>Ga0315268_10001418_pt1 | contig 27568 bp, 22 predicted proteins | sample C1_top_MG_FD_204535 | JGI IMG/M metagenome (GOLD analysis project Ga0315268, IMG submission 204535) | Sediment microbial communities from Yellowstone Lake, YNP, Wyoming, USA - C1_top | ecosystem: Environmental > Aquatic > Freshwater > Lake > Sediment | place: USA: Wyoming | collected 2017-08-01
CGCTAATCACTCGGCACAGGCTCAACCTGAAATGGGTGTCAAGATTGCCTCGACGACGCCGATAATTCGAGGTTTTTTGTTGCCCAAGGTGGCTGTTTCTGGATCGTCTATAAAGTCCCACTGTCGCTCTGAGTCACCCACAAATCTGGGCGGCAACTTTTTTTGGGTTACCCAAATACGTCTGATAGAAGGGATAGTAACCACGACCTTTTGGCCGGGGTGGTCGAGACTATCTTGTCGCCGCACCAGCACATATTGGTCACTATGGTAACCTTGTTCTCCGTTGCCATTAATTTCAATAGCGATGTATTGTTTGCCTTGATATAAGCGCAACGGGTTGCCGCTGTTAGGAGAACATGCTTCCGGGTGAACGGCATACAGTCTTCCTTCAATCGAGAATTGATTAACCTCGATGTAATCCAATGGACTATCGCCAGCCTTGACCCTGCCACGGCTCGGGTCAACTGAGTAGCTGCCGAACACTGGAGGCACCCATGGTCCACTTGTATTGGGCCCTGGCCAGACCAGCCGTGTTGGCACAGGCAAGTCAATGGGAGGTGCAGATCGGTTTGCCGTGACATTGCTAGGTGTGGTTGGCTGAGTGGTTGTCTTTGATAGCTTCTGCTTTGGCTTGCGTAAGGATACAGAAGCTTGAAGCATGGAAGTAACCAACTCTTCTATGTGAGAGTTCACAATTCTCACAAAGTTAAGGTAATAGTCTGCCTGTTGCAAATCCCTACTTATGCCCTTGCCTGCAACCAACTCCATTAGTGCCTCGCAGGCTCTTTGAAAATGCACTATTGCACGCTGTTTGCTCTGGAAAGCGGCGGAGTCGTTATTATCCTTGCCTTGCGCAATCAACTCAATTTGTGCCCTTACGAGTTCCGCGAAAGCGCGATCATAAAAGTCAATACTCAATCCAATTGCTTCATCGCAATCCTGGATCGCTTGTTTCCGATCGCGGGCATTAGAGGATGACCTGGATACACTAAGATACAACAACGCTACTGTATGCAGATGCCAGTTTGACTTTTCGCGCGCGATTTGTGCCGCACACTCGGCCCGCTCGATTGCTGCCTTATAGAGATGCCGCCTGCGGAGTCCCTCTGCCTCTCTACATAATCTGAAGATTTCCTGGTCAACAGCGTCTTGTTGCTGCTCAATGTGCAGAAGGCTAAGCAGGTTGGGCAATGAAAGTTGGTCTGCCATGGTGGCCTCCACTTCGTTCTAATGGCCGAGCTGATCTAATATCTCACCTTTGAACCTTAGACATTCAGTGTGGTGCAGTGTGCATAGCGCACCTCGTTGTATCAACTGCCTTCGTCTTGCCTGTCTTTCTTGGAAGTATCTGGCTTGCTACTGGCTTCTTGCAACATCTTGCGCACGCCGTCGAGCGTCTGAAGCGCCTCGTGCGGCAAATAGATGGCGGCCTCGGGATTGGCGGCCATCCGGCTGATGACCTCGACAAAACGCAAAGCGATCAGGTCAAGCGGGATAGAGTCATCGGACGTCGGCTTGACCTCCCGCGTGAGCGCCGTGATGAGTTCCAGTTGAGCATAAGACTGCGCCATCTCTCTCATGTGGATCGCACTAGCCTCTGCCTGAGCGGTCCGCACTTTGACTTGCCCTTCCCAACTGGCTCGCCAGCTATCTATCCGCTGCTCCCGGACAGACGAGAAGTCGCCTTTGAGGGGCAATAGGTCAGTGTCAACCTCGAACGGCTCTAGCCGCACTTCGGTGATTTCAGCTCCAAAGTTATTAGCCATTCCTCCGAGTGCATCTCTAAGGTTGTGCATCAGATCGGAGTGAGCGTGTACTCCTGGGTCGCGAGCTTCCAGCAATTCATCCAACCGATAACGCGCGATGATGTCGCGCAGGACTATATCCAGGTTGCCGCCGACGCGGTCGGCCCACGTGCGTATCTCTCCGGTCGGCCCCATCCCGAAGAAGGCTTCTGCTGCAGAAGCCTGCAGCAAGGCATCCGGGTCAGCGGGGTGGGGATACTTGGCGCTTGGCTCGCCTTTCCATCGAATGCGGAACGTTGCGCCGATGTGCACTTTGAGCGGGATGCCGTCGCGCGTGATCACTTTGGCTTCGACGGTGCGCGTCTGCGGGCGCAGGTCGAGCACCTGGTAGATTTTTTCAAAGCGGCCGGCCGTATAGACCTGGGGGCCTTTTACCGCGATACGGCGACCGCCGCGTTCCGTGACGATCGCGCTGTCGTTGAACACGATGAACAGGCACGGTCCGCCCGGCCCGTCGGGATTGCCTTGAGGCATCGTCTTGGATTTGGGCGCGACCTGTCCTTCTTGAATAAAGATGAATGGATACCTGAAGGCCAATGGCCCGAATACGCACAGAAAGAAATAATCGAACGTTTCCCTCGAGTCGCCGATGGTATAGATAGTCCGCATGAACCTGGCGAGAATAGCTAACAGACCTATCCAGGCAAACCAGCCCGGCAGAATGGCTAGCAGGGCAAGCAGAGATCTCGGTAGCAGGTTAACTTTCTGATCAATGCCAGCCCCAACAAGCATCCTGGCGAGCTGTGTGCCGAAGATCACAAAGACGATGAACCCGCCCAGGTAGGCCAGCAGTCGCATGATCCCATGCACGCGATGCGATTGCCACAGCGACAGCTTGTGCCAATGCTTCGGCTCGCCCCGGTAAGATTGGATGACTTGAACCTGGTAATCTTTTTCAAGCTGGGTGAAACGTTTATCTATCTCGTGGGGTCGAGCCAGCCGGTCGGCGTCCTTCCGGGGCATTCCCAGCACGAGGCTCACGAACGGCCCGTCGGTTGATTCCATCAGAACGTGGATGTCATCCTGCTCGATGTCAAACAGTTCGGCAATGGTCTGGATCAGTTCGGCCCGCCTGAAATTGCCGAATGAGATAATGTCCGACTTTACGCGCAGTTCGAGCCTGGCCCATCGTTCGTGATCGTCAACCGGAATGTCGGGGAACTTTTGATCTGGGCGCCGTGTGCGCACCGCGTCGAGAAGCTGGCAGGTGATTCTGTGGCGATGGCAGAACTCGATCAGGGCCTTGAGCCGGTCGGCTCTAGAAGCGCCGCTCAGTCGGTCATAGTCAATGCCGACGTCAAAGCACACCGCGCGCAGTTCTCCCTCGTCGAGAGAGTCTGCGAGTCCGCTTTGCAGGTTGGCTTGCCAGCGTTGTTCTGACATGGCTATTGCCTACTCGGATAAACGCTCAGTGACCGGCAGCGCGCAGCGCCGCGCGCTTCATAACTGCCTGACTGTGAAGCGTCTCTTCGGGGACGTGCTCGCGCGTGCCCGGCGCTTGGGCCATTTCCTCGATGGCGTCAAGCAATCGAAGCAGCACCACCACGTTGGCGTGTGCCTGGAGGCCGGCCGCCTTGGCTTGCTCAAAGCCCTCGGTCAAGGCCTGGATCATGCGCATTTGAGATTGCGCGCGGGCGCGGCCAATTTCGCGCGCGGCTTCGGCATCGCTCTGCGCCCGGCGGCGGACCGATTCGGCCAGCCATTCGGCCTGCCAGCTCATCATCCTCTGCGCCAGGATCTCGTTGCGCAGCCTGTCTGCCTGTTCAATGCGTGCCTTGAGCTTTTTCTCCTCTTCGGTCTTGGGCTTTTCCTTGGCCTTAGCGCGTTCTTCATCTTTGGCCCCGGCGACCTCGAGGTTGCCCAGCCCGCAGCCGATGATCTTGATGCCGTATCGCTTGCGGACGACATCGAGTTGAGGCTTGCCATCTTCTCCGATGACATGTCCAGCGATCTCCGCTTCAAGCCGCTTTTGGATTTCTTCGCGGATGACCTGGCGCGGCATTGTGGCGCGGTGCTCGTCAAAGAGCCGCTTGCGGCGCTCGGCCGTCTGCTCCATCGGATCGTGCGCCGACTGTTGCGCTTGCATTTCGTCTTCCAGCAGGCGGTCAAGCAGATACTCGGAAATCACTGCCCGCGCGTGATTTTTGGCCAGTTCGAGCGGAATCTCGTCCCACTTGAGCTCTTCGGACTTGGTCGTTCTTTGGGCGATGACGGCATTGAACACCGCCGATTCCGAGTAGGCGGTAATGTTAACAGGCGGGCGGGCAGGCGGGAGCTGTTCGATACGAAAGATAACGGGCAAAAAGAACTCCACCTCTATGCCGTCCCGTGTCGTAGCGAGCACCTTGCCGCTGCGCATTTGGACGCGCAGGTCCATCACCTGGTTTTGATGCGGGCGCTCGGCGCGGCCAATAAACGTGATGCCCGGCCCGGCCACGCACGAAAAGCCTGTGCCGGTCGAGACGGGCACGGCGGTGTGTGCCTTGCTGATAATGAGACCGGGGCATTGGCCCTTGCGCATCAATTTGCCTGGAAGGAGTTCTTCCATTTCGTTGTTGGCGTGGTGATAGGCATAGTGGTAGCCCGTCACAAAGCCAATCAGGGTCTTGGCAGCATTGTCCCATTCGCTGGGGGGGAGCGGCAGGACGAACAGGGAAAAGCCGATCAATCCTGCCCAAAAGAGTGCGATCGTGGGAATCGAGATAATGAGGACACCCCACCAGCCGCTATGCAGGGGCGACAACGCGGTGAACCACCAGCCAAAGTGCAAGAGCGCCAGGTGAACGATGACGTTCAAGATGCCCAGCTTGCCGCCGTAAAAACCTGCCGCGATGCACAGGGCTGGATGCGCCGCTGCGATGAAGGCGATGAGGAGGCTGCCGTGCGAGAACACGAAACCGACGATAAAGACGGCCAGAATGGCCAGAATGATTAGCAGCGCCCTCAAGAGTGAAGACAGCATGGGGAACTTGCCTCGCTTTGCTCCGCGCGTGGCTTGCTGCGGAACTATTAAGGTTATAGCATAACTTGACTTGCAAGGCAAATCAATCGGATGTCGTCAGTCATTATGTCTGACGGCGCTTGTTTGACATTTGCCTATGCCTGTTGTATAGTTGCTCGGCGTAGCGTTCCAATACACACCGCTCAGGAGGATATTGTGTCCATTTTCAGCGGCAAAGAGAAACCCCAGGTGCCGATGCCCAGTGCGATAGCCGGCCAAGTTCCATCCACCAAGATCGAAACCGTGATTGGTCCGAATGCCAATTTCAAAGGCTCGGTGCAGAGCGATGGAGGGATGCGCATTGACGGCGTTTTCGAAGGAACCGTCGAGCTGGCCGGCAATCTCGTCATTGGCGAAATGGGCAAAGTGATTGCCGACATCAAGGCGCAAAATGTCTCGGTGTCGGGAGCCATCAAGGGCACGATCAACGCGACCGGGCGATTAGAAATCCTCTCTACTGGCAAGGTATGGGCCGACATTTCGGTCTCGTCGTTCTTGATTGACGAAGGCGGCTTTTTCCGAGGTCAAAGTGTCATGCCGGGCGAGCCGGACTTTCCGATGTTGGAAGCCCCGAATCGCAAAAAGGCGCCCGGTCCAGTGGTGGAAGGCGAGATAGCTCGCCCGGCGTAGGTTCGCGTGTCGCGCAAATCAAAACCCGGTCCTTGCAGGAACCGGGTTTTTGTTTTGTCAGGCATCGGCCTTGAGATGTAACGTGGATCGCCGTCGGCGTGGGCGAAGGTTGACGGCGCTGCCGATCGCCACACAGGCAAACCCGGCCGCGTAGAGCAGCAGGAACGGAATCGCGGCCAGGTTGCCCGACCGCCAGGCTTCCATGATCATGAGCGCGGCATAGCCGGCCATCACGGCTTCGCCGAACGCCGTCGGATCGGCCGTCATCACGTACGCGCTGCGCTTCCAGGTTTCAGTCGCGCCTTCCATGCAGAATTTGGGCGTTCGCATAAACTCGCTGTTTCGACCGGCCAGACCTTGCACAACGCCGCGCGCGCTGTTGAGCGCCATGCCCGTGCCGACCACCATAAACACCGGCAAGAAGATGATGCGGCGCACATCGCCCCGGTGGATGATGATTTGGCCCAGCGTGAATTCTAGGGGCACAGCCAGCGTCGCGATGCTGACGAACGTCATCGGGATCCCGCTCAGCCATTTGGGATGCAGGATGATGGGCAGCCAGGCCACCAGCATCAGCATGACGAGCGGCGGGATCAGATAGTTGGTGAGATAGAACAGCGTCATCAGTTTTTTCCCCAAGGGCATGCGCGACTTGGCGACCGGGACAAAGAGCTTGCGCAGCGTCTGCGCGCCGCCCTTGGCCCAGCGATAGTATTGTTGCTTGATCGCCCCAATCTGCACCGGCATTTCCGCCGCCACCGTCACGTCGGGCATCATCAGGCCCTTCCACCCGAGCATCTGCGCGCGCAAACTCAGGTCGGCGTCTTCGGTCAGCGTGTCGCTTTGCCAGCCGCCGGCTTGATTAATGCACTCTCTTCGCCAGACGCCGGCCGAGCCGTTGAAGATCATCGGCAGTCCGCCCCGTGTACGCGCCACCTGCTCGACGGCAAAATGCCCATCCATCGGCAGGACCATCGCGTGTGTGAGCGCCGAATAGCCTTCATTGATGTGAGTCCAGCGGGCCTGCACCCAGCCAACCTGGGGATCGCCAAAGGCTGGCACCATTCGCTTGAGGAAATCTGGTTCGGGCACGAAATCCCCGTCAAAGACGGCGATGAAGGGACTATTTTGGCAGGCCATGCCGGCGAGAAGCGCGCCCGCTTTGTAGCCTGTGCGGTCGGTGCGATGGAGCACGACGACATCTATTCCGTGCGCGCGATGGAACTCGGCGCGCGCGCGAGCCAGGCCGGTTGTTTCGTCAGTGGAATCGTCGAGCACCTGGATGTGCAGCTTGTGGCGCGGCCAGTCCAAGGCCGCCGCGGCGTCAATCACTCGCTCGACCACATAGCGTTCGTTGAATACGGGCAACTGAACCGTGACGTGAGGATACTCGTCCAGTTCAGCCAAAACCGGCTTGTCCTTTCGGTGAAACAGGTACACGATACTCAAGGCGATCAGGTTAAAGCCATAGAGCGATAGCCATATCGTCACGATCAAGTACAAGACGACGACAACTGTCACACAGCCTCCTTGAGAATTCTACTGGGCGCCGGGATGGACTCGACCAGGTACACAAAGCCGCGACTGCTGTCGCGGCGCTCTTTTGCTCCGATTTGCCAGGTTTTTATTTGAGGGCGATCACCTCATACACCGGCTCGGTGGCTGTCCGGCCTTTGACCTGGATCATCTCTGGGCCGTTGACAATCACCCGCTCCTTGATCCGCTCATAAGCGGCCTGGCTGAGCAAAATCTGCCCGGCGCGCGCATTTTCCTGCAAGCGCTTGCCATAGTTGACCACGTCGCCCACAGCCGTATAGTCCATTTTTAGTTCGGTGCCGATGCGGCCCACGACCCCCATGCCAAAGTTGATGCCCACGCCAAAGCTCAAACGCTCGCTCTCCGGCATGTTGCGGCTGTAATCTGCGATGGCCCTTTGCATCGCCAGCCCGGCGCACACCGCCCGAAACGTGTGATCGGGCAGATCGTTGGGCGCATTAAAGATGCCCATGATCTGATCGCCCACAAACTTGTCCAGCGTCCCGTCCTGCGCCAGCACGGCGTCCGCGCCGATCTTCAAGTACTGGTTGAGCACTTCGATCAGCCGCTCTGGGGCAAGCTTTTCGGCGAAGGGCGTAAAGTTGCGAATGTCGGCAAAGAACACGGTGATCTCGCGCCGGCTGCCGCCCAGCTTGAGTTCGTCTGGATTATCCGGCAGCGTGTCGAACACGGCCGGCGACACCATGCGCCGAAAGACTTCGCGCTGGGCCTCCAACTTTTTCTTTTCGGTCAAATCGTCCACGACGATTGCCACGCCCATCGTCTGATCTTGCGGGTCTTTGAGCGGCGCGACGCTCAGGCTCAGGTTCACCTGACCGCGCCCGGGCAATCGAATGTCTTCATACGCAACCACCGGGCGGTCCTTGCGCTTGACGTCTTCGACGAGCACGCCTAGCCGTTCTTTGATCGGCAAGACGCGGTACGTCTGGTGAATGGCGCGGTACGTGGGCACGCCCAGGATGCTTTCCGCCGAGCGATTGAACAATGTGATCTTGTCCACCACATCGGTCGAGATGACGCCGCTTGGAATGGACGCAAAGACATTGTCCATCAGCGCCTTCATCTCGCTGATCTGCTCAAGCTGCTCCTTGACCTGCTCGAACAATCGCGCATTCTCGATGGCGATGGCGGCCTGATCGGCAAATGCGGCCAGCAGGTCGCGGTCGGTGTCGCCAAACAATCCGGTGCGGATGCGGCTGTCGGCATAGATTACGCCGGTGATCTTTTCGCGAAAGCGCAGTGGCACGCACAGAATACTGCGCAGGTTGTAGCCGATGACGCTCTCTTGCGCGCTAAAACGCGGGTCAGCCTGAGCGTTCGTCGTCACCACCGGCTGGCCCTCGCTCGCCACCGTGTTGACGATGGTGCGGCTAATCTCAAATGACGACCCGGCAATCGTTTCGCGATCAAGGTTGCGGGCGACTTTGAATTCTAGCTCGCCCGATTCGTCGAACAGCATCAAGAAAGAACGCTCGGCGCCGGTCAACTCGATAATGTGGTCCATCACCTGGTTGAGCACGGCTGCCAGATCGAGCGTGGAGTTGACCGCGCGCGAAACCTGCACGAGCGCGCGCAGTTCTTCCTCTTCACGTTGCTGGGCCTGCCACTCGCGCTGAAGCTTTTCCGTCGCCTCGCGCATTCGGCCCACCATCGCCTGCAAGTCGGTCACGTCCTCCGGCGCAAGCCCGGAGGACTGGCGCAACGCAAGCGTCAAACTATCGAGTGAATCCAGCAAGCTCTTGATGTCCGGGTGAGCCGGTTTCCCTTTACTAAAAGGATCCCTGACCACGGTGATTCTCCATTGAGAGAAAAAGTACTACCTTGGATGATTATACTCCAAGTCATGTCGCTACACAACGACCACGTTGTAGGAGCGCCGCGCCCGTGAGGGGCGCTCCTACGGATGGGTCGGGACGAGGTAAATCCTGAAACTGGCTAACCGAATTGGTTCCCCAGCCGCCGCGAAAGGGCTTCCCATCTGATCTTGAAATTGCGCCAACGATCGCGCAACACCGCGAGTCGTTGGTGCACGCCGGCCAGCCACAGCAGCGGGCTGGTGGCTTGCCACAGCCTTTCGGCATTGGAGGTGTCGGGCGGGGTCGCGCTGTATTGTTCGCGGGTATAGCTGTCCACGATTTCCAGGATCATGTCGTGTGCAGCCGGCGCGACCAACGCGAAAGCCATGCCGCGTTCGTGCGGCGTTTGGCTCTCTTTCCAGCGCACGTTCAGCCAGCCGGAAAAGCGCAACAGTCGCGCATAGATCTGTGCCGCCGCGCTCAACCCGCCCAATCCTCGCCGTTCGAAAATCCAGATCGCGACGCGGAACACAATGATCAGCATCTCAACCAGGGCAATCGCTCCGAGCCAGGTTCCCAGGTCCCGCACGGTCGCGTTGAGCCGGCTGGCTGGCATGGATTGTCCCAGGCTCAACACCAGGACCATCGCCAGGGCAAGCGCAAGTTCCACAACACCTAACAGGCCGAGCCACGCACGGAGGCCCAAATGCGAAATAGTCTGGAGCAGGCGCAATTTCTTGAAGCGATTGCCTTTGCCCGTATCCTTGGTTGCGAGGGCTGCTACTCGCCGGGCAGGTGGCAGTCCACCTGACCTGCGCCGCTCGATGACCCACATCAGGACAAATGCGAGCGCGATGATAATGCCCGCTATGCCAGCCAGGCCGATCCATGAACTGAGCAGTCTGCTCAACGGGCTGATTGCCCCGCCGCCAGTGCCGAATGGCTCGTCCCCCAAATCGGGTATGCGCCGAGTGCGCGTTGGGTTAGGCTGACCTGAATCAGCCTCGTTTGGATTCGGCGTCGGCGTAGGCAAGTTGGCTGGTTGTGGCGTGGGCCGCACCACGGCAGGTTGTGAGGCCGTCGGCTCGAACTCGACCCAGCCATAGTTGGGGAAAAAGACTTCAACCCACGTGTGGCTGTCTTTTTCTGTCACGCGATAGGTCTGGGTGGCTGGATCGTACTTGCCCTGAGCATAGCCTACGGCGATGCGTGCCGGGATGTTCAGGCTGCGCAACATCACTGCCATGGCCGAGGCATAGTAATCGCAATAGCCGCGCCGAACGCTCAGCACGTATGCGACGCCGTCCTCGTCCTCGGGCGGCGCGGGCGTCTGGTCATCGTACCTGACGTTCTCGCGCAGCCAGGCCTCGATGGCGGAGGCTTTGTCGTATGGCGTTGCTTTGTCACCGGCGATGGCTTTGGCTTGCTGTCGCACGGACGTTGGGAGGCTTTCGGGCAATTGAAGATAGCGTTCTGTGACCCAGGTCGGGTAATCTGTCCCGGCTGAACGCAACGAGCCGGGGTCTGCTATGCTGACTGATGACACGACCATGTAGGTTGAGCCCTGCCGCAATGTGTGGTCCGCGGTCAGTTGCGAGAATTCGGCTGAACCGTCCGCGCGGATGAGGTGGGCATCGGCCTTGGCGGTCACACTCAACCGTACCGGCTGTGGCGCGGCGAACACGAGTGTAAGTGTGTTCACCGGCATCCAAACGGTCACCGTCTGGGTGATCTCTTCGCGCAGGCTGTAGGTCTCCATGCGCGCCTGATACCAGGGCGCATTGAGTTGCACCGACTCGTTGTCGCTGTTGATCCAGCTCGAGCCGGTGTAGCGGTCGTAGCTGACGCCGCGCCAGTAAAAACGCTGGTTGGCCGGGGCGGCAATCTGGAGCACCGGCGTATCGGTAAGCGTGCGCGGCCCGCGCAGAAGGATCATGCGCCCAAAGGGGTTGCCATAGGCACGCGCCTGCGAGCGAAGCGTCGAAAACATGCGATTGAAATCTTCTTCCAGTTTACGCCACGGGCCTTCGACATGCCGCCACATCTCATAGGCTTGCTCGCTGCTGGCGGTGATTGGCACGACCCAGACCAGGAACGAGGCGGTTGTGACTGTGGCCAGGGCCAGCACCAGTCCCCACCTCAGGAGGTCAAACCGCACATCGCTGCTAAAGCCGATGCGCTCGGAGAACCAGCGCCGTTCCTGAATCACGGTGTACGAACGGACAATCACCAGGAAGACAAACAGCAGATAAAAGATCAGGTACCACACGATCTTTTCCGGGCCGCTATAGTAAAAATAATTGAAGAACAGCGCCACGCCGGACGGAATCAACGCTCGCCAGATGCGCTGCTGCCGCACGGTGTTCCAGATGGCCAGATAGCCGATCCACCAGAACAGAAGCGCGAGCAGAAGGACGAACATGATGCTGTCGCGGCCCGTGCCGCCTTTCAAGGCCACCCCAATCCAGTAACTCACGCGCCCGTAGAGGTCGAGAATTTTCTGGCGCAGTGAAAGGTGCTCCATCGGCGAAGTGACGAGGTAGCCAACTCCCACCACGCCGTAAATCAAACTCAACAGGTGCGCCGTCAAGCTGCGAAATCGGCTGACGGAAATGAGTACGCCGGCGGCCATGCCAAACAGCGCCGCCGACCACAGCATTTCCAGGTTGTCGGTCCAGTTTGCCGTGGCAATTGCCATGGCCGGGCTGAACACGACAACTGATACCAGTAATACCATCACCCAGTCTAAAGAGCGCTTTTCTTCGTTCATATCACCCTGTCTTCTGATCGCAGGCCAACTGCGGAGCAGGTCAGTGACGGCTAGTGGTCACGCTTCTCCAACCAATGCCACTCGCCCGCGCGCCCACCACAGAGCGGCGGTCATCACTCCAACGCACAACGCCAGCCCCACAGTCAACCCGATGAACTGAGCCAGCACATCTGGAAGGCCAAAGAAGGAAAACGCCAGTGGAATGCCGGCGAACACTGCGATCACAATCGCTGCAGTCGCCGAGCCGGCCAACCAACCTATGCATCCCATTGTTCCTGATGTGATCTGACTTGGGTTTTCCCATTTGAGATTTGCGCCGGCAGTGCCAAAAGCCAGATAGACGGCGCACAATGCGGCGATCGCCGCTGCCAGCGCAACCCAGTTGTAAGGCAGAGCTGCCGGTGACTGGCGGCCAGCCAGGGCTGTGGCAATGAGGAACACGGTACCCAGCCCGAGCGCGGGCAGATAGGCGACAATGAACTTGCTTGCCAGCAGCACCTCTGCTTTCAGCGGCGCCGCCTTGAGCATCCAGTAGCGTTTGCCTTCCATGCCCATGCCGCCCAACGCCAGCCGTGCGGCAAACATCCACGCTACGAACAACGCTGTGCCCAGCCCGCCATAAGCGATCACACTTTTTCCAATGGCCGTGCTGGAAGCCCGCTCTGTGCCGCTCACGAGTGAAAGCGTATAGACCACGCCGAGCACGATGGGTGTGATAAGCTGCGAAAGATTCCGCAAATCGCGCGTGAGCAGTTTAAAGTCCTTAATGACCAGCGCCGTGAAAGGCGCAGGCAACAGTCTTTGAATGCCTCTCGTGCGCCGCCGCTCGACGCGCACGGCTTTGCGCGTGAGCGTGCCTCGCGTGCGCGCCCAGCCGGTGATATACAGCCGCTCGGCCGTCACGAGCGACAGGCCAAACGCGCCCGCTGTCAATACGACTGTCAGGCCCACCAGCAACAGCGCAAGGAGCCAGTGTCCTTCGCCCAGTGCGACGAGTGCGCGGCCCGGCCACGCCAACGGCAAGTAGGGCTGATCAAATTGTGCTGCCGTGTTTGCCAAGGCCATCACCTGGGCGGATGATGCGCTGCGCCCAATGCGGCTAAACTGCATGAACTGGCCTGATTGTGAGCACAAGATGCTGGTCACGCCGCCGACCAAGCCCAGCACTTCGGCCACACGCCGCGCGGGGACAAGCCGCACCACGAGTATCACGCCGATGGCCGAAATGCCCGCGCCCGCCAGCATCAGCAGGACAAGTGCGACCGGCAGCATCACAAAGTACGTGATGTTGTAGCTCTGCGCCAATCCCAGTCCGATAAGAGCCGGAAAGTTGAACAGGCACATGAACAAAAAGTTGGGCAGCACGGCCTGGATGAGCTTGGCGACAAACACCGCTCGAACCGGGACGGGCGCGGCCAGTAAGAACTCCATGTCACCCGCCAGGTAAAGCGCCTGCAAAAGCACGCCAAAGTTCGTAAGCAGACCCGCCAGAAACGTCGCGCTGGTGAATAGTACTGGAATCGCGCGGATCAAATCCGGCGTGATGAACTGGGCCAGCTCGGGCCGGCGCAAGAGTGAAAGCAATCCCCAACTTGCGACGACCAACACCACGGCAAACACGGTCAGGCCGAACGCCGCAAACAGGTAGCCGATCTTGCGGCGGCGGTTCGCTCGCCGGATATTATTCCACGTGATGCGCCATCGGGCGCGCAAGAGTTTCCAAACGTAGGACAACATTTTCACTGACCACTGACCGCAGACTGCGGACCGCCACTGGTCGTCTAGGGTCGGACTCTATGCCAGCACCTCGGCAATCTCGGCATACTCGGCCCCGCCGGTGAGCGCAAGGAAAATGTCCTCCAGGCTCTGGCCCGATTTGCCCGCGCGTAACTCGTCCACCGTGCCGACGGCGATTAAGTTGCCGTGGTCAATGATGCCGATGCGGTCGCACATGCGCTCGGCGATTTCCAGGATATGCGTGGACAAAAAGACCGCCGCGCCTCGCTCGGCCAGTTGGCGCAAAATGTCTTTGATGAGCCGCGCCGACTTGGGGTCCAGCCCAATGGTCGGCTCGTCGAGAACCAATACCTTTGGATCGTGCATCAATGCGCCGGCGATGGCCGTCTTTTGGCGCATCCCGTGCGAAAAGCTCTCGATGAGATTGTTGGCGTCGTCGGCCAGGTCGAACAGCTTGAGTAATTCTTCGGCGCGACGCTCGGCTTGCTTGGCAGACACGTTGTAGAGGTCGGCGACAAAGCTGAGAAACTCGCGTGCTGAAAGTTTGTCATACAGCATCGGCTCATCGGGCACGTAACCCAGAATGGACTTGGCCTGAATGGCTTGTTGCTGAATGTCAAAACCGCCGACGAGCGCCGTGCCCGATGTGGGTCGCAGCAGCCCGCAGATCATTTTGATGGTCGTCGTTTTGCCAGCGCCATTTGGGCCCAGGAAGCCAAAGATCTCTCCGCCGCATACGTCGAGATTCACGCCGTTCACGGCGGCTTTATCTCCGAACTTTTTGACGAGGCCAACTGTTTTGATTAGGGTGTCGTGCATGGTTTGTGTGCCCATTAACCTCGGACTACCCCGAAACTTTCAGCAGAGACCTTTCGCAGAGTTGCAACGCAGAGATGGGTGAGAAGCGCAGGCGATTATAAGCCCGAAGCGAATTGCGGGCAAGGCATGAGATGCGAAGAATCGGGCCATCGTATGGTTTGGTCTATTCGTCCAGCCGTGCTACAATAGAAACGGCCAACGACCGCAGCAAGCGAGTCAGAGGATGGAACGCCTCCAAAAGATTCTTGCCTCCGCCGGTTTCGGCAGCCGCCGCGCTTGTGAAGAGATTATTCGAGCGGGCCGCGTGCGCGTCAACGGGCAGCCGGTCAAGCTAGGCGATAGCGCCGATTCCGCACACGATACCATCACCGTGGATGGTAAGCGCATTCACGTCGCACAGACTCACACGTACATTGTCGTCCATAAGCCCAAAGGTGTGATTGGCGCCGCATGGGACGAGCGAGGCCGCCAGACGGTGCGCGACCTCGTGCCGGTTGGAGGGCAGTTGGTCCCGGTGGGTCGCCTGGACATGGATAGCGAGGGCCTGGTGTTGCTCACCGACGACGGCGAGTTGACGCATCGGCTCACGCACCCACGTTACGAGCACGAAAAAGAATACGAGGTCCTGGTCAACGGCCAACCCGACGAAGCCACCTTGAATCGGTGGCGGCGCGGCGTAGAGTTGCCCGACTTTGATAGCCACACGCTCGATGGTGGACGGACGCTTCCGGCCAAGGTGGAAATCATCCGCAGAGTTGGAACGGATGGCGCCTGGCTGCGAGTGACGATGCGTGAAGGCCGCAAGCGGCAGATCCGCCGCGTCGCAAGTTTGTTGGGGCATTCAGTGCGGCAACTCGTGCGCGTCCGCATCGGCCCAGTGCACCTCAGTAATCTCAAGCCCGGCCAGTGGCGGCATCTGACGCCAAGCGAAATCTCAAATCTCAAACACCTGCACTATGCGCAGGCGCAAGTGTCTCAAATCTCAAACCCCGCATCTGACAGGCGTGAAGCAGAGATTGTAATTCACACTCTGAAATCAAAAATCAAAAATCCGAAATCGCAACGGAGGCCGCGATGAATCCTGTGCAGTCTTTTGCCGAGCAGGTGACGGCCAATGTAGAAAAGGTGATCGTCGGCAAGCGGCCAGCGATCGAGATGATGCTGGTGGCGCTCTTGTGCGAGGGGCACGTGCTGATCGAAGATGTGCCCGGCGTGGGCAAGACAATGCTGGCGCGGGCCATCGCAGCTTCGCTGGGCCTTGCCTTCAAGCGATTGCAATGCACGCCAGACCTTTTGCCGAACGATATCACCGGCGTGAGCGTGTTCAACCAACAATCGCGCGAGTTCGAGTTTCGGCCAGGGCCGGCGTTTGCCAATGTTCTTCTTGCAGACGAAATCAACCGCGCCACACCGCGCACCCAATCGGCCCTGTTGGAAGCGATGGGCGAGCGCCAGGTCACAGTGGATGGCACGACTTTCGCCCTCGCGCGCCCGTTCATCGTACTGGCGACACAGAATCCTATCGAATACGAAGGCACCTTCCCTTTGCCCGAAGCGCAGTTGGATCGGTTTCTCCTCAAGCTGGCGATGGGCTATCCCAATGACGCCGAAGAGGGACGCATCCTGCGCCGCCTCCAGCGTGAGCATCCGATAGAGTCGTTGGGTCGCGTGGTTGTACCGGATGCGCTGCCCGCTTTGGCTCGCCAGGTCTGGGAAATCCACGTGGACGAGACAGTTGAGGACTATATCGTGCGGCTGGTTCAAGCCACCCGCCAACATCCCGATCTCGCGCTGGGCGCCAGCCCGCGCGGCAGCCTAGCACTTTTCAAGACCTCTCAGGCGTTGGCGGCGCTGCGTGGCCGTGAGTACGTTTTGCCTGACGACGTCAAAACCATGCTGCCGGCTGCGCTCACGCACCGCTTGTTGCTCAAACCCGAAAGTGCGTTGCGCGGGCGCACTGCTGCGCAAATCGTGCGCGGGATTTTAGAGAGCGTGGAACTGGGCTTGACCACTGAACACAAATGACGAGTATTTGATATTTGATGAACCTCTTGCCGATATTGATCGCCATTGTGGCGTTGGCATTCTTTGCCGGCAGCGACAGCCTGTTCTATCTGGCTTACGTGCTGGGCGGCATCATGCTGTTCACGTTCATCTGGATGCGGCAAGCGTTGCCAGGACTGCGCTCCGAGCGCCGCTTGCCCGAGCGTGCATTTCACGGCGAAGAGGTCATGGCAGAGCTTGTCGTAGCGAACCGCAGCCGCTGGCCGATTCTGTGGCTCAATCTGCATGAAAGTGTGCCGTTGGCTCTGCATACTCCAAACTTTGAGCGGCGCGTCGTCTCGCTCGCGCCGGGTGAGCGGACCAAGATCCAATACAAACTGAACTGCCAGCGGCGCGGTTATTATCAGCTTGGACCGCTCAGCCTGCGCACAGGCGATTTCTTTGACTTGATGCGCGAACAGGAAGCGACTTGCCCATCCACTCCCTTTATCGTCTATCCGCATGTCGTGCCTCTGCGCAAGCTGGGTCTTCCTTCGCAGCTTCCGTTTGGCAACTTGCCCAGCCGCCAACGCATCTTTGAAGACCCCAGCCGGTTCTTTGGCGTGCGCGAATACCAGCCCGGCGACAGCTTGCGCCAGGTCAATTGGAAAAGCGGCGCCCGCGCCGACCAGCTGCTGGTCAAGCGTTTTCAGCCCGCCATCGCGCTCAACACACTCATCATCCTCAACTTGAATACTGACGAGTATGCGCTGCGCAGTCGAGCTACGGCAAGTGAGCTGGGCATTGTCATCGCCGCCTCGATTGCGGCGCATCTCATCGAACAACGCCAGCCGGTGGGGCTGGCCGTGCTGGGCCTGGATGCAGTCACGGAACAGGTGGGCTTGCAGATTATCCCGCCCGTGCGAGGGCGCGAGCACCTCATGCGCTTGCTGGAAACGCTCGCGCGAGTCGAGCTGGCTTCTACTGTTCCCTTCGTCTCGGCGTTGGATCAGGCGACGGCCAGGCTAGGGTGGGGGAGTTCGGCGGTGATCGTGACATCGGGCGAGAGTCCTAATCTCGTAGAAACGTTGTTGCAGATGCGGCGGCGCGGCGTGCAAGTGCTGTTTGTCGCCACCGATCCGCAGACTCCTTTTCACCATTTGCGTGGACGGCTGGAACACCTCGGCGTTCCCGTCCATTGGGTGACGCAAGAACAGGAATTGGACGTGTGGCGATAAAGAGTCCGATTACGAACGGCACATCTCCGGGAATTGAATCAATCCTCCAGTCGGACTGGGCGGCGCTCATCTTTCGTCCGCTGGTCATCAGCGGGCTAGTGACGTGCATCGCCGCCGGCTGGATTATCTCGCTCGAGTTCTTTATGCCGGATTGGCAAGGAACGTATCTCGTCCCGCTCGTCGCCGTGGTGACGCTGGAAATGTTGCTGGTCGAACAGCAGTTGCGGACGCGCCGCCTCGATATGGCCGATCGTGCACAATTTCGTCTGGGCGAGATGTTTGCGATTCTTCTCTTGCTCAAACCGGCGACGTATCTCGAACGCGGCTGGGTAGCGTTCTTGGTTGACAGTCAGCGGTGGCTGCGTGAGCCAGTGTTGTTCTTTGACCACGATTATGTGATCGGCGCAATGGTGATGTTGTTGATGTGGCCGATCGCAATGGATTTAGGCGGTCATCTGGCTGCGCTGCGGGATGCGTTCAGCCCGCAGGATCAAGATGCGGCCCTGGGAGGTCTGAAAGAACGCTTCTTGCTTGGCGCGTTGGTGCAGTTGCTAGCGATTGCGACGCAGCGTATTGACTTTTCGCTCATCGGTCTTGCGCCACAGCAAGGTTTGTCGGGCGTGCTGACATGGTTGCCCTTGGTTTACTTTGGATTGGGGCTGTTGCTGTTTGGTCAGGCAAGGCTGGCGCTGTTGCAGGCCCACTGGGAACGAGAGCAAGTGCCGGTGACGCCCAGCCTCACGCGCCGCTGGGCCGGTTGGGGCGCTCTCTTTGTGATCGGCGTGATCGTGCTGGCGCTGTTCATGCCAGCCGGGAACACGTTGCTCGGTTTCTATCTCTTGACTGTGCTAATGTTCCTGATCGCTTTCATCGGTCAGTTACTGTTGTTCGTTCTGCTCTTACTGCTTTCTTTAGTGCTTTCGCCATGTTTGTTTCTCTTTGGACTGAATCAGGTGACGCCACCACCTCCGCCGCCGCTTCCGAGTATACAAGCGCCGCCGCCCGAAGCCTCTGGCCCGGCCTGGTTCTTTTATCTACGGCTCATTGTATTCTGGATGGTAGTCGTCGCTTTGCTTTACTTGCTTATGCGGATTTACTGGCGTGAGCGCCAGGCCATGGGCGGATGGGGGATGCGGCGCGGCTTGGCAAAACTGTGGCAGGCTGTGTGGGCGTGGCTGCTGGGGTGGAAGAATCGGGTGACGCTTCGGTTCAGCCGCGCCACTCAACCGCCTGCGAGCGAGCCGCCTCAAGCCGGGCCAAGCTGGTGGCAGCGCTGGCGAGCGCACTCGGCTCGTGAGCGCGTGCGCCGCTTGTATCTTGCTCTGTTGCAGAGAGCCGCGCAGGCCGGGCATCCCCGGCGTCCCGACCAAACGCCCTTCGAGTACGAGGCTGCGCTCAGGCCTCGCGTTGCCGGCGAAGAAAACGCGCTGGACACATTGACCAGCGCATTTGTGCAGGCTCGTTATAGCCGCCGCGAGTTTCCACAGGAAGAGGTCAACTTGTTGCGCCGCATTTGGCAGAGATTACAGACAGTGTTGCGGAAACGGTGACCACATATTGGTGAACAAGTTCTTTTACGCGCTCGTTTCTCCACGCTATTCTTCCTCTCCCCACACTTCTGCTTCAAAGCCGTAAAGTTGTGCGTCCCTGTCTTTCCAGGCATTGGACGACAGCCAGGCCTTGTGGCATAACCCACGCAGGTATTCCTCACGATTCCATCCCTGTTCCGTCGGCACCTGCGGCAGCAGCAACCCAGAGTTGTACCCTTTGACAATCATCAGCCCATGGCGCCCGACGACAACTTCTTCCGGCTTGATGGGCTTCATCGGCGTGAGCGCACTGATTTCAATATGCAGGCGCGGCACTTCGTCGGCAGTGACCGGCATAAAGCGCGGGTCGTCGGTGGCCGATGCGATAGCCATGTTCATCACCGACTCGACCAGCGGTTGGCGCGCGATGACCTCGCCTCGACAACCGCGCAGTTCGCCCGTCTCGCGCACCCGCAGCGTCACGAACGTCGCGCGCGGCTGAAGCAATGCAGGCGAGATTGTCTTGAAATCTGGCATCTGGCCTTTCCCTAGATAGTCGTTCAATGTCTGCCGGGTGAGATGCAAAAGGGTCTGCTTGTCTTCTGCCAAAAGCTCTGGCGCACTGCCTTTGGCGAAGCGAACCGCGCCATAGCCCACCACACGATGTTTGTCGCCATAGCCGACGTCCCCCGAGTTGGCGTACTTTAAGATATCCACCTGCTCTGCGCCAATCGCGCGAGCATAGAGCATCGTCGCCATCACGGGGCCTTCGCCGCACATGCAGGTGTGCAGGTCGGGGATGTTTTCGTCCATATAGTCGCTGATGCTGGCCTGCAGCGCCAGCGGGTCCAGGCTAGCGACGGCGGCCAGCGTGGCGCGATCCACGCGCACCGCATCGTCGTAGGGTGGATAGTGCGAAAGGTCGGAACTGGCGACGACCAGCGCGTGCCGGCCCTCAAGCGTCGAGGCGAGCGCGTTGGCGAGCGCCTCGCAGTTTGCCGTCGTCGGTTCGGCGACGACGATGGGCACAAACTTTTTGCCCGGTTGGACGCGCTGCAGAAACGGCAACTGCACTTCGATGGAATGTTCCATCAGGTGCGCGTTGCGCTGAAACGTGATGCAGTCGCTCGCGTCCATCAGCGCCTGGGCCAACTCGCTGTCAATCGGCACATCGCCCATCGGCATGGCCCACGCGCCTTCCGGCCAGATGGAACAGCCGCGTGCGCCGGGGTCAGAGTGATTCGTGCCCAGCACTACGATGGCATCATAGTCCACGCCTTCGACTTGCTTGAAAGCCTGCGCAGCCACATGCCCGGAAAAAACGTACCCGGCGTGCGGGCTGATCAACGCTGCCGGGTCAGGGCCAGATTTGCTGGCCTGTGCCAGGTATCCATCTACTGCCGACTGCAATTCGTCGGGATCGCCGGGGTAAAATTGACCTGCCACGGCGGGTCGGCGAATGATTGAAGCTCTAGTCGTCATATTACACCTGCCTATACTCTCAGGGCGCATCTCTGCACCGTCCGTCCATCAGAATAGCACAGACGATGGGCAAAGTCAATTGGAGTGGGGCAAGTTGGGGCAGTTGATAACAAGATGCCGGTTTTGCAGGCATGTCCCTTCGTGCTATAATCTTTGCGTTGCAGCAGTGCACGCCATACACGAGCGCAGAGAGCAGCGGTGAACCAAATAGACTGGCTGGGCCTGTGGCAGTTTTCTTCCCTCAACCGGCCCGAACAACAACTTGAAGGCTTTGTGCTCCTGGGTCTATATAGCCTGGTCCTAGTTCTATCGCTTTGGGGCACTCGACATGACTGGCAGAGGCTCAAATCTAGCCGCTGGCTCTTGTTTCTCGGCCTCTGTTTCGCCTCTGTGATCCTCAACAATGTCCTGGGCTGGCACTATCCGATTGCCCGCCCGCCTGTTCCCAATCGCCCACAAGAAGCCACTGGCCTGCCCGTTCCGCTGTTGGGCGGCTTGCCAATTCTGCTTGCCGGCACGTGGCTGGGTGCGGGTCCGGCAATGGTCGTTGGATTCGTGGGCGGCCTGACGCGCGCGCTGTTCATCCACCACCAGCTTCCGCCTGCCTTCGAGTTTGCCCTGTTCGGGCTGATGGCAGGCTTTCTGCTGCGGCAAGATTATAGTGGATGGCTTTTCGCCGTGCTGCGGCAGCCTGTGGTCGGGGCGTTGGTGGCCCGGCTGTTGATCTGGCCGCTCACCCTGGCCGGCATCTATGTCTACACACCTGGCGATCGGCTGTATGCTCTCGATTTCACGTGGCCGCTGTTTCTCTCCGGGTGGCTGCCGGCGCTAGTCGAGGCTCTCATCGCGGGGCTGGCGGTGCAGCTTCTCCTCATGGCCCGGCCCGCGTTGCGCCCGCCTCGGACATCCCGTTTTGCCCTGCCATTTGCGACTAGCCTCAACCGTCGTCTGTTGTTCACACTCGTGCCCATCATGCTGGTGATGATTGCCGTGCTAGTGTATGCCGTTGCCACCACGACCATCAGCGCGGCAACGCAACAAGCCATCGAGCAGATGGCGCGCGATGCAGTCAGCGCGTCGCAAAACATCCCGTTCTTTTTCCAGACCGGACAAAACCTGATCGGCTCGCTCGCCGGCGACGCCGACCTGCGCAGCGCCGATGCAAACGTCCGCCAGAACAAGCTGGCCCAAGGCGTCCGCACGGGTGCGTTCTTTGACGAGATGCTGGTGACGGATGCTTCCGGCCAGCCGAATGGCATCTATCCGGCCAACGGTTCAAAGCAGTTGACGAGCGGCGAAAAGACGCTTGTCACGCGGGCCATTGCTTCGGGCGCGCCGGGCATCAGCGATTCTCAACGCATGACGACCAGCACGCTTCTCGTGTCGTTCGTCGTGCCGCTCGAAGGGGGCGCGAGACCCGGCGCCATCGTTGGACGTGCGCGCTTGAACGTGAATCCCGTCATGGTGCGAGCGGCGTCTGGCCTTCAAAAGACACTGGGAATGGGCGAAGGCTTTGTCGTTGACACACTCGACTATACGCAAAAGGGCGGGCACATTGTTCTGGCAGACTCTCAGCGCGCGGACCGCTTGTTGACCGAGTGGTGGATGGACGAGTCGCAACCCGCGTTGGCCCAAGTGAGCGACGGCAAGGCCTATGTCGCGTCGGTCGAAGATGGTACACGGCGCTTGATCTATATCCGCCCGGTGAAGGGGTATCCGTGGACAGCCGTGATCGAGTTGCCCTATTCCGCCGTGCTGGGATTGGCGGCGCAAGTGTCTGCGCCTCTGTTGGCGTTGTTGCTGATCGTCATGGCGATTGCCAGCGTTGCCGTGTTTGCCGTCAGTCGCCGGGTGACACAACCCTTAACGGCGCTTTCGCATGCGACCACCCACATCGCCGAAGGCAAACTCGACGTGCCGGTGCTGGTGCGCGGCGACGACGAGGCGGGCCGACTGGGCGAAGCCTTTGAGCAGATGCGCGCCAGTCTCAAGGGGCGACTGGAGGACCTATCGCTGTTGGTACGCGTGAGCCAGGCGGTAGCGTCCAGCCTCGACCTGCAGCGCGGCGCTCCGCCGATCCTGGAAGGCGCGATGGAGTCGTGCGGCGCGCGCGCCTCGCGTCTCATCTTGCTCGAACCCGATGGGTTGCCCAAGTCCGTGTGGATGCGCGGCGACTTGCCGCGTGAGATCACGCCGCTCGACCGGCGGCTGGCCGAAGTAGCTATAGTGCTCACAGAACCGTTGTGGATCGAAAGCGTGGCGCGAATGCGCGGGCAGCTCGACCCGGCGCTCGTGGGCAATGTCCGCGCTTTGGGGGTTTTGCCGATGCGCCGCCTTTCAGAGACGACGGGCTTGCTGTGGGTCGCCTTCGGTGAGCCGCACCACTTTACCGACACTGAAAAGAATATTCTCGCCACGCTCGCGGGTCAGGCCGATGTGCTGGTGGAAAACTCTCGTCTTTTTCAGACGGCAGAGAACGAGCGGCAACGGCTGGCGGCTATTCTCATCAGCACGAGCGATGCCGTCGTCGTGACCAGCCCGGACGACCGCGTGTTGCTGATGAATCCAGCTGCCGAGATTGCGTTCGGCGTGGTGGCGACGCGCGTCGTGGGCAAGCGACTGCAAGAGACCGTCCTGGACCCGACAGTGATTCAACTCTTGATCACATCGCCTGCGGGCAGCGGGCCACAGACCGGTGAGATCATGTTGCCCGATGGGCGCACGCTGTATGGCGTTGCATCGGTGATCAAGCTGGAAAACGGCCAGACGCTTGGGCGAGTGGCCGTCATGCGTGACGTCACGCGCTTCAAAGAACTGGATGCGATGAAGACCGAGTTTGTCGCCACCGTGAGCCACGACCTGCGCAGTCCGCTCACGTACATGCGCGGCTATGCGGCGATGCTGCCGATGGTCGGCGAGTTGACGCCCAAGCAAGCCGACTATGTCGAAAAGATCCAGGGCGGCATTCAGCAGATGACCGAGCTGATTGACGACCTGCTCGACATGGGACGCATCGAAGCGCGCGTGGGTATGCAGCGAGCCGAGTGCGTGTTGGCGGATGTCATCAAGATCGTGGCCGATGAGGCCCAGGGCCGCGCGACGGCGTTCGGCCTCAACCTCAAGACTGAGATCAATACCCAGCGGACGATCATGGGCGATCCGGCGTTGATCAAGCGCGCGGTGAGCAACCTGGTGGATAATGCGATCAAGTATACTCCGCCGGGCGGCTCGATCACTTTGGGGCTAGACGAGGCTGGCTCGTCGTTGGTTGTGCGCGTGTCCGATACCGGTCTGGGGATTGCCTCCGACGACCAGGTACGGCTGTTTGAGAAATTTTATCGCGTCAAGCGGCGCGAGACGATGGACATCAAAGGCTCGGGTCTGGGACTGGCGATTGTCAAATCCATCGCCGAGTGGCATCACGGGCGCGTGTGGGTGGAAAGCCAGTTGGGGACCGGTTCGACGTTTTACATCACGATACCCACTCGAACCACGACGGAGGCGAGTGCGGTTCAAGCATAGGTGGGCCGCTCGTGGTCTGCTGCGATAGCCAAAATAAAACCGCGCCGAAAATCTCTCCGGTGCGGTTTGTTTGTGTCTATGAATCTTGGCAAGGTTCAGCTATTCGATCTTGACGATCTTGAACTCGATCACGCCGGCCGGCGCGTTGACCATCACCTTGTCGCCCACGCGTTTGCCCAAGACTGCTTTGCCAATGGGGCTTTCGTTGCTGATCTTGCCCTGCTTGGGATTCGCCTCGACTGCGCCGACGATCATGTACGTTTCCGGGTCGCCGTATTCCTCTTCGACCACGGTGACTTGGCAGCCGATGTTGACAGTATCGCTGGCAACAGTCTCTGCGCGCGCTTCTTCGACGATCACCAAATTGCGCAACGTGGCCTCGATGGTCTTGATGCGGCCTTCGAGGAACGACTGATCTTCTTTGGCTTTGCTATAGTCGGCGTTCTCGGAGAGATCGCCTTGCTTGATGGCAAACTGTAACCGCTCGGCCAGTTCTTTGCGAGCGGTGGTGGTGAGGTATCCCAGTTCTTCTTCGAGTTTCTTTTTACCTTCGAGCGTTAGATAATTCGGTTGAGCATTCATCTTACTTTCCTACCGATATTTGCAGCGCATTATAGCACAAAGTCAGCCGGGCGATTTTGCTAAAGCCGGCAAAAGAGTCTATCATTGCGCCATGAACACACGCTCCACGACAGGTGATGCCATGCTCAACTCGGTCAACCTTCAGAATGTCTTGATGGCTCGGAACCGGATTGCGCCTTTCGTCCGGCGCACACCACTCGAATTTTCGCGTGAACTGGGCGCGTACCTCAAGCTGGAAAACTTGCAGCGCACCGGCTCGTTCAAACTGCGCGGCGCGCTCAACCGTGTGCTTTCGATGACTGGCGAAGAAAAGCAGCGCGGCGTGGTGGCGGCTTCGGCGGGCAATCACGCGCAAGGCATCGCGTTCGGATGTCAACAGGTCGGCGTGAGCGCCATCGTCGTGATGCCAGAGCCAACGCCGCGCACCAAGGTCAAGGCCACGCGCAGCTATGGCGTCGAGATCAGGCTGTTCGGCAATACCTACGACGACGCGGAAGCCGAGGCCCGGCGCATCGAGCGCGAGACCGGGCGGGTGTTCATCTCACCCTATAACAATCCCCTTATCATCGCCGGGCAGGGGACACTGGCATTGGAAATCCTGGACGACCTGCCGAACGTGGCGCAGGCGCTCGTGCCGGTGGGAAGCGGCGGGCTGATATGTGGCGTGGGGATTGCGCTCAAGGCGGCTAACCCGGCGATTCGCGTCGTCGGCGTCACGTCGCGCGCCACGCCTGCGATGTACAACGTGATGAAGCATGAGCGTTTGCCGCAGTTGCCAACGATTGCCGAGGGGCTATCCGGCGAAGTCGAGCCGGGTTCGATCACGCTCGACCTGCTTCCGCAGGCGGCGGATGATGTGTTGCTCGTCGAAGAAGCCGACATCCGCGCGGCCATCGCGTGGCTGGTCGAGACGCATCACCTCATCGTGGAAGGCTCGGGCGCAGTGTGCATTGCTGCGCTGCGTTCCTTCCTCGATTTGCTCAACGCAGGCCCGACGGCTGCTATCATCAGCGGCGGCAATTTGGATGTGGAAGAATTGAAACGAATCCTTGCCGACGAAACAAATTTTGTGTCGCCTCATGCGCTCACGGCGTCGGGAAAGTCAGCGTCGGCAGAGGGGTTGCGCTGACGGACGGGGTAAGCGCTGCTCCATACCGTATGGCGCTCAGCTCATCCAGGATGCCGCGCAGTTCTGTCCGGATAGAGACGACGGCAGGATTGCCAACGAATGGTTCCAGGTCGCGGTCGGCGTCGGCCAACGCTTCAATCGCATCGCCGATGTTGACGCCGGGCCGCGCTGCAACCGCCAGGCGGCGTAACGCGGAAGCTGGAACGCCGGCTGATGCCAGCGATCCTTGAATGTTTGCCAGCCGCGCGGTTGTGGCTGCACCCACCTGCGACATGCCATACGTCATCGTGCTCCGCGCCAGTCCCAGCAAGCCCATCACGATCACGAGCAGGCAGAAGCTAATGAGCAAGACCCATACGACCGGGCGAGGCACATGGATGTGGCGAGGCTCCCAACGAGGCTCCTCAAGCTCGATCACCTCGGTAGGAATATCATCGGCCGGCTCGTCGGCCAAATGATCATTCAACTCGGAAGCAGTGACAACGCTCATTTTCCATCACTCCTTCTTGGGCATCATGGGCGGATGTCTCTACTCAAGAGTGTACTCTTTTTGCCTTCAAGTGTCAATCATCGCTGGTGCGCTGCGCTGCGCGGCGTGCGTTAAAGAAAACCGCCCTGCTCGATTCGAGCAAGGCGGAAAACCGGTCCTGACTAGTAGCGGCGACCGCCGCCGCCACTTCGGCCGCCGGGACCACCACGCCGATCCCGACCGCCGCGACCCATGCCGCCGCCACGAGACGATTCCTCCCGCGGGCGGGCCAAATCCACTTTGAGTTGGCGGTTATGCAGCTCGCGCCCGTTGAACATGCTGACGGCTTTTTCGGCCTCAGCTTGGCTTCCCATTTGAACAAAGCCAAAGCCTTTGGAGCGGCCCGTCTCGCGATCCATCACGATGGACGCGGATGCGACTGTCCCAGCGCCGCTGAAAAGTTCACGCAACTCGTCCTCTGTCGCATCGTACGGCAAGTTGCCAACGTATACCTTGGGTTCCATTACCCTTCAATTCTCCTTTAGCTAGAGGCACGTTGGCATTTGCCGATGTGCCTTCCGAATCACGATAGCTGGGAGCGCGTGTGGGGCGCACGGGATCAGTCGCTACGCTTCTCCTTTCTCCGACCTCAACTGGCGGATGCGTGCTCGACGCCGGCCTTTGCGCTCGTCCATCCGGCGCTGCTCGCCCTTGGTGATGAACCACCGCTTGCGGCGCACCTCTTTGAGCACGCCGTTCGTCATCACCTGGCGATTGAAGCGGCGCAACAGGCTGTCGAACGACTCGTTGTCGTTAAGCTCTACGGTCACAGGTATCTCACCTCATTTCTCATTCTGGTCTTGCAGTTGGGAATCTTAGCATAGGTGTTGCACTCTGTCAAACTCTGGCGATGCGGCCCTGCGATGACTCAAGGCAGTTGCAGAGTGTATCGCAGCACGAACCACAGCATAATCATTGCGGCCATCATCATCAGGACCATCAGGTCGAGCGCGAGGCGTTCGCCCTGGTTCAGTCCGCGCTGCCGCTTACGCCGCTTGGGTCGAGGACGAGCAATCGGAACGGGCTTGACCTGGCCGTCCAAGATCAACTCGGCCTGAACACGCGACATAGGTGGCGGCGGTTGATTGGGTGGCGGCGGTTGATTGGCCGTCTCGGCCAATTAGGCGAAACATAGCGCTTTCCGCAGGCTCTGCCTGGGCGGCGCCTGCCTCAGATGGCTTGAGCGCCAGAATCTGATCAGGCAGTTCGGCCTGGACGGGTGGGGGAGGAGCGCCCGGGTGGACATCAACCGTACTCCTCTCGCTTTCTTTCTCGGAATGAAAAGCGCAGTGGCGTGCCCAAAAAGCCGTACGCCTCGCGAATCTTGTTTTCGAGGTATCGCTCGTAAGAAAAGTGCACCATGTCTTTATCGTTCACATAAAAGACAAACGTCGGCGGGTCGGTGCGCGGCTGAGTGGCGTAATAAATGTTGAGCCGCTTGCCCGCTTTGGTGGGCGGC
>Ga0315268_10001419_pt1 | contig 27566 bp, 28 predicted proteins | sample C1_top_MG_FD_204535 | JGI IMG/M metagenome (GOLD analysis project Ga0315268, IMG submission 204535) | Sediment microbial communities from Yellowstone Lake, YNP, Wyoming, USA - C1_top | ecosystem: Environmental > Aquatic > Freshwater > Lake > Sediment | place: USA: Wyoming | collected 2017-08-01
CGATGATGGCCGCCTTCGCGAGTAAGGGAGATTTCTCCACTGGCTTCTTTATCAAAAACCGCACCACGCGCAATCAATTTACGGACGGCCTCAGGTCCTTGGGATACAAGAACTTTGACCGCAGGCTCATCGCACAAACCAGCCCCTGCTACAAGCGTGTCCTTCTCGTGTTGATCAGGGGTATCCCCAGGTCCCAATGCGGCGGCAATTCCACCTTGTGCCCACTTAGTAGAACCTTCATCAACTCGCGCCTTCGTGACTAACAGAACTGAGAGACCGAAACTTCTCACTTGCAATGCTGTCGTAAGTCCAGCAACTCCTGATCCGACAACGATCACATCCGCGCGCGCGGTCCAACCAGGAATCGGTGCTAGCAGTTTCATCGAGTTGTACCGGTCATGGACATATTGTCGATCAACCTAACCCCATTTACCCAACCAGCGATCAACGCCCGCTTTCTTGCTGTGGCATCGGTTGCCAGGGAGAAGTCCGTTTCATCAATAATCACTGCATATTCAGGTTTAAAACCGGGTTCGGCTGCCAGCGTTGCATCTAGCTCCTGCTTCATCAAATCAATGGATCCCATCCGAGAAGCATTGGTCAAAGCACGCGAAATGACCAGTGCTGCCTGGAGATCTTTGGGAGTTAGACGGATATTTCGTGATGAGATCGCCAATCCGCTGGTCTCGCGAACAGTAGGAACTGCAACGATCTCAATATCAAGGCCAAGTTCGGCGATCATCTTCCTAATAAGAAAAAGTTGCTGGAAATCCTTTTCACCAAAGAGAGCCCATCTGGGTTGAACAAGATCGAATAATCGTTTGACAACTGTCAGCACTCCCGTGAAATGACCTTTGCGCATTGCTCCTTCGTAGAGCGCGCCTACGAACCCAGCATCGAGTTGCTCAACAGGGCCTGGATATACCTCATCATATTTGGGAACCCAGAGCACCCGAGCGCCAGATTCTTTCGCCGTCTGGATATCTAACTCTGGAGTGCGCGGATATTCTTCCAAATCTGCAGGATCATCAAATTGAAAAGGGTTAACAAAAATACTCACCAAGACCGATTCTGATAACTGCTTAGCTTGATGAATCAGCGCCGCGTGCCCTTGATGCAATGCTCCCATAGTCGGGACAAGGGCTATCTGTCCAAGTTCTGACCTGCGCACTTGGCTAAGGTGATCGACGACCTGCATACGCTCCAGTCCTTTCTTGGTACCGGGCTTTTAATCTTGGACTAAAAGGTTACTTGTACGGAGGAAGGTCTGCCAAAATATCGCTCACTCGACCATGTAATGGAAGTTCGGCATCTGGATCAATTTCAAGCCATGGTTCGAGAACAAATCGCCTCTCGTGGGCTCTGGGGTGAGGCAGTGTCAGATCTTCTTCCTCGCTCACCAAAAGGCCATACATAATCAGATCCAGGTCAATAACCCTTGGGCCCCATCGTTCATTTCGCACCCGACCCATGCTCTTTTCAATCCCATGCAAAAGGCCCAATAAATCCCGGGCAGGAAGGTTCGATTCAATAATGCAGACTGCGTTCACGTAATCTGGTTGGGGAGGCCCGCCTACTGGTTTTGTAGAAAAAAGCGAGGAACGCGCAACAAGATCCGTGGACTGTTCGAGCAAGGTAATCGCCAATTCGACGGCAGCGATCGGTTCTTCTAAGTTGGCACCTAGCGCGACAACCGCTTTCATCGAGTCCGCTCAATTGATACGGCAATATCTTTCACCTTAACTGACACTGGAGCATCTGGCTTATGCACCGTGATCTTTACGGAATTAACCCTAGGAAAATTCTCCAAGATCAGGTCGGCGATCTGCACAGCAAGCCTTTCAAGTAGCGAAACTGGCGGTCCAATCAATTGTGCAAGTATCAGGTCGCAGACCGCACTGTAATTGACAGTATCGATAATGAGATCACTTCTCGATACTGCCGTAAGGTCCAACTCCAAAATCGCATCGACAAGAAAGCCTTGACCGTTCTCGCGTTCATCATCGAAGAGGCCGTGGTACCCGAACCCGAATAAACCTTTGATCTCGATTGAATCGCTCATTTCATACTCCTCGCTACAGCAATTGCATCACGGTGGGGTTTGACACTGTGCACTCGAACTCCCCAGATCCCCTGCTTGGCAAGCAAGGCGGTCAGGGCAATGGTGGCAGATTCTCTCGAATCCGTCCTGTCGGCACCGACAAGTTGCCCCAGAAAACGTTTCCGTGAAGCGCCAATGAGGATTGGATAGCCAATCGCTTTGAAAGCATCCAGGTGATTCAGGATCTCCCAATTGTGTTCGGATTCCTTTGCAAATCCAATACCGGGATCAAGGATGAGATTTTCTGGAAGAATTCCCGCGGCCAAGCCTGCGCTCACTCTCGCGCGCAGTTCATCAACCACTTCTTTGACAACGTCGGCGTAGGACGCCCGAAGTTGCATATCCGCAGATTCGCCTCGAGTATGCATCGCGATGTAGGGACACCCCAGAGAGGCAACGGCCGAGAGCATCTCCGGATCAGCCAAACCTGCGCTTACATCGTTGACTATGAGCGCGCCTGCCTCCACCGCTTTGCGCGCGGTTATTGCGCGCTTGGTATCAATGCTAATTACAGCGCCTTTAGCCGCCAATGCCTCGATGACCGGAAGCACTCTATGCAATTCTTCGTCCGTACCAATGCGTTGAGCACCCGGCCTAGTGGATTCGCCTCCAACATCGATGACGTCGACACCTTCGGCAAGCATTTCAAGGCCGCGAGTCAATGCAGAATCAAAACTCTCGAACCGACCCCCATCTGCAAAAGAATCTGGGGTTACATTCAAAATTCCCATCACGACGGGTCGATCAGTTGGAAAATTCATCCGCGATAAAAGCATGACTAGAACTACCTCTTTGTGATGAGACTGATTGCTTCGGCGCGGGTTGCAGGGTCGCGAAGAATTCCGCGGACTGCGCTGGTCACGGTGCGCGCTTCGGCCTTCCTTACACCCCTCATCGACATGCAAAGGTGTTCACATTCCACAATGACAATCACGCCAGCGGGCTTGAGGATTTCCACTAGAGCATCCGCAATCTGCGTGGTCATTCGCTCTTGCACCTGCGGTCTGCGCGCGAATAGATCTACCAAGCGCGCAATCTTTGATAACCCTGTAATGCGTCCAGACGGGATGTAGCCGACGTGAGCCACACCGTGAAATGGCGTGAGGTGATGTTCACAATGGGAGAAAACTTCAATGTCTTTTACGATCACCAGTTCCTCGTGCCCAATATCGAAAGTGGTAGTCAACACTTCTTCAGGTGCTTGCCAGAGACCAGCAAAATTCTCAGCGAACGCCCGTGCAACTCGCGCGGGAGTATCTTGCAGGCCGTCTCGATCTGGATCTTCTCCGAGGGCAAGGAGCAATTCCTTCACTGCTCGCTCAGCACGGGCCTGGTCGTACGGATGGGCAGCTCGTCCATCCTGGGGACCCATCGAGACTGAGTTAACCTCACTCATCAGTCTTCTTCACTTTCGCTACTCGTTTTGTCGGTGTCTTCTTCTCCTTATGAGCTTCCTCGGCTGCGTTCCCATTGGAAAGAGCCATCCGAGTTGGAATCGGCGGGAGGTCAGAAGGTTTGCGGGTAGGAGAGCCGGTCCACGCAGGTCGATCGGGCTTCGGCACTACCTTTGCAAAGATCTCCGCAATCTCTTCTTTATTGAGGGTTTCACGCTCCAATAGCTGAAGAACCATCTCATCCAATATGGAGCGGTTTTCATCCAAAATATCGAATGCTTCTTGATGAGCATTCTCAATCAAGGTGCGGATCTCGTTATCAATCATCGCCGCAACGCTCTCGGAGAAATCACGAGTATGACCGTAGTCGCGACCCATAAACGGTTCCGAGGCGTCGGTGCCCAACTTAATAGCGCCGATTGCCTCGGTCATTCCGTACTGAGTCACCATCGCACGGGCCAGAGCAGTTGCCTTCTCGATGTCATTGCTAGCCCCAGTTGAAGGGTCATGAAAAATCAACTCTTCTGCAGCGCGACCACCAAGTGAATATGCCAATTGATCCAGTAATTGATTTCGAGTGATTGAATATTTATCATCATCGGGAAGAACCATGGTGTATCCAAGTGCACGGCCACGAGGCATGATCGTTATCTTGTGAACAGGATCGGTGTGAGGCAGAGCGTGGGCAACGAGTGCATGGCCTCCCTCGTGGTAGGCGGTGACACGCCTTTCTTCCTCGCTCATCACGCGAGACTTACGAGCCGGACCCGCCATAACGCGATCAATTGCTTCATCAAGAAATGCATTCGTAAGAACCTTTTGATTCTCTCGCGCGGTCAACAAAGCCGCCTCGTTGAGAACGTTTGCCAAATCCGCACCTGTGAATCCAGGAGTGCGGCGGGCAAAAGCGAGGAGATCTACATCCTTGCTGATTGGCTTTCCCTTTGCATGCACCTTCAAAATTGCTTCGCGCCCTTTGAGGTCGGGTCGTTCAACCGGTATCTGGCGATCAAATCGACCTGGACGCAGAAGCGCTGGGTCCAAAATGTCAGGGCGATTTGTAGCTGCGATTAAAATGACTGAGCTGTTGGTCTCAAATCCGTCCATCTCAACAAGTAATTGGTTGAGCGTTTGCTCGCGCTCATCGTGGCCCCCACCTAAACCTGCACCGCGTTGACGTCCAACTGCATCAATCTCATCAACAAAGACAATTGCAGGGGCATTCTCTTTGGCTTGGTTGAATAAGTCGCGCACTCGCGCGGCTCCGACACCAACAAACATTTCCACGAAATCTGATCCCGATATCGAATAGAAGGGAACATTGGCCTCGCCTGCGACCGCTCGCGCAAGGAGTGTTTTTCCCGTTCCGGGAGGGCCATAGAGCAAGACGCCTTTGGGAATCTTGGCCCCAAGAGCTATGTATTTAGGAGGATTTGCAAGGAAATCTTTGATTTCACTTAACTCTGCCACTGCCTCATCAGAGCCTGCAACATCGGCGAAAGTTGTCTTAGGTACATCATCAGTCTGCAACTTTGCGCGCGAGCGCCCAAAGGAGAATGCCCGGTTGCCGCCTTGGGCATTGCTCATCATCAAGAAGAAGAGGAACCCGATTAGAAGGAACGGGCCGAAAGAGAAGAGGAGAGTAACGAGGAATGATTGACTTCCAACTTTTACCGACCACGCGTGCGGTGGAGGATTACTTACTAGGAGATCAATAAGTGTGGGTTCTTCCCCAGTGATGTAGGAGGCCTCGACCTTGGATGATCCCTCGATCAAGGTTCCCGATTTGAGTTTGATTTGAATCTTCTGCTCTTTGTCGATCAACAACGCCGAGTCAACTTGATTCTGCGAAATGGCAGCAAGCACTTGGGAAGTGTTTACTTGCGTATATTTATTTCCTGCCGCTGAAATCTGACCGAAGATTGTGACGGCAATAATCGCTGCGACAATCCAAAAAAGAGGACCACGCATAATGCGCTGGAATCGCGTCTGTGCCTTCTTGCGAGGAAGTTTTTTCTTAGTAGCCATTTTTTTCAACGGTCTCATCTCTTAGGAATAGATATGTTTTGCTAGTACGCCAACAAATGGAAGGTTGCGATATTTCTCATTGAAATCCAATCCGTACCCGACCACAAAATCGGTAGGAATTTCAAAACCAACATATTTGACCTTGACATCTACCTTGGCTGCTTCAGGCTTTCGCAAGATTGCCAGCACTTCGACACTCTTGGCCCCGCGTGATTCCAAGTTTGCCTTCAACCACGAAAGTGTCAGACCCGAATCAACAATGTCTTCAACGATGAGAACTTCACGTCCGGTGATATCTCGATCTAGGTCTTTAAGAATTCGAACAACGCCGCTGGATTTAGTGCCCGAACCATACGAGGAGACCGCCATCCAGTCCATATCAACATGGCGCTGCAATGCCCGTGACAGATCAGCCATCGCCATGATCGCGCCTTTAAGAACACCCACCATCAGCAAATCGCGATCGCGGTAATCCGAATCAATTCGCGCCGCCAGTTCTTTCACCTTTGCTTTGAGTTGCTCCTCTGTGACGATGACTTTTTCAACGTCGCTGCCAACCACTGATAGATCCACTTATTCCTCGCTGCTTCTAATTAGTCGGGGGTAAGAGCGAAAGTCTGCCTGATATTCGCCTGGCCTTCACACCGCCAGGCAGGCTGACCTCGCCTTGCCCGTGCCAGGAGGTGACCAAAGACTCAACCGCGCTCACATGATCGGCGGCAACCGAGCCTTGAGGGGCACCACAGGCGTAAATAGCCATCCGAATGAGGCGAGTCCTTACCGCGCGCGGCAGGTCGGCCAGCATGGAAGTCTCCATGGATTCTGGACCAAACCCAGAAAATTCTCGTAAGGCCCACTCATCGAGGGCGTCGGCGTCATCACGGAGCAGAGCCGCACTCCGTGCCAGTGCTGCGCTAACGCCTGGCCCAATCGAGTTCTCAAGAGCTGGAAGGGCATCTAGGCGGACTCGGACTCGAAGATACACTCGATCTTGATTGTGAGGATCTTCCCAAGGAATCAATTTGGCCTCGATGCAGGCTGCAACGGTCTGCTCGCGGGTGATGCCCAAAAGCGGTCGGACGTATTTGCCCATGACGGGGGCCATGCCAGAGAGAGATCGCGTCCCCGAGCCTCGCGCCAGACCAAGTAGAACGGTCTCTGCCTGATCATCGCGAGTATGTCCAAGAAAGATTCTTGTTGCACCATGTCTCTCGCAAGCCTCATCGAGGGCTTGATAACGCACCCTTCGGGCAGATGCCTCCATTCCATCTGTAACGTCCACCACCACTGGAATTATTTCTGCGCTCTGAATCCCCATCGCATGGAACTGCTTCACAACGGTTTCTGCTTGAAACCCAGAGTTACTCTGCAATTGATGATCAATGGTGACCCCCACGACCTGGATTACCAACTTCTCGGCTTCTTTTGCGACGGCATAACTTAGGGCTAGCGAGTCTGCTCCCCCCGAGCAGGCGACGATGACGACATCACCAGCGCTGCACTCGGACAATTGCGAGCGTACGACACTGCGAATTTCCACCATGGCATTGCTGGCGGAATTCGACATACCGATAAGACTAGACCCGACCGCCGAAAGGCATAAGTCCCTGTAAATCGTAGATGCTGCCGTATCTCAGCCCAGATCGTGTAGATCGAGCATCCCACGTCATCTGATCGCCGGCATAAATGGAGACGTGATATATGTTGGAAATCGTTCCGTCGCCCGAATAAAAAAGTAGATCCCCAGGGACTATCTCTGATAACGGAACATGCTTGGTATTGCCTGCATAAAGAGCAGCGTTAAGTCGATCCCATTCGGGCCAGACCAGACCCGCAGATTTATACGCTGCATAAACTAGCCCCGAGCAATCGAAGGCATTCGGTCCTTGCGCTCCCCACACATATGGCTTTCCTGCCAAAACTTGTGCCTTCGCAAAAGCCACCGCAAGGAGGCGCTGAGTTTGCGTCGCACGAACGCTCAATAGTCCTTTGTAACCTCGATCGGGCCAGACCTTCTTCAAACTTGGCGATTTTTCCGCACGTTTGGATCTCGCTTCTTCAAGAAGGGCTAACTGACGCCGCTGTTCAAGTGTTACTCGAACTCTTTTTGCACTCGCCAACTCTTGCATTAATTCATCTTGGACTTTTTGCAACTTATCAACTTCGGCCTGTTGTGCAACTTTGGCGTCATCGGCTTCCTTCTTCGCAGCAGCAACTTTATTGGTGGCTTGCTGCTGCGCGAGTTTCGCGACATCGGCTTCTTCCTTTGCAACCGCTGCTACAACTTGTGCTGATTTGTAGCGATCCAGCGCAGTCGAGTTGTGCGCACCTAGAGTGCTCAACACCGTAAGTCGGTCGATCAGATCTTGGGGACCATTCGAACTAAGCAATGGTTCGATATCAGTAAGTCCCCCTCCCATGATGTATGCATTTGTCGCAAGTTTTCCAATAGTGCGGCGTGCCGTATCAACAGCAGCAGAAGTCATCCGCGCATGCAAGGCCGCGGATTGCGAGACTGCCGTTGCCACAGCCAATTCCTTTTGTGCCCGTAAATATCTGGCACGGGCGGCATCGGCGGTGGAGGTAAGCTTTTGCAGAGTCTGAGTGGCTTTCGCCAGGGTTACCGCGGTAAGAGCGGCAGCGGCACGTTTTGCGTCCTCTGCCTTCTTTGCCGCCTGAATTTGAGCCAAAGTTGGCTTGGGAGACTTGGCGTACGACGGAGAGCCGCTGTACAAGATTGATAAAGCCAACCCCGCCACTAGAAGTCGATAACTTTTCAATGCAAACTCCTTGACGAAATTACGCACCCCGAAAGGACTAGACCCTGCCGCCGAATGGCATCATGCCCTTAACGCTGTAAATGTTTGAGTAAAGTAAACCCGTTCTCGTGGAATTAGCCTCCCACATCATGCCATCGCCAGCATAAATAGACATGTGGTGGATGCTGCCGACTGTGCCGTCATAGGAATAGAAGAGAAAATCCCCTGGTATTAGGTCGGTGAGTTTCACGTGCATTGTTGCCACCGAATAAAGAGCTGCGTTAAGTCGACTCCAATACGGCCATGCCAAACCTGCAGATTTGTAAGCGGCATAAACCAAGCCCGAACAATCAAACGCGTTCGGCCCTTGTGCTCCCCAAACATAAGGTTTGCGTGCAAGAACTTGCTTCTTGGCATAAGCAACTGCGGCCGCCCGTTGGCTTGCTGTGGAAATGAAACTTGCACGGCCTTTGAAGCCGCGATCATCCCAGATGCTTTTCTGTCCTGGAGTTTGCGAAGCTTTCTTCGCGTTGGCCTCTTCTAGAAGGGCTAACTGGCGCTGCTGCTCAAGTGTCACGCGAACTCGCTTGGCGCTAGCAAACTCACGCATTAATTCATCTTGAACCTTTTTCAGCTTATCAACTTCGGCTTGCTGTGCCGCCTTCGCATCATCGGCAATCTTCTTTGCAGAGGCAACTTCCTGAGTTGCCGCTTGCTGGGCAACTTTTGCAGCGTCAGCTTCTTTTTTCGCCCCTGCGGCCACAACCTGCGCCGCCTTGTAACGATCCAGCGCTGTCGAATTATGGGCACCAATAGTGCTCAACGTTGTAAGGCGGTCGACCAGATCTTGTGGGCCATTCGAACTAAGCAACGGCTCGATATCCGTTAAGCCCCCGCCCATGATGTAGGCGTTTGTTGCCAGTTTTCCAATGGTTCGGTGGGCAGAGCTCACTGCAGCTGAGGTGATCTGTGCATGCAAGGCGGCAACTTGGGAGATCTTGATAGCAACGGCGAGTTGTTGCTGGGCGCGCACATACCGCGCGCGAGCAGCATCTGCAGCCGAGGTTAACTGACGCAAGGTCTGGTTGGCCTGTGCCAATTTTGCGGCGGCGGCATTTGCAGCAGCGCGCTTGGCGTCCTCTGCCTGCTTGGCGGCCTGGATTTGGGCCAGAGTAGGTTTGGGCGATTTAGCGTACGCAGGGGTCGTACCGGCAATAAAACCAATAGCCAGCACACACGCTAAGACCCGATGTCGACGCACAATCCACCTCCGAACGGGAAATACTAAAGGCTCAACCTGAGAATTAGACTTCGGAAAGTACCGTGTCCTTAATTAGTTACATCTCTTCGGCGGAAAAGCACGCTGGCCACGAGCACACCCACCGCTAAATAAGCAGATAGCACGAGCAAAGCATGCGAATAGGTGGCGGTGATATCCCCGCCCGCTGCGACTGTGTTCATCAATTGTCCAGGCATCCACTTGCCCGAGTGCTTCACTGTTGCAGCGATGATGTTTTCGACGACTAGCAACCACGCAACGCCAATAGAGATCGCGCTAATTGGTGATCGCAGTAGCAATCCCAGGATCATCCCGATCGTTCCGAAAGCAATCACCGACAACAAGACATTTATAAAGGTGTGCAGAACTCCAATGCGAGCATCCGATGTCGACCACGCTGTTGTGACCACTTTCGCCTTGCCTGAAAGAGCGAAGGCCAAAGTGATGCTGACGATCGCGGAGAGGATCACTGAAATGAGAGCGAAGAGACACATGGCCAGGAACTTGCCTAGCAACAGAGTAAGTCTTCGAGGCTGCCTCACCAAGAGATTGCGAAGAGTCCCGTGGGTGTATTCCTGGGCAGTCTGTGAAGCGAAAATACATAGTGCAACCAGACCTAACAAACCAGCAGAGCTGCTGAACCCAATTGAGAGACCATGTGGAAGTTCAAGGCTTGCACGATTTATGACTTGTCCTTCGCGGGCATTTCCGCGGGCCGAATCAATAAGTAAAAAAAGCAATGACGTGACCAAGGCGCTTGCTCCCACAATCGCGACCATTGTGCCGATAAATAAGGAAGGGCGGCGCAACTTTCGCCATTCAGCAAAGAAGACGCGGATCATTCGCCCGCCCCTGTCATTTCAAAGAAAGTTTCCTCGAGAGTTGGCAGGACCGGTGAAAGTTGCGCGAGAACAATTCCAGATTCAAAGGCTAATTGGTTCAAGGTAGTTGCCCACTCTCGCGGGCCCAATATATGCGCGACGCCACCGATGATCGAACCTTCGTGTCCTGCTTCGTGGGCTATCTGTAGCAAGCGCGGCAGATCTTTTGGATCTGCACTTTTTGCAAGAATTATAGGTTGCTGCTGTAGCAGTAGATCGTGCGTTTTGCCTGCGAAGATGACTTCGCCTTCTCGAAGCATCACCAGCGAATCACTAATCATTTCGATCTCAGCCAACAAGTGAGAGGAAACAAAAACTGTGGTTCCTTCATTCGCTAACGAGCGAAGAAGATCGCGAACCTCTTGAATACCAGCAGGGTCCAATCCGTTCGTTGGCTCATCAAGAATCAACAGTTGCGGATTCGGCAATAGCGCCGCCGCGATTCCAAGTCTTTGCTTCATTCCAAGTGAATAGGTCTTGTATTTAGAATTACCTCGATCGCCTAGGCCAACACGTTCGAGAAGGTCCTGCACCTGATCCAACGAATGTCCGCCCAATGTTGCAAGGACTCTTAGGTTCTCCGCTCCACTGAGGGCGGGGTAGAACGCAGGACCTTCAATCATCGCGCCCACTCGATCAAGGTATTTAGCAGGATCGTTTATGGGTTGGCCCAGAACCGTTCCGCTTCCCCCGCTCGGGGAGATGAGCCCAAGGAGCATCCGCATCGTCGTTGTCTTGCCTGAGCCATTGGGGCCGACAAAGCCGCAGACCGTTCCCATCGGCACGTCGAAATTCGCATGGGAGACTGCGGCGCGCTCCCCATAATGCTTACTTAAGTTGGTCACTGAGATGGCTAGTTCCGACGTTGCAGCAAGGGGCATGACGGAAACCTTACACTTGCAACATGAGTAAACGCCCATGGGGTTATCAACCACTTCCCGAGCGACCTGAGCCACAGTGGTCGCTTCATTCTGAGACCAATGCAGTCCGCGCCGGCCTAGCCCGTTCGGGGTTTGGCGAGACAGCCGAAGCCCTCTACCTAACCAGCGGTTTCACTTACGGAAGCGCCGAACAAGCCGTCGAATCTTTCACTGACGAAACAGATCATTTCGTTTACGGCCGCTTTGCCAACCCAACAATCTCTATGTTCGAACAACGTCTGGCTGCAATTGAGGGCGCCGAGTTCTGCGTTGCTACTGGATCAGGAATGTCGGCGATGTTTGCCTCCATTGCCTGTCTTGTCCAATCCGGAGATCATGTGGTCGCATCGGCAGCAATGTTCAGTTCTTGCTACGTCGTCCTGACAGAGATTTTGCCCAAGTGGGGCGTGACCATCGAATTGGTCAAGGGAAACGATCCCGCAGTCTGGGCAAAGGCCCTCTCAAAGCCCACTGTTGCTGTCTTCATCGAAACGCCTAGCAACCCAATGCTTGAGATTGTTGACATCGAGATGGTGAGCAACTTGGCCCATCTAGTGGGTGCAACCGTTATCGTCGACAACGTAATGGCATCGCCTATTCTGCAGAAGCCTTTGGAACTCGGTGCGGATGTGGTCATGTATTCGGCAACGAAACATATTGACGGTCAAGGCCGGGTGCTTGCTGGTGCAATCCTTGGAAGTTTTTCTTACATACAAGAAAAACTCAATCCTTTTGTGCGTCATACCGGTCCTTCCCTAAGCCCGTTTAATGCTTGGGTTCTCGTGAAATCGCTTGAGACAATGAGCATGCGAGTTGAAAAGATGAGCAACAGTGCACAGACTCTCGCTCAATATCTAGAAACTTGTCCGCAGATCAAAAGCATCCGCTATCCAGGACTCAAATCCCATGCCGGCTACGAGACTGCCCAGAAGCAGATGTCTGGCGGAGGCTCAACGATTGGAATCGAATTCAAGGGTTCAAGGGCCGACGTATTCAAATTCATGAATGCGCTCCGAGTCATTGATATCTCCAACAATTTGGGTGATAGCAAATCATTGATTACCCATCCTGCATCTACGACCCATCGCCGTTTAGCTCCCGAGGTTCAAGCTGAGATGGGAATCACGGATTCGGTACTCAGGCTGTCGGTGGGGTTGGAATATACAGGCGATCTTCTGACAGATATCGAGCAAGCCCTCAGCTAACGAGCTGGGCAACCACCAATAAGATCGAGAACAGACTCAAATAACTTATCGACCATTGGAATATCTTCCCAGCTACTTTGCCGTACGAATCTGTCTTCTCGTTGAGTTGAAGAAGCTGGAAAGCAAAAACTAAACCGAGAGTGATCGTGATGATCAACGACCAGAGCGGAAGATTGGCAATCTCGATCAAGGCCACAGAAGAAATGATCATTGCGATCGTGTGGAACCACATTTCGGTTCGCACGCGCGTTTTCGTCGCGACGACTGGAAGCATCGGAATACCCGCGGCCGCGTAATCATCTTTGTATTTGATCGCCAGCGCCCAGAAGTGGGGCGGCGTCCAGAAGAAGATCACAAGGAAGAACGCAACCGCTGCCCATGAAAGGGAGTTGGTAATCGCTGCCCAACCGATAAACACCGGCATGCAGCCCGCCGCCCCGCCCCAAACAATGTTCTGAGAAGTCCTGCGCTTCAATCCCATCGTGTAAACCAGCACGTAATATGCAATCGCGATGAATGTGAGGAGTGTCGCTAAGGGAGTAGTAAAGACCCAGAAGATGAGAAGAGAAATCAAACCAATGGCACTTGCGAAAACGATTGCCGCGCGGTCTGTAATAACGCCCGTAACGAGAGGACGCTTCGAAGTACGTGCCATGACGCGGTCCAGGTCGCTTTCAATGACCATGTTGAAAGCGTTTGCCGATCCAGCCGCCAGGGTGCCGCCAAGAATTGTTGCGATGCTGACACCCGCGCTTGGAATCCCTTTTTGCGCCAGAACAAGGGCAGGAAGCGTGGTGACAAGCAGAAGCTCAACAACCCTCAATTTCATGAGGGCGATGTAACCGCTCATCGCCGAGCGAGCGCTCATGTTGGGGGTCATATTCATTGGCTTAGATTACTCAGCAAGATTGAGTCTCGTTCTCAGAGTCCTCCCAGTTGGCACGGTTACTTTTTGGCCATCGAGAGAAAAGAAGAGGAATGACCATGAGCCCCGAGATTTCCAAGCCAGAATGGTTCCAATTGGCTGACGCAGACACCCCGGCGCCAAAACTTAAGGGCAAGAGGGCAGTACGGATCATGGCCTTAGCCACCCCCTTACTCGTACTTGGGGCCGGCCTGGTCTTCGCTCAAACGCAGGACAGCCCAACGGCTGTAGCTAGCGCAGCAACCAGCACGGCATCGACCACCGATCCAATTGCACTTTCCAGCACCCCGGCAGCCACCCCCACGTCGGCTGGCAACGCCGTTCAAGTTTCCCAAGTGGCCGCGACGAGCCCAAGCCCATCAATAACGATTAAGAAGCCAGGAATCAAAATGCCAACAGGCGGCGCAGATGATTCTCTACGCAATAGCGATGACGACTAAGGGGTAGTTGCCTTTGCTAGTTCCAGCGGAGAAGTGATTTTTCCCAGCAACCGGTCCAATGTATTTCGAGCCTGATCTGTGGCTGCCTGACCCTTACGGATGTGATCGGCAATGGCGACAAATATGTACTCATGCGTTCCCGACTCTACATATCCCGCCAGGCTAACTGTTCCATCGAGAGTCCCAGTTTTTGCATGCACAAGTCCAACTGCCTGAGGGGCGGTGTTAATGAATCGCGATTCCAAAGTCCCTGATTTTCCTGAAATCGGCAAACCTTCATAAACGGCAGCGAATTTCTCATCTCCTCTGATTTTCAAGAGGAAGTCGGCTATCAATTTGGCTGTCACTCGATCCTGCTTCGACAAACCGCTGCCATCGTGAATATAGAGCCCACTCTGATCTACTCGAAGGTCAGTTAATAATTTCTTGATCGTCAGGGAAACGCCAGCATCATTCATCGGATAACCGACTGCATGCGAGGCGGCCCTGGCCAATCTTTCGGCCAACAAGTTATCACTCCACGTGAGAGCGAACTTCACCATTTCGCTTATGGAAGGCGAGGTGATCTTGGCGATCTCCTGGCCAGAAACTGAATCGACATGATTTGAACTGATCTCGGTGAATTTCGCGTTAATGGCCTTAGCTACAAATTCATACTTAAGCAGTGCGATGTCTTTGGAATACAGCCCTGAATACTCGATGGAAACATTGCGAAGGGGTGTCTTTTCTTCCGCCTTCAAATCAGCGACCGAACGATTCACCAAGTATGAAAGCCAGGCACGATGATATTTAGTCGCCTCGAAATAACTATCCGTCATCCAAGGGTCAAGATTGCCGGAAATAACTAATGACCTTGGATTCAAGCCTTTCGAAACTCGGGTGACGTACCTGTAATTCGGATCTAGGAATTGAAGTGCAGCGCTCGTCGAGAGCAATTTAAGTACTGACGCCGGCTTGCGAAGTGATGTCGCGTCTGTCTGAAAGACAATTTCGCCGCTCGAGCGATCAATCAAAATCATCGAAGGCCCAGCCAGCGAAGGCGAAGAAGAGATCTGAGCAAAGACTCTTGAAATATCCGCCACAGGTAAGGCTGGTGTAGCCATAGCCGCCGAGGCACCAAAAAGCATCACCAAGCTGGTGAAAAATGAGATGCGGCGTAAGGTCTTCATGAAGCAACTACAAGAAGATGGCAATGAGAATATTGGCGCTAGTTAATGCCACCAATGCAACCCATATTGAATTCTTAACTTCAGGTTTTTTGAAATTACGGTAAACAAGAACCAAGATCACCAGCAGTATTAGGAATTTCGTGCCTACCCAAGCATTGTTGAGCAGTGGCCACTTATCCGCATTCTGATTGTGAAGAGGGGTGCGAATCCCAACCATCACCAATCCGGCCACCAGAGCGGTTAGCGCGCTATGAAAAACTCCGGGGTGAACACGTCGGGGTGATTTCTTCACCTGCATCAAGAGAAGGACCATGACCCCGACCACAGAAAGAATATGAACGAGTAGGGCAATATCGTTTACCCAAGCCAGACCGGTCATGAAGTGCCCTTCCAAGTTCGGATAGCGTTTCGAATCTATTCAGTTTAGAGTGCAGTTCATGCTTCCACCCGCAACTATTGGGCCAGGTGAATTCTTCCCTGTCGTAGGCGTTGGACCGCACCCCAAGCCATGGCCAGATGGTAACCAATTTGATCCTGAATTGCTCGAATTGGGCGACCGCCGCAACGTTTTAGATCGCTATAGATATTGGAAGGTGGAGGCCATTGTTGCCGACCTCAATACGAAGCGACACAAGCTCCAGATCGCAATTGAGAATTGGCAGCATGATCTAAACATTGGCTCAATTGTTCGAACAGCCAATGCTTTCAATGTGAACGCCGTGCATATTGTCGGCAAGCGTGATTGGAATCGCCGAGGCGCAATGGTCACCGATCGGTATCTCACCGTCATCCACCATCCCTCGGTCGAAGATTTCCGCCACTGGGCGAAGGAAAATTCCATTCCGATCATCGGCATCGACAATGTTCCTGGATCGCTGCGACTTGAAAGTTCAGAGCTTCCTGAGGAGTGCGTTCTTCTCTTCGGTCAAGAGGGAGCGGGCATGTCGCAAGAGGCCATCGCTGCATGCACAGTCCTCTACGCAATTGAGCAGTACGGCTCCACCCGATCTATGAACGCCTCCGCCGCCGGTGCGATTGCCATGTACCATTGGGCGCTCCAACACTTACCTCGATAACGATTGAAGGCGGAGATGAGATTTGGCTGGCTCTCCAGAAACCTCATGCTCCTCACGATCGTCTCCCTAGCCCAAGATGCCGCGAGCGAACTTCTCTATCCCCTACTACCAATACTCCTCACCGGAGTAATCGGCGCTGCTCCGTTGGCATTGGGGTTGATCGAAGGGTGTGCTGAAGCCGCGGCCGGATTCACAAAACTCTATTCCGGCAAAGCCAGCGATCGAATCGGACGTAAGCCATTTGTTGTCGCCGGTTATTCGGTAGCAGGAATCGGAAAAGTTTTCGTCGTAACCGCAACTGCATGGCCGCTCTTCTTCTTCGGTCGAGTGATTGATCGAGTCGGAAAAGGACTACGGAGTACTCCGCGAGACGCACTAATCCACGATTCAGTTCCAGAAGAGCATCTGGGAAAGGCCTTCGGATTCCACCGCGCGGGAGACAACCTGGGCGCGGTGATCGGCCCTCTCCTTGCACTCGGGGGGCTTTCGCTGCTTAACGGAGATGTCCGCAAGGTCGCGATGTGGGCACTCATCCCTGCAGTCATCTCTGCAGTTTTCACACTTTTCATCAAAGATAGAACTAGGACAGAAATAAAAGCAGACGAGCCAAAACCTACATCGGGTCCCTTGCCCACAAAACTGAAGCGGGCCATCACGATCTTGGTGCTCATACAACTCACGAACATTCCTGATGTGCTACTCCTCCTGCGATTACACGACATAGGATTCAGCACCAGCGGTGTCGTACTTGCTTACGTTTTATTCAGTGCGGTAACCGTGGTCTTTGCATTTCCTGCTGGGTATCTCGCAGACCGTTTCTCTCCGCATGCAATTTATTCAATCGGTTTGATTGCATTTGCAGTTGCTTACTTCACTCTCGGCTACACAGGTAATCACACAATCGCGGTCTTGGCACTCGCACTCTATGGAATCTTCCCGGCGCTCACCGACGGAGTCGGTAAGGCATGGATTGGCGGTTTAAGTGAAAAGAACCAGCGAGGCAAAGCGCAGGGTGTCTATCAAGCATCAATGAATTTCGCAGTCATGGGTGCCGGTTTCTGGGGCGGGGCATTCTGGACACACAATGGACACCAATGGCCGCTCATGATCGCAGCCATTGGCGCGTCCTTAGGAGCTCTTGCTCTGGTCGTTGAGAACTTCAGAGACCGTCGCTAAGCGACGCATTATCTCGTCGGCCTCTTCAATTCTTCCGTGAGCCTTCATCACCGTTGCCATACGAGTCTCGACATTGACAATCAAGTCGAAATCTTTCGGATCGTCATCGGTGGCTGTTTGCAGCACCTGGTCAAGGGTGTTCAAGCCTTCATCAAAGCGACCTAGCAGAATCTGCGCCTTGCCGTATTCGAAAAGAGCAACTGTTTCACGGCGGTGATCATGCGCGGTTTCAAAGACATCGATTGCCTTTCGCGCGGTCTCCAGAGCAACTTCACCGTTACCCAATTCAACATGGCTCGCGGCAATCTTCTGATCGCACCGAGCGACGTGAATTACTTCGCGATTTTTCTTAAAGAGAGCTCGGGCCTCAGTAAAACTCCCGATCGCAGAAGAGAAGTCGCCAAGTTCGCGGTAGGCACACCCAATCAGATGAAGATCGTTTGCAGCGCCGATCTCGTTGCCATCTAGGAGATGCTCTTGGGCGCACTCCTGCATGGTGTCGATGACTTTCTGAAAATTCTTTGATGAGTACCACCACTCACCCAAGGTGCAGGCAAGTTCCAATGCAATCGGCGACTTATTCTTTCGGAGGATTTCTACCGCCTTGCTCATGGCGGTGGCGGCTTCGTCCATCCGCTTGAGTTGATTGAGGTTGTACCCGATTGCTGAGTACGCCTGAGCCAGTCCTTCGCTGGATGCACTCGCGCCAAGACCTGAATAGATGTCGCAGGCCGTCTCGGCGAGTGCAAGGGCCTCGTCATATTGGCCTCGGGCATAAATGCGCGCACTGAGTTCGTAATACGTACTCGCTCGCTCGGCCCCCTCAACCTCAGGAATGCGATCCCAGAGCATCTCTTCGGTAATCAGTTCGTCTTGACCTGCTTCATCGTCGTCGCTCATATCAGCCTCCTCATTACTAAACTCTATACTCGGAAGCCTAAAGGAGGGTGACAAAAGGCAATGAAGAGGCTCGAGGGATCACGGTGGAAGGTTGTTCTGGCGGCCAGGATCCTGCTCCTTCTAGGAGCGGTAAACATCGCCTCAAGTCTGTCAAAACCTTTGCACAGGCGCCTGCACCTGATCCAGACGACTTTCCCCAAAGGCATCCTTAACTTGGCAACCGCGGCATCGATTATCGTAGGAGTGCTCCTCATTGTCCTCTCATTCGCCCTGGCTCGAAGAAATCACGCCGCCTACCTTCTCACCCAACTTCTACTGCTCATTAGCATCGTTCTCTCTCTTGTAAAAGGCCTTTACTTTATTCAGGCAACAGCCGCCCTCGTTTTGTTTATCAGCCTTTTCATTATCCGCCAAGAGTTCTACGCCAAGCCCGTCAGGCGAGTTGTGACTCGAGCACTCATAGTATTTGGGCAATTAGTTCTTTTAAGTTTCGCCATTGGACTTCTACTAATGCTTGCATCTGATCGGCTCTTCAGCGGCGAAGTTTCAATTTGGCATATGTCCGAAACGGTACTCCGCAGTTTAGTTGGAATGGCAGGACCTGCTCGTTTCGTCAGCCATCGCGAGCAAGACATCTTCGATTATTCAATGGCTGGCCTTGGCCTTCTTATCGTAGTGACCCCAATTCTTACCTTGCTCCAGCCTAGTCCGCCAAAACCACGGATGACCAAAGAAGATGAGGCAGGTCTCCGAGGACTGCTTGCAGAATTTGGTGATCGAGATTCTGTCGGGTACTTCGCCTTACGCGAAGATAAGAGTGTCGTCTGGTCAAACACCCGCAAGGCTGCGATCACCTACCGAGTCGTGGGTGGTTGCGCGTTGGCAAGCGGTGATCCGATCGGCAATCCAGATGCGTGGCCTCAAGCGATGCAGGCATTCATGGCGCTTTCGGCCCAAAATGGATGGACACCTGTCGGGCTTGGATGCAGCGAAGAAGCCGGCGAAATCTGGGTACGCGAGGCTGATATGAATGCGCTGGAAATCGGCGATGAAGCGGTCGTGCACGTTGACGAATACGATCCCGACAACCCCCGCTACCGAAATGTTCGCCAGTCAGTCCGACGAATTCTCAAGCAGAACTACACCACTGATATCTTCCGCACCTCCGAAATGACCAAGGAGATGCGTTTATTGCTGACCGAGGACTCCAAGAGGTGGCGTGGGGCGGCTACGGAGCGCGGATTCATGATGGGCTTAGGTCGCATCGCCGATGACGACGAGCCAGATTTGCTCGTTGTGACGGCTTCAAAGGATGGGCAAGTCATGGCGCTCCTGCAATACGTTCCGTGGGGGGCGAAGGGACTCTCGCTAGATCTCATGCGCCGGTCCCCTCAAGCCGATTCTGGGGTCAACGAATTAATGATCGACGCAACGATTCGGTACGCGCGGGAACAAGGCATTGATCGAATCTCTCTCAACTTTGCTGCATTTAGATCAGTGTTCGAGCGAGGCGCTCAACTCGGTGCCGGACCAATCATTCGTTCGTGGCGAGGTATTTTGCTGTTCATGTCCCGTTGGCTCCAAATGGAATCGCTATTCCGTTTCAATTCTAAGTTTCGTCCCGAATGGGTGCCGCGTTACATCATGTACAAGAAAAACGCAGATCTTCCCAAGGTTGGCCTTGCCACCATGCGGGCCGAGGCATTTATCGGTTCGCGTACTACAGAGACAAGAAAGGCCACCTCGCTTGGATAATCCAAGTGGTGGCCTCTCCTTGAAAACTATTTCTTCTTTGATGACTTCTTCTTCGATGACTTCTTAATCGGTGCGGTAGCTTCAGCTTTCTGCTTGGTCGAAGTCTCACTTGTTTCGTGAGTTGCGGTGCCTTCAGCGTTGCTTGATGCAGCTGGCGGCTTCTTAATGCTTGGTGTCTTTGTAGCCGCACTTGCCATGGCTGTACCGCTGAGAACCATGCCGCTTGCGACTATTGCGCTCATCAAAACTTTCTTCACATGAACTCCTTGACGAATTAATTGGCGACCATCGGACTAGCCACCGAGTTATTGAAGGTCGAATAGTGGCAAAAGGTTTTGAAAAATTCGTGAGAATCTTTAGCTATTACCTGTGAGTTTGCGTAGAAAATTTTGTTAACGGATCTGAGTCGACAGCCAATCCAAAATCCGTGGCAGTTGGCTCTTCCAGACCTTGGTGCTGTGGCCGCCGTGCTGATCAATGAGTTGATCAATCACTAAGTAAGGGTTATTCACCTTCTCCATAGAGGCAATGGCCCCCATGACCCCCGGGTCCTGGCTGGTGCCAACGAGCAACATGTGCGAGGGAAGTTTGAGAGCCTTAGCGAGAAGCAGGGGGGTATTTTTCTCCCGAAGGGCTACCGACCCACCGAATAGCTTGGTCTGCGTCGGGTAGAAATATCCAGCAATAGGAACGGCCACACTGAACTGGGAGCTATGGCTGAGCATCACTTTGGCTGCGCAGAATCCTCCCGTTGAATATCCCGCGATCGCCCAGTCCTTTCGATCGTGGCTTGCCGCCAACCCCCCAATGACAGCATTTGGCACGTCAACTCCGAGCCACGTGTTGACCAACGGACCACCTGGAATATCGGTGCACTCCGTATCGCGATGTGCGGGAATGCTCATTGTTGGCAAGACGATGAGGAAGTCATGGGCGTAACCAGTAGAAATCTCGTGCCTGAGAATCTTCACCAAATTCAAGGCGTGGAACCATGTGGTGGGCACGCCCGGATATCCAGGTAGTAGCACAAGCACAGGCCATTTCTTGGCTGGGTCGACTCCGTATGTGGGGGGTAGATAGACATAGATCGGTGCGATGACTCCGCTCTGGGAACCCTTCAACACAAACGAGAACTGCCCACCCTGGCTTCTAAAACCGGGTGCAAGTCTTGTATTGCGCACATAAATATCAAGCGGGGAGATGCCCTCACCTTGGATCTGGGTAATAGGTGATTTGTAGGCATCGTAGTTTCCAAATAAATCATTCCAGTTGGCGAAGAAGACCATTGACCTGTTGATTCCTATAAAAAATGTCACGACAACCAACAACTGAGCAATCACTAAAACCGTAAACCTCTGAGAATGCTTTACGGCTGTCCTGCCTGGAAATTTATGCCAAAAAATAATGAAGGCCGCGTTTATCAGAACGCAGATTACAATCAGCGACACAAAGAGAGCCAATCCAGTCAGTGACATATTGCCATCAAATTCTTTGAAGTGCGGAGATCTTTGTCCGCGCTTGGACATCGATAATGGCAGGACGCCAGACCCCCAACGGCCCCTTCGTCAACCCTCTTAGTATCTCCTCGGTAATAATGCGGGCATCAGTCCTCGTGTCCTTCGAAATCAAAGGATGCCAAGGACAGATGTCGTCGATCGCGCATGTCCAACCATTAGTGGAAATATCAATCACGCCCGCGTTCTTGGAGTTCGTATAGTACGTGGCCATAATTGTCACAGCCTTTCCATGAAAATCTATGGCTGAATCAGCCAAAACTTCAACCGCTGGACCTATCGAATACAAGGGTGAATCTACCTCACGACCGACAATGCTCTTGAGTAAGGGCGGATGCGTCATTCTCGCAAATGGCCAACGATTTGGATGGGGAATTGTGTAGTCCGCGCTGACACCCAGGCCCACATACTGCGCCCCAAGAATTTTCGCCTCTGGCTGTAAAATTGGCACTTGTCTCCAACCTGTCGTGGCCAACACGGGGTCATTGCGGTTCGGATCGGACAGAGAAGAACGCCACATCACCAACTGTCGATCATTCGCCTGTAAACGAGGGTGGGCGTATGCCGCGTTGCCTCCAAGGGAGACTAAATTGATTCCAGAGTCAACCGATGCCTGAATGTTCTTACGCATATTGGCAGTCCAGTATTCGCCGTGGCCACCGTAGAGAATCGACTTCGCGGTCTTTAAAGAATCAATGTTCTTATCCAATTCGAGATCGGTTATGTAGTTCATATCCAAACCGAGTCGCTCGGCAATCTTCAAAATCGGGTACTCCATATATCGGAATTGTCCCGACCCATCCCCGTCGTACGGTCGATCAAAGGAAACAATCGTCGATCGAGTTCCACGAAACATATTTGGACCCTTATAAAGGGAGTAGCCGCCCCACTGGTTATAGGCCTGCCAGGTCAGGATCGAGGAGACGAAAGTAATCGAACTTTGTATCTTGGGGTCCTCAATCATCAACGGGACGAATGAGGAATCCTTGCCGCCGTCATCAAGACGGAGCAGATACTGCCCAGGAATCGTTGCGCTGTTGATCTTGAGATACCAGGCCACAGGCCAGTTTGTAGAAACCGTGGATTCAGGAGCCTTTGTTATCTGCGGCGTTCCATATTGCTTTATTGGCCCCACACTGGTGGAAGTTATGAGCCGGGCACCCGCACCTCCGTAATAACCCATTCGATATATTTTGATTTGCACTGCTCGATTATTGCCAGTTACGTGCAATCCAATTTGATCTCCGCACTTTGCACTGGGTGCATCAAACCAACCTTCTACCGCTTTGGGTCCTGGAATGTTTCTGTTCCACTGTGTTTGGGGCATGCCTACTTCTTTGGCCGTGTAGTCCCCACTGTATTCAAGAGGGATTCCGTTGGCCCAATTGGAATTTCCCACCTTTACATTCTCGCGCTTGATCCATCCGGGACTCGTATCCCACTTACACGGACTTGCAGAAGTGGCACTACTATAAGCAAGAGCCGAAGGCATCACAAAAAGCGGGATGCTCAGCAGAGCCGCAAAACTCATTCGGGTGAGTTTCGCCAACAGCGGGGGTTTCATAAAACTCCAATGTGAACGTCCGCTAAATCTATCGCCTATGAGAGTGAACAGATTTCAGCGAGTGCTAACACTTTCTATCGAGAAGTTATTTGGCCGGGGTCTTGTCCCGTTTGGCAATGTCAATTATTGCGGGACGCCACAAGCCAAGGGGTCCTTTGGATAATCCTTTTAGGATCTCCTCAGTAACTAATTGAACATCCATTTGCGTCTCTTCGAAATGTGCCGGATGCCATGGGCAGACATCCTCTATGGCACACGTCCACCCATTTGTTGAAATATCCAGCACGCCAGCGTTCTTCGAATTCGTGTAATAGGTCGCCATGGCAGTAATAGGCTTACCCCGCATTTTGATTTCGGCCCATGCCAAGTCCTCAACTCCGGGCCCTGCCGCGTACAAAGGCGAGTCCACTTCGCGACCAACTACTCCCCGCAAGATGGCTGGATGTTTCATAACTGAGAATGGCCAACGCAACGGATGGGCAATCATGTAGTCGCCGTTAACACCCAACCCCACGTATTGGGCCCCTAAAAGTGCTGATTCTGGCCTACCTATCAGGGGGTTACGCCAACGTGTGGTCGCGAGCACTGGGTTCGTCCGATTTGGATCTGTCAAAGCACCTCTCCACATGACAACTTCTCGGTCATTAGCTTGTAGCCGTGGGCGGTTATACCCGGCATTTCCACCGAAGGAAATCAAATTTGTTCCTCTAGCAACCGCTGCATCCAACACGTCACGCATTTGTGTGGTCCAGTATTCGCCGTGGCCACCGTAAACAATAGATTTTGTATTTAATAACGAAGCCACATTCTTGTTTAGTTCAAGGTCGGTAATGTAATTCAGATCGATTCCCAGTTTTTCAGCTAAGCGAACTATTGGAAATTCCATGTAGCGGAACTGACCGGCTCCATCGCCGTCATAAGGACGGTTGAAAGTGACGACCATTGCGCGAGTACTACGCATGCGGTTCGGTCCCTTATAGAGGGAGTATCCACCCCATTCGTTGTAAGCCTGCCACGTCAAGATGGAGGAAACAAAAGTTACTGGGCTCTTGCTCTCAGGATCCGTCACCATGATTGGGACAAAATTGGAATCACCACTTTTGTCATCGAGTCGAATCAAATACTGGCCCGGTAATGTCTGATCCGAAATCCTGAAATCCCAAGCAACGGGCCAATCGGTCGTCACTAATGATTCAGGCACTTTAGATGGCGCACTTGCCGAATAGTGCTCAACTGGTTTTGTCGTTGCTTGCTCGATGAGTCGAGCACCAGCACCGCCGTAGTAACCCATGCGAAAAACTTTTATCGTAACTGGCAAGCCATTTCCTGAAAGATGCAATGCAACGCTCTGATCACACGTTGCACTTGGAGAGGAGAACCATCCTTCCGGACCGCTCGTAGAGACCGCGGGTGCCAGCCAGGATGCGAATGGTCCGCCTTTTCTCTTCTTTACCTCTTTACCCGCGAAGTCGCCGGCATATTCAATGGGAATTCCGGTATTCCACTGACTGTCCCCGGGCTTTGCATTCTCGCGTTGAACCCATCCGCTGGCAGTGTCCCAACCACATAGCCTCGCCGGCTTATCAGTCGCTATCGCTGCGGGCAGTGCCGCAAAAAGAAGAGCCGACAGGGTCATAAAGAGGGTGAGAGGCCGTACTGCAGGGCGGAACATCAATCTCCTAAAAATCATTAATCGGCAACATCACTCATGGGCGTAAAAGGCTCGGCTTAGGATAGGGGGACTGTGCCGAATCTGCGCTCAAAATTGATTGAGAGTTCGCCGAGAAGCGCCTCTAGAGCCAAAATCGGGTGGACATCGCTAAGTGGTAGCCCCTATTCTCTACATGCAAACGATTCGCATCTAGCCCCGGAGGACCGATGAATATTCTCGTCAGCCAGAGAGCGGGCACCCCTCTTCGCCAGCGACTCACCCCCGATGAATGGCGACGCATCTATGCCATGTTCGGTTTCATCGCACTTCTCCATATTTCCGGGGCGGTTCTGATGTTTGCGGCCACACATGGTCATTACAAACTCTCCGACGGCTCCCTCTTCGGATGGGGAACGGCTGCATTGGCCTACACCCTGGGTATGCGCCATGCCTTTGATGCCGATCATATTTCAGCCATCGATAACACGACTCGAAAACTGATGAGCGAGGGCAAACGACCCCTCGCCGTCGGCTTCTTCTTCTCCCTAGGTCACTCCTCCGTCGTCGCAACGTTGGCGATATTGCTCAACTTCGGAATCAAAGCTCTCGGCGCTCAACTCAAGGATACGAACTCCTCGTTGCACCACTACACAGGTTTGATCGGCACCACTATTAGCGGGACATTTCTGATGTTGATTGCGATTCTCAACTTAGTAATTCTCATCTCAATTGTCCGAGTCTTCATTGATATGCGCAAAGGTATGTACAACGAAGAAGAACTCGAAAAGCATCTTAACTCACGAGGATTCTTGATGCGATTCTTCGGTCCAATCGCCCGACGCATCGACTCAAGTTGGAAAATGTACCCACTTGGAATCCTTTTTGGTCTTGGATTTGATACAGCAACAGAAATCGGACTGCTTGTCCTTGCGGGTTCGTCAGTGATCGCCGGCTTGCCGTGGTGGGCAATTCTCTCACTTCCGCTTTTCTTCGCAGCAGGGATGAGCCTGCTTGACACGATCGATGGATCATTTATGAATTTCGCATACGGATGGGCATTCTCCAAACCCGTCCGCAAGGTGTACTACAACATCATTATCACGGGCCTCTCCGTTTCGGTTGCGCTCTTTGTGGGCGGGCTGGAAGTGACCCAAGTGATAGCAAAACAACTCAATCTCACTGGCGGATTCTGGAATTATGCTGCCTCATTTAATCTGAACTCGGCCGGCTACATCATCGTTGGCATGTTCGCGCTCGTCTGGATCGTTGCACTTTCAATTTGGCGATTCGGCCATATCGAGGAGCGTTGGCATGACAAGGCTCATGAAGCACAGTTGATGCGCGGAGAAGAATCTGACCACACAAAGGCCGGCATTGAACTGGGCCCAATAAGGCAACCGTTCAGTATCGATTAAATCTCCCTTGACTTATTGCCGCACCAAGAAGGACAATCGCGCCCCCGATTGGTTCGTTCCACGTCACGGGCTCACTTAAGAAGAGAACGCCTACGATGACAGCAACCACTGGAGTCACGTAAGTCACTGAACTTGCAATCGCACTTCCAGCCGCGGCCAGGATCTGGAAATTCCAGATATATGCGTAGCCCGTGCCAAGAATTCCAAGTGCCAGCATGGCCGTAGTCGGGCCAATTCTGAATTGGTATTTTGCAACTCCATTGAAAAGAAAAAATGGAAGCAACGTAATCGCCGCAAGTGATACTTGAGTTGTCGCGAGCGCCTCAGGTCTCAACTTATGAGGCAGGACGTACCTTCGAGAATATGGAAAGGAGAACCCGTAGCAAGAAACTGCTGCAAGCAGGGCGAGGATTGCAAGAATGGGGTTGGCGCCAAGATCGAGGTGACTTTTGTTTCAGCCACTGCAAACAGAACCCCGGGCACAACGTTGAGCAGCATTGAGACGACCCACAAATGCGCCCAGATCCTGCGATCCTTGGGAAGAGCGATCTTCTTTACGAGAGAAATAGTGACGAGGGCAAGTGCGCCAAGAAAAGTGCGCCCGAATGCGACTCCGACGGGAGTCAAAAATTCCAGCCCCAATTTAATGAATATAAAAGAACAACCCCATACAGTGCCGAGGGCAACGTATGGGGCCAACCATGTTCTCTCTTTCACCCTTTAACAATAGTCAGGTAAAAGTATGCCGTGCAGACTAAAAAACCTTCGTTAGGTGAAAGAGAGTGCAAAGGCTCCAAGAAGGGAGGAAACCGTCATCCACATCCACCAGACGCTGACGATATCTACATGCCAATGATCTGAAGCGTAAATACCCAAACGGGAACGGTTCCAGTTTCCAAGAGAAATGAAAGCTGTCAGGAACAAGTGGACCATGTTCAAGCCCGCTATCAAGTAATAGCAGGATGCATAGGCGCCCATAGTGATGGTGAATGGGGCGTTGTTCATCTGGATTCCCTGATAAATCATTGCTGCAAGAGCTGCTACAAATGCCAGCCCAGAACCGAGGACCAACTGGGTCTGGTTCTTAAGCCTTGCCCCGGCGAGGGCGTAACGGTGAAAGAGCATTCCAAGAGCCGCGATGATCGTGACATACCAAGCGCCCATGCTTGAAACGGGCACAGTTGCATCTTGTGTATCGCTGGCTTTTGGCAGCCACATATCGTTGACGTTCTGACCTTTGAGATAGAAGTAAACGAAGATGATGCCAAGGGCAAAGGCGATATCTGCTACAAGAAGCAAGATGACGCCCAGGCGATTACGAGAGCCGACTATGTCTGGATGTTCATGGTGAGATGGGACGTGGGTATCAACGCTCATGACTTGGCCTTTCCATAACCGTAAGCATCCGATGTCA
>Ga0315268_10001420_pt1 | contig 27560 bp, 29 predicted proteins | sample C1_top_MG_FD_204535 | JGI IMG/M metagenome (GOLD analysis project Ga0315268, IMG submission 204535) | Sediment microbial communities from Yellowstone Lake, YNP, Wyoming, USA - C1_top | ecosystem: Environmental > Aquatic > Freshwater > Lake > Sediment | place: USA: Wyoming | collected 2017-08-01
TATAAGGTATTCATGGTGACAAGCAATAAATGTTCCTCAAACAGCGATCGAACACTTGATGAACTGGACACCGCTTCGATAAGAAGAGTGCTCCTCCACAGTGTCGTTCCCGCGCAGGCGGGAATCCAGGTGTTTGAACACTCTCCGCCCAGCGGGACAATATCGCGATTTTGTCCGCTTCGCGGATATTTTTTCGCTGGATTCCCGCCTGCGCGGGAAAGACGGGTGGCGATCGGACATCACATTGGCCTTTAGAGCATGTATGTTTTGTTGGGTTTGCTACAGAAATGTAATTGACAGGGGTAGCGCATTTTCGCTTGATTGGTGGCTTTAATTGGTTGAGCGCAGCTCACTGTGCGATAAACAATCGCCCGATTAATCGGGCTCACGCGGCGTAATGATTGGCGATCTAATATAAAAGGAGCGCTTTGTTACATGTCATCGTAGCGTTGGCATGATGCTTGCTCACTATCCCAGTGAGGGAAAGTCCGACATCTTTGCGGACGCCCGCCAGACAAAACAATGGTGACTTTTAGTAGGGATGGGCTGGGATATGTCGACTACGCTTGCGGAAAAAGTACAGGAAGTATTCAACGAACCCGGTTGCGAAGTCAATCAGGGCAAGTCGGCCAAGGAGCGCAAGAAGGGTTGTACCAAGCAGTTGGTGCCCGGTGCGGCGGCGGGCGGCTGTGCGTTTGACGGCGCCAAGATTGCGTTGCAGCCGCTCACCGACGTGGCGCATCTGGTGCATGGGCCGATTGCGTGTGAGGGAAACTCGTGGGATAACCGCAGTGCCAATTCTTCCGGCTCCAAACTCTATCGCACCGGTTTCACCACCGACATCAGCGAGCTGGATGTCATTTACGGCGGCGAGAAACGCCTGTATCGCTCGATCAAGGAAATCATCGACAAATATGATCCGCCCGCGGTTTTCGTGTATCAGACTTGTGTCACCGCGCTGATAGGCGACGACATTGAGGCGGTGTGCAAGGCGGCTGCGAAAAAATTCGGCAAGCCTGTTATTCCGGTCGATGCCCCGGGTTTTGTCGGCAATAAAAATCTCGGCAACAAGCTGGGCGGCGAGGCGCTGCTGGACTATGTCATCGGTACTGGCGAGCCCGAATACACCACGCCTTATGACATCAATATTATAGGCGAGTACAACCTTTCCGGCGAACTGTGGCAGATCAAACCGCTGCTGGATGAACTCGGTATTCGCTTGCTGGCGTGTATCAACGGGGATGCCAAATACAAGGAAGTGGCTTACTCGCACCGTGCCAAGGCGGCAATGATGGTGTGCTCGAAAGCGATGATCAATATAGCGCGCAAGATGGAAGAGCGTTATGACATTCCATTTTTCGAGGGTTCGTTTTACGGTGTTTCCGATATGTCCGATTCATTGCGCCAGATTGCCGGTTTACTGGTGCAGAAGGGTGCGCCGGACGAATTGCTGGGTCGTACCGAAGCGCTGATCCAGCGCGAGGAAGCGCGCGCCTGGGAGCGCATGAAGTTCTATACGCCACGCCTCAAGGACAAGCGCGTGCTGCTGGTTACCGGCGGCGTGAAATCGTGGTCGGTGGTCGCCGCGTTGCAGGAAGTCGGGATGAATGTGGTGGGCACCAGCACCAAAAAATCCACCGCGGAAGACAAGGAAAAAATCAAGGAAATGATGGCCGACGACGCGCATGCAGTCGACGACATGACCCCGCGCGAAATTTACAAGATGCTGAAGGATGCGCGCGCCGATATCATGCTGTCGGGCGGCCGTTCGCAGTTTATTGCGCTGAAGGCAAAAATGCCGTGGCTGGATATCAATCAGGAGCGGCACTACGCCTACGCCGGATATGAAGGCATGGTTGAGCTGGTGAAGCAGATCGACAAATCACTTTATAACCCGGTGTGGCAACAGGTGCGCATTCCGGCACCGTGGGAGGCTTGATATGGCAAAGGTCATCGAATCGAAAAAGTCCTGCACGGTGAACCCGCTCAAAATGAGCCAGCCGCTGGGTGCCAGTTACGCGTACATGGGGATGAATAATTGCATGCCGGTGATGCATGGCTCGCAGGGCTGCACCGGTTTCGGCCTGGTGCTGCTGGTGCGGCATTTCCGTGAGGCCATTCCGTTGCAGACGACCGCAATGAATGAGGCGACAACAATCCTCGGCGGCATGGACAACATTGAAAAAGCCATCGTCAATATCAAGAAGCGCGCGAATCCCGATTTGATCGGTATCTGCTCGACCGGGCTGACCGAAACCAAGGGCGAAGATGTGGCGGGCGATCTTAAGCAGATACGTGCCAAACATCCCGAGCTTGGCGACACCCAGGTGGTGTTTGTGTCGACCCCCGATTACAGCGGGGCGTTTCAGGACGGCTGGGCCAATGCGGTGCTGGCGATGATAAACGCACTGGTGGAATCTGTACCGGTGCGTGTCGACAAGCAGATCAACGTGCTCGCCGGTTGCTACCTGACCGCCGGGGATATCGAGGAGTTGCGCGAAATTATTGAAGCCTTCGGCCTCAGCGCCGTAGTCATGCCGGATATTTCCGGTTCGCTGGACGGCCATATCCCCGATGATTTCAGCCCGAGCACCATTGGCGGCACGACGCTGGCCGAGGTACGCAGCATGGGCGCGTCGGTATTGACTATCGCCATCGGCGAGCAGATGCGCGGCTGTGCAGAGGCGCTGCAAGCTTCTACCGGTGTGGAGTATGAGTTGTTCGACAGGCTTACCGGGCTGCAAGCCAATGACAAATTGTTAATGACACTGTCGCGGATTTCAGGCCGACCGGTGCCATTGAAATATCGTCGCCAGCGCAGCCAGTTACTGGACGCGATGCTGGATGGTCACTTCTTCTTTGGCGGCAAAAAAATCGCGATCGGTGCCGAGCCGGATTTGCTGTGGGCAACCGCCAGCTGGCTGGCCGAAATGGGCTGCGAATTGACTGCGCTGGTGACAACCACCCGGTCTCCTCTGCTCGGCGAGTTGCCGGCGGACGAGGTGATCATCGGCGATCTGGAAGATCTGGAGCTACGCGCCAAAAATTGCGATCTGCTGATCACGCATTCACACGGGCGTCAGGCTGCGGAGCGGCTCGCCATGCCGTTTTACCGCATGGGGATCCCGATGTTTGACCGGCTCGGCAGCGCGCACCAATTATCGGTGGGCTATCGCGGTACGCGCGGCCTGATTTTTGAGATCGGCAATTTGTTTCTGGCATCGGGCCATGAAAATCATCCGGGCAGCTGGCCGCTGCCTGCAGCCGCCAAGGCGAGCGATGCAGCTGTTGCACCCATTGTCGAGCTGGTTGACTGATTCACCGAATATAACCTTGATAAGGAGCAGACCATGAAAGTCGCATTTACCACACAAGACCTGCAGCGTGTCGACGCGCACTTCGGCTGGGCCAAGAACATTGCGGTCTACGATGTCAGGGCGGACGGTTATGATTTTGTCGAGTCGTTTACCTTTGAGGGTGACCTCAAAGAAGACGGCGATGAAGACAAGCTTGCACCCAAGATAGCCGCGATTCTGGATTGCGCGATTCTCTATGTTGCGGCTATTGGCGGTTCGGCTGCGGCGCGGGTGGTTGCGAGCAAGATACATCCGATCAAGGTGTCGCAGCCGGAAGCCATTATGGACATACTCGACAAATTGCAGGATGTGTTGAAAGGTACGCCGCCACCCTGGTTGCGTAAAGCCCTGCTCAAGGATCAGGAGCGGAATTTTGATTTTGAAGACAGGGATTTTGAGAACGAGGTGAAAAAATGACTGAAACTGCAATGAAGGAAGCTGTCGTATCGCCGATTGATGCTGTGTTTTTGCAGGAGCTGATCAAACAGTGGAGGGCGCAGGATATTAACGGTGTATGGGAAGGGAAATCCGACGATACGCTGCTTGCACCCTACATCATCACCAAGGAACAGCGCCGCGAAATGCCCATCATGGGCGATCCTGACCCCGAAACGCTGTGGCGGCTGGAGTTGTTCTACAACGCGGTTGGTTTGTCCATCGAGCGCCTGAGCGGCGTGATGGTGTCGCCGATGATGAAAATGTCGCATGAGGGCTTCGGCCGCCAGGTGCTCATTGCCGGTCGCCTGATTGTAGTCAACAAGCAGCTGCGCGACGTGCACCGCTTTGGCTTCGGCAGCATGGAAAAGCTGGCGGAGGAGGGCGGCAAGTTTGTCAGCGCCGGAGTGGAAATGATCAAGCAGTTTCCCGAAGTGGCGAATTACGGTTAACTTGAAATTCGCGTAGCGATTCGTTTGTCCCCTCTCCCTCCGGGGGAGGGTTAGGGAGGGGGAAACGGGCAGTAATTTTTATTATCAGGGATGGCATTTTCGCTATGCCCGTTAGGAGCAAGGCATGGAAGACCTCGACACCCTCAGGGCAAAAGTGAAAAAACTCAACCAGCAGGCCACCGCCCTGAAGATGGATCTGCATGACCTGTCGGAAGACCTGCCGACGGGTTGGGAACGTATCATGGAAGTCGCGCAGAAAACCTATGACGCTCACGCCTCCTTGACCGAGGCGCGCAAGGCATTGGGCGCGGCCGGCGGCTGAACATAAAGGAAACAATCATGGCTTCATTTAGCGTCACGCTGCCCAGCGGCGAAATATGGACTCCGAAATTTGTCGCCGACCTCAATCAGGAAAAATGCATCGGTTGCGGCCGGTGCTTCAAGGTTTGCTCGCGCGATGTGCTGCAACTGGTCGGCATCGATGGGGACGGCGAGGTTATTGCGCTGGCAGCCGACGATGATGACGACGATGAGGAGTACGAAAAGAAAGTCATGACCATCGCGCACAAAGAGAACTGCATCGGCTGCGAGGCGTGCTCAAAAATTTGTCCGAAAAAGTGCTACACCCACAGTCCTTTGCCTGGCGGGTGAAATTAAGCGGGAGCATGTGATGAATGCAAGAATGAACCCCATCAGCCATGACTGGCTTCTGGCTCGCGCCAGAAATCCTGAGGATGATCTGACGCGGGCATTTGCGGGGGTGATTCAGTCGGCGCTAAATGGCGCGATCCAGCCCCCCAACCGGGGCATGGGACTCAGCCCGGAAAAATTTGCCGGGCTGCTGGAGTGCTATTTTCCGGGCAGCAGCCGGGAGCTTTGCGGTGATGCCGATCAGGAGTCCTATGCGGCTTGTGTTTCTCCGCTGGCGGGCGAATTCGACGACATGCTGGCGCTTTTGCTGGAGCACCGCAGCTTTGATGCCGAGTACAACGAATGGCTGGCATATGCCGTAGCAAGCGGTTGCATGGGCAGCGACCACCTCTATCACGATATGGGGCTGCCGGACCGCCCAGCCTTGTCCTCTTTGCTGCGGCGCTACTTCACATCGCTGTTTGAGAAGAACGTGCATAACATGAAATGGAAGAAGTTTTTCTACAAGCAACTCTGCGACCGGGCCGAGGTGATGATGTGCCCGGCGCGCAACTGCCAGTCATGCATCGATTACATGAATTGCTTCGCGCCCGGCGAGAGTGCTCCGGCATTGGCGATGGAAGAAGCTCAGCGTTAATTGCGTCAACCTCCCATAAACATCGGTTATTCATATAACTAATTGATTATTATTAATATTTTAGTTCAAGGAGTTGCGGCGGTTAGACCGGCAGGTTTTACCTGATCAGTCCCGGTTTGCCGCATTTAAGCACAAGGCCTGGACAACAAGCTATCGCGGCGCAACAACTAATTCGACCCTTATAAAACACCAGTAGTCGCTTGCCGAACCATTTGCCGACGTTGCATTTTCCCTATGCGTTGCGTACTATTCACGCCCTGCGCCGATGAGGCTTTTTTTGAATCTGCATTTTGCCAATAATCAGCTGCTGTTTTTCCGCTGTGCGCAGGCGAATTTCGCTCAGAGGCAGTTTTGCCGAAGCACCAATAACAAGGAAACTTACATGATTGCCAACACTGCCCGCTTCCAGCAAGCGATTGCCAAGTTCGACGCTGCCAACGCGCAAGATCCCAACCAGGAGAATTTCGGCGGCAAGTCTTATCCCAAGGAATTGCTGTATGCGCAGCGCATGACATCCATGCTTGACCAGTTCGCGCCCAATGCCACCGAAGCGGTGCAACTGGCGGTGCGCAGCCAGCATATTTGCCGCTGGAAAAGCCCGCGCAACGCCTATCCCATGGATGGGGCCGGGTATAAAAAATGGCGCACCGATTTGTACAAGTTTCACGGTGAAACAGCCGGAGCACTCATGCGCGAGGCCGGCTATGACGATGAAATGATAAGCAAGGTGCAGGCGCTGTTGCGCAAGGAGAAGCTGAAGGTTAATCCGGAGACGCAAATGCTGGAAGACGTGATTGATCTGGTTTTCCTGCAACACTACCTGGCCGATTTTGTCGGCAAATACAGCAGCCGTTACGAAGAAGAAAAGTTGCTCGACATCTTGCGCAAGACATGGAGAAAAATGTCCGATAGCGGCCATGCCGCCGCTCTCAAGCTGAATTACACGCCGGAGATGCTGGCGGTGGTGCAGAAGGCGCTGGCTGTCAGCTGAGCATTTGTGATTGATTGAATAAGGTGCATAAAATGAGTGATAACATGATTACAAATAAAGATTTTAACTGGGTAGGGCGTTTTATCGCGGTTATCCTGATTTCACTGATACTCGCTGCGGCTATAGGCAGCATGGATTTGTTCGCAAAAACCTATGTGATTAACGGCAAGCTCAGCGCCGCCCATCTGGTGCGCTTCCTCGGTTATAGCACCGCGCTTGGCGCGCTGTGGATGCTGGGCAAGCGTGCGACTATAGCCTTGCAGCAATATGGCGGGCGCTGGTCCTTCATGCAGCACCTGATACTTCCCGTGGTCACTCTGATCGTCGTCGCATCGACCAACTCGGTTGCTTTGCTGGTTCTGAAGCCGATGATGAATGCATCGATGAATAATATCTATAACTGGGTGTTTATCGCTGCGATCCTTGGGTGTGCGGCCTGGGTGGTGATGGCGGTACTCGGACAGTCAGCTTCATTGACTGAAGTATTGACCTCGGAAGCCAGGCGGATAGGAGTGCCGCCAAAAGAGAAAGTATGTGCGGCATGCGGTGCAAGCAATGATTCCACAGCCAAATTCTGCAAGCAGTGCGCAAAAGAACTGGCTGATGTATCCGCGTAATTGTGAAACAGACCTTTAGCGACGTTCTTTCTTCATTGCCTGTTGTGTTTCACGTTTGGCTTCGCGTTCTTTTTCAGTGGCCCGCTTGTGGCTCCGGCCGCTCGCAAGGCTCGCTTAACGTTCGCTGCGCTCACGTTGGCTTGCACCGCAAGCGGGCTGTTGACTAGGTGCGAGTTTTTTTCATGGCTTGTTGTGCTTCACGTTTAGAGTCTTTTTCACGCTCTGTTGCCCGCTTGTCGTGCTCTTTCTTGCCTTTCGCCAAGCCGATTTCCAGCTTGATGAGGCTGCCCTTGTAGTGCATATCCAGCGGCATGATAGTGTAACCGGCGCGTTGAACTTTGGAGATCAATTTTTCGATTTCGCGCGCATTCAGCAATAGCGGGCGGGTACGCACGGGATCGGGATGGATGTGGGTGGAGGCATTCAGCAGCGGACTGATGTGTGCGCCGAATAACTGCAGCGTGCCGTCGCGTATGGTGACGTAGGCTTCCTTGAGCTGTACGCGACCGGCGCGTATGGCCTTGACTTCCCAGCCTTCCAGCATAAGGCCGGCTTCGTAGCGTTCTTCAATGAAGTATTCGTGAAATGCTTTTTTATTTTGGACGATGCTCATATCTCGTATATTCTACCAGCTTTGCTTGCTTGCGCATTTTCTTGACCTATAAGGTTTCTTTAAGATTTTAAAAAATATGGCAGATTTCAAAATTTATGGCATTAGTTGAAAAAACAGTATTGCTGCCTTTCAGCGCAGAACAGATGTTTATGCTGGTGGATAACGTCGCGGAGTACCCGCAATTTTTGCCATGGTGCGGTGGGACGAGCGTGACTGTGATAGATGATAAAAAAATAAGGGCGACCGTCCATATCAACTATCTCCATGTCAAACAAAGTTTTACCACCGAAAATGTGCGCTTGAAGCCGCACAGCATCGATATAAACCTGCTAAATGGCCCGTTTAAAAGTCTCGACGGCAGTTGGCATTTTATCGCTTTGGCGCCAACTGCCTGTAAAATAGAGTTTCGTCTGAATTATGAGTTTTCCAATAAATTACTGGAAAAGATCGTGGGACCGGTATTCCATTACATCGCTACCACTTTTGTGGAGGCATTTATCAGGCGTGCAGAGCAGGTTTATAAGAAATAACCAGAATCTACGCAAAAATTAATGGGTTGTACGACAAAATGACTGAGCAGAAAATTAACAAGCCGATAAAAGTCGAGGTGCTCTATGCGTTGCCATACGAGCAGACTTTGCTTGAGGTGGAGGTTCCGCAGGGTACAACGCTGGCTGATGCGGTTAAAATTTCCGGCATCCTGGAAAAGCATCCGGAAATCGATTTGGCCAACTGCAAGGCCGGTATTTTCAGCAAATTAAGCAAGCTGGATGCGGTGTTGCGCGACAAGGACAGGGTCGAGCTTTATCGGCCCCTGATAGCAGACCCCAAAGAAGTGCGGCGCAAACTTGCCGAGGAAGGCAAAGTGATGAAAAAAGGGGGCGGTGACGCATAATGCTGGACTACGATTTACACTGTCACTCCACCGTTTCAGACGGCCTGTTGCCGCCGGCCGAGCTGGTTGCCAGGGCTGCAGGCCGCGGCGTCAAATTCATGGCGTTGACCGACCATGACGATATAGGCGGGCTGGCGGAAGCCGCACATGCTGCAGCGCAACATGAGATGGAATTCATTAACGGGGTGGAAATCTCGGTGAGCTGGCGCAGCCATACGCTGCATATCGTCGGTCTGCGCATTGATCCCGGCAATGCGGCGCTGCAAGCCGGCCTGCTCAGCATACGCGAGGGGCGCGGCGCGCGCGCCAGGCTGATGGCTGAATCTCTGGCGCGTTCCGGTATCGGCGGAGCGCTGGAAGGCGCTTACCATTATGCAGCCAATTCGGGAATCATCGGCCGCACCCATTTCGCACGTTTTCTGGTGGAGAGAGGCCATGCCAGGGACGTGCGCAGCGTGTTCAAGAACTATCTGATCAAGGGCAAGCCGGGTTTTGTGCCGCATCAATGGGCTGCCTTGCCTGATGCAATCAACTGGATCGTTGGCAGCGGCGGAATTGCGGTGCTGGCGCACCCCGGGCGCTATACGTCGGGGCGCAAGCCGATGGGACGCAAGACCCTGCGCGAATTGCTGCTTGAATTTGTGGAATTGGGGGGGCGCGGAATCGAAGTGGTAACAGGCAGCCACACGCCCGAACAGTATGCGGAATTCGCGCGTTATGCGACTGAATTCGGTTTGCTGTCCTCCTGCGGGTCAGACTTTCACGGCCCGGGCGAAAGCTATCGTGATTTGGGCCGTTTGCCGGATTTACCTCTGGAATGCCGCCCGATATGGCAGGCATGGAATACTTAACACTAAACTTATTATGCGCCTGCTGTTCCTCGCAACCTCATACGCGCGCTGTTCACCTGCTTAAATATGTCACAATTTTTTGTTATTCATATTGATAATCCCCAGCATCGCCTGATTAAACAGGCTGCAGAACTGGTACGCAAAGGCGGCGTCATTGTGTATCCCACTGACTCGGGCTATGCGCTGGGATGCCATCTGGGCGACAAGGATGCGGTCACTCGCATCCGCACGATACGCAACGTGGATGACAAGCATCTTATGACGCTGGTTTGTCGCGATCTGTCCGAGATAGCGCATTATGCGCGGGTGGATAACGTGCAGTTCAGATTGCTGAAGAGTAATACCCCGGGTAGTTACACCTTTATTCTGGATGCGACCAAAGAAGTGCCCAAACGTCTGCAGCACCCCAAGCGCAACACCGTTGGCCTGCGTATCCCGGATCACTCCGTTGCACTGGCCTTGCTGCAGGAACTGGATGAGCCGCTGTTGAGCACCAGCCTGATTCTGCCCGGCGAAGAAACAGCGATGTACGATGCCGAAGAAATCAGGGAGTTGCTCGCCCATCAGGTTGATCTGGTGATAGATGGCGGCCCGGTGGGGCTGGAGCCAACCACGGTAATAGACTTGACCGGTGCCGTCCCGCAATTGATAAGGCGCGGCAAGGGCGACGTCAAACCATTTATAATCGAGGATTAAATGCCAATAGACCAACTGATACAAACAATAGCACTTGCCGCGATTCCGGTGCTGTTTGCCATTACCCTGCACGAGGCCGCGCACGGCTATGTGGCGCGCCATTTTGGCGATATGACCGCGTACCAGCAGGGGCGTATCAGCCTTAATCCGATACGCCATATCGATCCGGTGGGTACGATACTGTTGCCCTTGTTGACGTTGTGGATGGGGGGGGTTCTGTTTGGCTGGGCCAAGCCGGTTCCGGTCAACTTTGCCGCGTTGCGTCACCCCAAGAAGGACATGTTGTGGGTTGCATTGGCAGGCCCGGCTTCAAATCTGTTCATGGCTTTCTGCTGGGCCCTGATTGCCAAAATTGCGTTGGCATTTCCCGATAATTACTATGCCGTTCCGATGGTGGCAATGGCAAAAATAGGCATTAATATTAATGTAGTGTTAATGGTGTTAAATCTGTTGCCGCTGCCTCCGCTGGATGGCGGCCGCATTGCCATCAGCATGTTGCCGCACCGGCTGGCATACAAACTGGCGCAGATCGAACCGTATGGCATGTTTATCCTGATTTTCCTGGCCATCACGCCTGTGCTGTGGTGGGTACTCAGGCCGTTTATGAATATTGTGTACTTTGTTATTCAACTTGTTTTTGGATTATAGAATAAAAATTTATGTTTGCTGATCGAGTGTTATCCGGAATGCGCCCAACGGGCAGTTTGCACCTTGGGCATTACCATGGTGTTTTGAAAAACTGGGTGGAAATGCAGCACGAATATGAGTGCCTGTTCTTCGTTGCCGACTGGCACGCGCTCACCACACACTATGACACCCCGCAAGTGATATCCCAGAACACCTGGGACATGGTGATCGACTGGCTGGCCGCGGGGGTCGATCCGGCGCGCGCGACATTGTTTATTCAATCCAGGGTGCCGGAACACGCCGAGTTGCATTTGCTGCTGTCCATGATTACGCCGTTGGGCTGGCTGGAGCGCGTGCCTACCTATAAAGATCAGCAGGAGAAATTAAGTGAAAAGGATTTAAGCACTTACGGATTCCTGGGTTATCCATTGCTGCAGAGCGCCGACATTCTGATATACCGCGCCACGCACGTGCCGGTGGGGGCTGACCAGGTACCGCATATTGAGTTTACGCGCGAGATTGCGCGACGCTTCAATCATTTTTACGGGCGTGAGCTGGGTTTTGAAGAAAAAGCCGAGGCGGCCGTGAAAAAACTGGGCAGTAAAAAAGCAAAATTGTATGAAGAACTGCGCACACGTTATCAGGAGCAGGGCGATGACGAGGCATTGCAATCGGCCAAGTCACTGCTGGACGAACAGCAAAGCCTTAGCCTGGGCGACCGCGAGCGGCTGTTTGGTTATCTCGAAGGCGGCGGCAAGATGATATTGTCCGAGCCGCAAGCCATGCTGACCGCAGCATCAAAGATGCCGGGCCTGGACGGGCAGAAGATGTCCAAGTCCTACAACAACACCATCACTTTGCGCGAAGATGCAGCGAGCGTCAGCAAGAAAATCCGCACCATGCCGACGGATCCCGCACGCGTGCGCCGCAACGATGCGGGCGATCCCGATAAATGCCCGGTGTGGCAGTTGCACCAGGTGTATTCCAGCGACGATATAAAACAATGGGCGCAGCAGGGATGCCGCAGTGCAGGCATAGGCTGTATCGAATGCAAACAGCCGGTAATCGATGCGGTGCTGCTGGAGCAAAATCCGATGCGTGAGCGTGCGCAGCAATATCTCGACGATCCCACGCTGGTGCGCAACATCATTGCAGACGGTTGCGAAAAAGCGCGCAAGTTGGCCAGTGAAACGATGCGCGATGTGCGTGAGGCTATGGGCCTTGATTATACTTGACGATTTTTTAAAAGGCGTTTTGCCATAGAGAATTTGACCGGACATCTCTGTGTACTCTGTGGCTAAGGTTTTTAAGTGACGAAAACAGGGTAAAACCAGTGTTGTACTACACAATTAAAATAATGCTTTCAGCCCTGATTATCGTGGCCGTCAGCGAAATTGCCAAACGCAGCAGTACGCTGGGGGCGTTGCTTGCGTCGCTGCCGCTGACCTCGTTGCTGGCTTTTGTGTGGTTATATCTGGATACCGGTGATGTTAAAAAAGTATCCAGCCTGTCGTCGGATATATTCTGGCTGGTGCTGCCCTCTCTGGCGTTGTTTCTGGTGTTGCCTCTGCTGATTAGAATGGGCTGGGGATTCTGGTCTAGCCTGGCCGTGGCTGCACTTGTAACTGCAGCCTGCTATGGCGTGATGCTGCTGGTGTTTAAACAGTTTTCGGTGCAGCCATGAGCGATGAAGATCTGCAGTTGCCGCCTCCGCGTGCGCATATTCACGGCGAACCGATGCTGGAAATGCCTAAGGATTTATACATACCGCCGGATGCGCTGGAGCTGGTGCTGGAAACTTTTCAGGGTCCGCTGGACCTGCTGCTGTATTTGATACGCAAGCACAATCTGGATGTTCTCGACATTCCGATGGCGCAGCTTACCCAGCAGTATATGGGCTATATTGAGTTGATGCGTCAGGGGCGGCTGGAGCTGGCAGCCGAGTATCTGCTGATGGCTGCCGTGCTGATAGAGATTAAGTCGCGCATGCTGTTGCCGCGCCTGGCCAAGGCAACTGAGGAGGAGGGCGAAGATCCCCGCGTAGAACTGATGCGTCGTTTGCTGGAGTACGAGCAGATGAAGCTCGCGGCGCAGAAATTGAACGAATTGCCGCAAGCCGGGCGTGATTTTGAGCTGGTACAGGTGATGATGGAGCAGGCGGTGATTGAACGCTTGCCCAATATCAGCGTGGAAGATCTAAGGTTGGCCTGGCTGGGCCTGCTGACACGCGCCAGGCTGCATACTCACCATAAAGTGCGCAAGGATGGGGTGTCGGTGCGCGAACAGATGACGCGCCTGATCCGGCAATTGCGTCACGGCGAGTTTGAGGCCTTTGAAAACCTGTTTGACGCGAGCGGCGGCATTCCGCAACTGGTGGTAACATTTATAGCTATTTTAGAGTTGGCCAAGGAAACACTGGTCGAAATTACCCAAACCGAAACGCTGGGGAAAATCTATGTCAGAACAAGTAACAGAGTCAACGCAGAGTGAAATTGTGCCATTCGACGAAACTGCGCCAGCTATCGAACCCGCTTTGCTCAAAAATATTCTGGAAGCCGCGCTGCTAACCTCGCAGGAACCGCTATCACTGGCTGAATTAAAGAAACTCGCAGAAGTCGCCCCGACCGGCGGGCTGATTGAAGAGTTGCTGAAGCAACTGGCGCAAGAGTACAGTACGCGAGGTGTCGAGCTGACTCAGGTTGCCAGCGGCTGGCGTTTCCGCGCGCGCCCGGAGATGCAGGTTTATCTGGGCCGTTTGAACCCGCAGAAGCAGCCACGCTATTCGCGGGCGGTGATGGAAACGCTGGCTATCATTGCCTACCGGCAGCCGGTTACACGCGGCGATATCGAGGAAATTCGCGGTGTAACGGTTGCATCGCCTATCCTTAAAACACTCGAAGCGCGTAACTGGATTGAGGTCATTGGCACCCGCGATGTGCCGGGCAAACCCGAGTTGTTTGCGACAACACAGCAGTTACTGGATGACCTCAATCTGCGCTCTTTGCACGAATTGCCCGAGTTGGAAGAAATGGGCAGCTTGCTGGAGCAGGGTGCATCCGATGCCGTGTGATGTCTTGTACAGGATTTCAATTTCCTCTCGAAGTTGATGCAGAGGCCGGCAATGAAGCATATTACCTCGCAGGATAATCCGTTTTACAAGGAGTTGGGCAAGCTCTCCAGTTCGGCGCGCGAGCGGAGTAAAATCGGACAAACCCTGCTGGATGGTGTGCATTTGCTGGCCGCGTATGTTGCAAGCGGAAAACAACCGTTGCACCTCATCGTCACCAAGGAAGCACAGCACGACCGCGAAATACAATTGCTGTTAAATAAATTGGCAGAAGTGCCGTTAACGCAACTTGACGATGCACTATTCGCCAGGCTCTCGGAACTTAAAACGGTTAGCGGAATACTCTCGCTGATAGAGATACCGCAATTTGACGCTCATCCGCAACAGAGCGATTTTTGCCTGTTGCTGGAAAATATCCAGGATCCCGGCAACCTGGGTTCCATGCTACGCACTGCGGCGGCCGCGGGATGCGACGAGGTGTTTATGTCGAGTGGCTGCGCAGATGTATGGTCGCCCAAGGTATTACGCGCGGCAATGGGGGGGCATTTTGTATTGAGTCTGCATGAGCATGCAGACTTGCCTGAAGTTGCACGTGGGTTTTCGGGGACGATATTTGCCGCCGCGCTTTCAGGTAGAACCCGTCTTTACGATAGTCGCTTGAACGGCAAGATTGCCTTCGCAATCGGCAACGAAGGGGCGGGCCTGTCAGAGGCATTACTAAGTACGGCCATGCCCATTGTTATCCCGATGCCAGGCAAGGTCGAATCTTTGAATGCGGCAGCAGCCGCCGCGATATGTTTGTTTGAAGCGGTCAGGCAGCGCAGTATGTTGAACGCAAGCACGGGTGCAGCTAGCATCCATCCATAAAGTTTGTAAGGGAGGCAAGATAATGAGCAATCCTTTCACCGTACATCTTATTTCCTGGCACGATGGCGAGCCTTTGCTGCGGGCCATCCGCGAAAAAGTTTTTATGCAGGAGCAGGGCGTCTCTGCCGAGCTGGAATGGGATGGTATGGATCAGGTTTGCCATCATGCGCTGGCGCTTAGCGCCAACGGCGAGGCGATCGGCTGCGGACGGATCACTCCGGACGGCCACATCGGTCGTGTGGCAGTGTTGCCGGAGTGGCGAGGCAAGCATGTTGGCAGCGCGATACTGGAGTTGTTGCTGGATTATGCCCGCTCTCAACATTATCCCCGTGTTGAGGTCAACGCGCAGACACATGCAAGGTCGTTATACATGCTGTTTGGTTTTGAAGCCGAAGGCGAGGAGTTTATGGAGGCCAATATTCCGCACTGCAAGATGACGTTGCAGCTAAAAAATGGAGATATCACGTAGCCGTTAATAATTGCTGGCAGCAGGGGAAGTTTTGATGAGAATATTTCTTGAAAACCAAACTGGTCTATGGGTGCGCTTCAACTCAGACTGCACGATCAGGATAATATTGGAGCTGATGGATGTGTCACGAAATGTTTGTTTTAATAATAGTGGTTGAGATCAAGCTTTATCCGGCTTAGAGACCGCAGATACATTCATCGTATTCAAGAAAAACTGGTAGTTGCTGCGTCCTGCTTCTTTTGCACGATACATTGCCGTATCGCTATTTTTGACTAGCTTTTCGGCATCATCGCCGTCCTGTGGATAGATTGCGATGCCGATACTGGCACCGATGCTCAAATCGTGTCCGTCGATAACAAATGGAGCGGACAGGACATCAACTATTTTCTGCGCTACCACTGCGGAATCCTTGGCGGTGCCAAGGCTTGCCAACAGCACAATGAATTCATCGCCACCCTGTCTGCCAATAGTGTCCTCCTCGCGCAAGGATTGAGTGAGCCGATTCGCGACCATTTGCAACAGTTGATCACCTATGTCGTGCCCGAGGGTATCATTAATGCTCTTGAATTTGTCGAGGTCGATGAACATGACAGCAAATTGAGCGCCGGATCGCCGTGCCGATACAATGGTTTGCTGAATCCGATCCTGAACCAGTCGCCGGTTGGGCAAATTGGTAAGCGCATCATAATGCGCAAGATGGATGATTTTTGCTTCTGACGCCTTGCGCTCGGTGATATCGCGCATGATACCGATGAACCGACGCTGTCCCTCCAGGAAAAATTCCGAAACCCGCAATTCCATCGGAAATACTTCGCCACTACTGCGCTGCGCCCCAACTTCGCGCCCGCTTCCGATCACGTGTGCCTCGCCTGTATCAAGGTAGTGCCGCAGATATCCATTGTGCTCGTTGCGATATGGCTCTGGCATCAGCATATTCACGTTGTTGCCGAGGATATCGGCAGCGCGATAGCCGAACATGCGTTCCGCAGCAGGGTTGAACAGTTCAATATTTCCTGTAGCGGAGATGTTGACTATGCCTTCGTCCACGTTGTCCAGCAACATACGCACGCGGTTTTCACTGTCGCTTAAACGCACGTTAGCGGCGAGTGCTTCCTGTTCCGAGAGTACCAATCTGGTCACCAGTGGGGTCAGCAACCAGCGCAGCAACAAAAGCGAGCCGACCATCACTATGATCATGAGTGGCAGCAGGTAATGAAGCTGGCTCCAGACCGGTGCATACAATTCGGCGCTATCCATTTTCAGAACCATTCCGAGCCCGAGATCTTCGACGGGACTGTATGCCGCCACCACTTCCTGGTGGCGATAGTCGCGGGTAGTAATGAAACCGGTGTGTCCCTCCAGGGCAAGGGTCATGGGTAACGGCACACCATCAGGCGACTTTACGGGCAGAGTAAAAACCTGCGGATTGAGGTTCGTGGGAAAACATTGCATCTGGACACCAACGAGCTTGCACAGGGCCAATTCTCCGGTTTTGCCCAAACTTCCGGCGTTCTTGAACATGGCTGTAATTGCGGGTAAGGGCATCTCTACGACCACTCTGCCGATGATGCGCTCCGCTTTCATGATATTTACGTCAGTCCGCAAAAAAAACTTGTCTTTAAACAGCAATTGCACGTGTTCAGCAAAGTTAATGCGGGTTGCCAGAGCAGGCTGTTGCAGAAAACTACCGGCTCGCGCCACCTCTTGTCCGTCCTTGCTGAACAGCGCAACAGCCGACAGTCCGGTCGCAAGAAAGGATTGGGCGCCTCTATCAAGAGCATGCAGGGGTGGGCCGCCGTTCTTATGCGTGTCCACACGCTGTAATTGATCAACCAGAAAGGGGCGCGTGGCCACCGTCATGCCCCTCTCAAACCCCTGCCGGATTTCTGCTGTTGCCAAATTTACGTTGTTTTGCAGGGCCGACTGGAGGCTGTTGCTGAGAAGATGTTTGGTATGGCGCTCCATGATGTAAAACACCATCGCGCCGACAAAGATAGCGACCACAACCAAAATCACCCCTGCAACCAGACTAATCCGCTGTCGATCGATTTTTTGTGGGGGCATAATTTTCAGGGTCGAATAGGTGAAAAGAGAGATGGTTCACAGTATAGACAGGATTGGCGGAATCGATAAACATGTGGTTGTATTCATTGAGTCTGCTGTTTGCGGAACAGGTTCACGGTGGCGTTGTGGTGTTGTTGAACACCCCTACGCTCAACCTATGTCGTAATCCACCAGCTAACACTTGCCAGTTTGTGCTGGCGCACAGGTTTTCAGGTTCAATGGGTTCGGATTTTATCAAAGGGTATGTCGAAGAGTGTACAACCCATTAATTTTCCATCTTCTGCCTTTTTATGGCCTATCTAGCACCTGTCTGAGTTCAGGTTTGATTAGACGTAACGTGTTGATTATAAATAATATTATTATTTGACTTGATAGTAAGTACATCAATTAAATCAATGAGTTGCGAGCGAAGCCAGACAGGCTCCCAGTGGCATGGCTGTTTTTCAGCTTGACGGGAGCGAGTAAGGTAATGGCAAAAAGTTAAGCGTCGCGCCTTGTATGGATTGAAGATGCACATTCTGTGTCTCGCGACTGCTGATCTGCAGCACTGCAAGCAGGTCAAAGCCGCCTGCGGGTGCAGGGCTGGCGTTGATTATCATGCCGCAAGGTTGCCCCGACGTCTCCGCGCTGTATAACTCATTTCCTGCCGCGGGCGGATTGTCAGTTTCCACGTGAGCCGGATACATGCGTCGTTTTTGTTTGCCCAGATAGTGGGTGCGGGCGATAATTTCCTGACCGGGATAGCAGCCCTTTTTAAAGCTTACCCCTCCCAGCATATCCAGATTGGTCATCTGTAAAACAAACTGCTCCTGTGTGGCGGGAGTGATTACGGGTATGCCGGAATGGATATTCAGCCAGTCCCAGCAGGTCGAACTTGCAGGTTTCGCCACCATAGCCAGGCTGCTCCACAGTTTGGCAGCGTGCTGTGCAGTGGTGTTGATCTGGAAACGCTGTGCAGGGATGCGAATCACGCTCGAGTTGTCGTATTGAGTCACCGTCCAGTTTTCTTCCGGGGCCGCACCCAGTTGTTGCTTGAGCAAGTCTTCCGCGCCGTTGCCGGACAATCCCAGGCAGATAACTTCATCGCTCGCGTCGCTGATCTTGACCCTGGAGCGCATCACGTACATGGACAGGCGTTTGTGCATTGCGGCGGTCATACTGCGCGGCAATTGCAGGAAATAATCCGCATCGTTCTGCCATATCAGAAAGCTCGCCATCATGCGTCCCTTGGGGGTGTTAAAGCTGCTTAGTTGCGCGGTTTTTGGATTGACGGTGTCGACATCGCTGCTCAACAGATTCTGCAAAAATTTTTGAGCTTCTTCGCCTGAAACCCGGAGGGTGCCAAATTGGCTTAAATCGCATAATACGGTACTGTCGCGGGTGGCAAGCATCTCTGCCTGCAAGTCGCCGAAGTGTTGCACCACACCTTCATGCAACTGCGCACCCTGTTGCATCAGAAAATTCTGCCAGTCCTGATTCATGATTTCATTGCCTTGGTTTGTATTTTGTAATCTTACCGCGAAGCGCGTTGCATTTATCATAAATTTTTGCCGGTTTCGGATAAAATCCCATATATGAAATGGATCATGTATATCCTCCTTGTTTTACTGACAGCCTGCGATGGCGGCTTGTGGAATAACCCTTACCCTTCAGGCGATAAGGGGAAGTTGATTTATTACAGTGTGTTCACTGATCGTCCCAAGCATCTTGATCCGGCGCAGGCCTACAGCGAGAACGAATATATCTTTCTGTCGCAAATTTATCAGCCGCCTTTGCAATACCACTACCTGAAGCGACCGTACACGCTGGAGCCGCAGGCAGCCAGCGAAATGCCGAAGATTGTCTATCTGGACAAGAATAATCATCCGTTGCCTGACAACGCGCCAGCAGAACGCGTTGCATACAGCCTGTATGAAATTCATCTTAAATCGAACCTGAAGTATCAGCCGCACCCGGCTTTTGCCCGTGATGCACAGGGGAGGCTTGAATACGATGAGCTAAGCAGGGATGAAATTAGCGGGCGCTATGCACTGAGCGATTTTCCGCATAATGGCACCCGCGAAGTGACTGCGGCAGATTTTGTGTACCAGATCAAGCGGCTGGTACATCCCGACATTCAATCACCCATTAGCGGACTGATGGCCGAATATATTGTCGGCCTCAAGGAATATGCAGCGGTCTTGCAGAAAGCAAGGCAGGCGCATCCCGGGAAGTTCCTTGATCTGGCGGATTACCCGCTGGAAGGTGCTCAGGCAATCGATAACCTCACTTACCGCATCAAGGTGTATGGTAAATATCCGCAGTTCGCTTATTGGCTGGCAATGCCTTTCTTTGCGCCGATGCCGGTGGAAGCCGAGCTTTTTTATGCGCAGGAGGGGATGCATCAAAACAACCTCACACTGGATTGGTGGCCGGTGGGCAGCGGTCCGTTTTATCTGTCGGAGAACAATCCCAATCAGCGCATCGTACTCACGCGCAACCCCAATTTTTCGGGAGAAACCTATCCTGCGGAGGGCGAAGCAGGCGACAGGGAAGCCGGCTTGTTGCAGGATGCAGGCAAGCCGCTGCCCTTAATTGACAAGGCAGTATTCACTTTGGAGAAAGAAACCATCCCGTACTGGAATAAATTTTTGCAGGGTTATTACGACGCGGCCGGAATTGCCTCTGACAGTTTTGACCAGGCGGTGTCCGTGGGTGTGGGAGGCGAGGCCAGTGTAAGCGACGCAATGCGTGCGCAAGGTATCAGTCTGTCAACTTCGGTAGCGACTTCCACTCTGTATATGGGCTTTAATTTTCTGGATGCGACAGTGGGCGGCGACTCCGAGCGCGCACGCAAATTGCGCCGTGCCATTGCCATTGCGGTTGACTATGAGGAGTTTATTTCCATCTTTGCCAATGGGCGCGGGGTCAGCGCGCAGTCGCCGATTCCTCCGGGCATTTTCGGCTACCGCGAAGGCAAGGCAGGAATCAATAACTATATTTACGACTGGGTAAACGGAGCGCCCAAACGCAAATCCATAGACGACGCAAAGAAGTTGCTTGCAGAGGCCGGCTATCCAAATGGCCTGGATGAAAAGACCGGCCAACCTTTGGTGATCTATCTGGATACCACTGCGACCGGTGTAGGTAGCAAGTCGCGCCTTGACTGGCTGCGCAAGCAGCTCGACAAGATCAATGTGCAATTGGTACCGCGCGCAACCGATTACAACCGCTTTCAGGACAAAATCCGCCGTGGTGATACGCAGATGTTCTACTTCGGCTGGAACGCCGATTATCCCGACCCGGAAAATTTTCTGTTCTTGCTGTATGGTCCGCAAGGCAAGGTGGCCAAGGGGGGCGAGAACGCTTCCAATTACAATAACCCGGAATATGACCGCTTGTTTGAGCAAATGAAAAACATGCCGAATAGCCCGGCACGCCAGGAAATCATAGACCGTATCGTTGAAATTCTGCGGCGTGATTCGCCGTGGCTATGGGGTTACCATCCCAAGGATTATGTGTTGCACCACAGTTGGCTGCACAACAGCAAACCCAACAAGATGGCGAATAACAGTCTTAAGTATCTGCGCATCGATGCCGCGCAGCGTGATGAACTGCGCAAGCAATGGAATCAGCCGATACTGTGGCCGCTGTGGCTGGGCGGATTTGCGTTGCTGGCATTTGGCTGGTGGTTGTGGCGCACGCTGCGGCAACGGGAGGAAGCCAGATGATCGCCTATTTGATCCGCCGTATCCTGTATGCGATCCCCATACTGGTCGGGGTGAATTTGCTTACCTTCGCTTTGTTCTTTGTAATCAATACTCCTGACGATATGGCCCGGTTGCAGCTTGGCATGAAACGTGTTACCCAGGAGTCCATCGACAAGTGGAAGCAGCAGCGCGGTTATGACAAGCCTTTGCTGTTTAATTCGCAGGCAAGCGGGACGAACAAGTTGACGGATACGATTTTCTTCCGGAAATCCGCGAGCATGTTTGTGTTTGATTTCGGCTATTCGGATGACGGGCGCAGCATCAGCCGCGAGATCCTCACGCGCATGTGGCCTAGTCTGTCTATTGCGCTGCCAACCTTCGTGGTGGGGTTGCTGCTGTATGTGACTTTTGCTTTGTTGATGACGCTGTTTCGCGGCACCCTGCTGGACATGGCCGGGGTCACGTTATGCGTATTTCTGATGTCAATTTCCGCGCTGTTCTACATTATCGGCGGGCAGTTTCTGGTGAGCAAAATGTGGCACTGGGTGCCGATTTCCGGCTATGCGGGCGGTATGGACAGCCTGCGTTTCATCGTGTTGCCGGTGTTGATCGGCATTGTATCGGGGATAGGTTCCAGCAGCCGCTGGTATCGCACCATATTTCTGGAAGAAGCGGGGCGAGATTACGTGCGCACCGCACGCGCCAAAGGTCTGTCCGAGTTGCGCGTGTTGTTTCGCCATGTGTTGAAGAATGCGATGATCCCTATTCTTACCGGTGTGGTCGCAGTGATTCCTTTGCTGTTTATGGGCAGCCTGCTGACCGAGTCTTTCTTTAGTATTCCGGGTCTGGGAAGCTACACCATCGACGCTATTCAGGCGCAGGATTTCGGTGTGGTGCGCGCAATGGTGTTCCTGGGCTCTGCGCTCTATATTGTGGGGCTGATCCTCACCGATATTTCCTATACCGTGGTTGATCCCAGAGTGAGGCTGCAATGAGCTTCAAGCCGGTGATTCTGTGGACCGATGCGATGATTTTTCTGCTCCTTGCCGTGGCTATTGCGGGTGCCTGGTGGATTACGCGGAAGCCGCACTTGTTATTGCCCTGGCAGCGCTTGTCCAGGAGCCGCGCGGGCATGGTGTCGTTGCTGGTGCTGTCGCTGTTTATAGTCATCGGTTTGCTTGATTCACTGCATTTCCGTGTGGCTTTGCCCGAAAATAATAACGCTAACGGACAGACAGTCTATGCGGCGGAAGTGTTGAGCGTATTCGATATACTCGTCAGCGATCTGCGCAGCCAGACTGAAAAAACCTATTCTGCACCGCTGGCCGTTTATCTCTATGCTAAGGAAAGCACGGAAACACCCGATGGCAAAATATTGCGCGAATATCCGCGCCTGCAATATGGCGGCGCACATCTGACTGATCCGCTGCACGAGCATGTGCGTGATGTGATCAAACGCAGCCTGTCTGGCGTGCTTGCCGGGCTACTGGCTGGAATTTTGCTGGCCTGGCTGATCGTGGCCGTTGCCGCATCGCGCAGCCGCATGTCCGCACGCGCATGGGTACAGGCAAGGCAAGGTACATCGTTGAATGCGGCCCTGGGCGCGATGATCCTGATCCTGATGCTGGCTGCCATGACGCTCAATCTGGCTGGTGCCTATCATGTGCTCGGCACCGACAAGGTTGGTCAGGATGTGTTGTATCTGTCGCTGAAAAGCATACGCACCGGCCTGGTAATAGGTACCGTGACGACGCTGGTGATGCTGCCGTTCGCTTTGTTATTGGGTATTGCCGCAGGATACTTCCGTGGCTGGGTGGACGATGTGATTCAGTATTTTTACACGGTGCTGAGCTCAATCCCGGGCGTGCTGCTGATTGCCGCTGCGGTATTGATGATGCAGGTGACGATAGAGAAGCATGCCGGATGGTTTTCCTCTTCTGCCGAACGCGCAGATCTGCGTTTATTGTTTCTGTGCCTGATACTTGGGGTAACCAGCTGGACCAGCTTGTGCCGCTTGCTGCGCGGCGAGGCTTTGAAGCTGCGCGAACTGGAATATATCCAGGCGGCGCAGGCTTTCGGCGTGTCATCTCTGCGTATCCTGACGCGGCATATCATACCCAATGTGATGCACATCGTGCTGATTACGGTGGTGATGGATTTCAGCTCACTGGTACTGGCGGAGGCGGTGTTGTCCTATGTGGGGGTAGGCGTCGATCCTTCGACCAATAGCTTTGGCACACTGATCAATAATGCGCGCCTGGAGATGGGGCGCGAGCCCATGGTGTGGTGGACGCTGGCTGCGGCATTCAGCTTTATGCTGGTGCTGGTGCTGGCCGCCAACCTGTTTGCCGACGCGGTGCGGGATGCGTTTGATCCGCGCCTGAACCGAACGGGGGACGCGAAATGAAGCCGGCTTTTGCCGCCACAAAAACGCAGGCTCCGCTGCTGAAAGTTAACGGTCTGCTTACGCGCCTGCACAACGGCGCACATATAGTCGACGATATTTCGTTCAATATTCAGCCGGGAGAAACCTTTGCGCTGCTGGGCGAATCGGGTTGCGGCAAGTCGATGACCGCGCTGTCGCTGATGCGTCTGCTGCCGGATGGAATAGGTATTGCAGGCGGTGAAGCGCATCTGGCCGCAACCGATGTGCTCGCGTTGCCGGAGCGTGGGATGCGCGAGATACGCGGTGGCCGGATTGCGATGATTTTTCAGGAGCCGGGGCTGAGCCTGAATCCGGTGATGACGGTGGGCGCGCAGATCGCCGAGGTACTGGCGCTGCATCAAGGCATCAAAAATACGCAAGCTGACGCCCGCGCAGTGGCGCTGCTGCGACAGGTCGGCATACCCGATGCGCCGCAACGCCTGCATGAGTATCCGTTTCAGCTTTCCGGCGGCATGAAACAGCGCGTGATGATCGCGATGGCGCTGGCAGGCGAACCGGAATTGCTGATTGCAGACGAGCCGACCACCGCACTGGATGTAACGATACAGGCACAGGTGTTGCAACTGCTGCGCGATACGCAGGCACAAGCCGGCATGGCCATGCTGCTGATTACGCACGATCTCGGTGTGGTAGCGCAGATGGCGCAGCAGGTTGCAGTGATGTATGCGGGGCAAATTGTCGAGCAGGCATCGCGTGAACAGTTATTTGCCAAACCTGCGCATCCCTACACGCAAAAACTTTTTGCCGCATTGCCCGAAGCCAGGAACAAGGGACGGCTGCTTGCTGCAATTCCCGGAAATGTGCCGCCATTGGGTTTTGTGGCGAAAGGTTGCCGCTTTGCCGAGCGTTGTGATCGCGCGTGGCCGCTATGTCATGAACAAGTACCTGCGTGGATCAGACTGGGTGAGGGGCAGGGTGTGCGTTGCCATCTGTATCAAACTGGAGGTACTGAGGTACAGCAATCTGGAGCCGCGACTGCGAGCGCTGAACGGAAATATGCTCCGGCCACGCCTCAACAAATCGCTGCATCGGAAACGCCCATTCTTAAGGTGACAGGGTTGAAGGTTTTCTTTCCGATCCGCAAGGGAATCCTGCAGCGCACGGCGGGCCAGGTTAAAGCAGTCGATGGTGTATCGCTGGAAATCCCCGCTGGCCGCACTGTGGCTCTGGTCGGGGAATCGGGTTGTGGCAAGACGACCGCCGGCAAGGCGCTATTGCAGCTGATTCAGCCGACAGCAGGCAGCGTACGCTTTGAGCAGCAGGAAATGACCGGCCTGAATTCAGGCCAGCTGCGGCGGCTGCGCGGCGGGATGCAGATGGTGTTCCAGGACCCGTTTGCTTCGCTTAACCCGAAAATGCGCGTGGCTGAAATACTGCAGGAAGGCATGGATGCGTTAAAAATAGGTCTGTCGGGCCGTGAGCGGCAGGCGCGTATCGATGTGCTGCTGGATCAGGTTGGCTTGGCCCGGACTGCCAAGTGGCTCTATCCTCACGAGTTTTCCGGCGGTCAGCGCCAGCGTATTGCGATTGCACGCGCGCTGGCAGTCAATCCGAAACTGCTGATTTGCGACGAGCCGACCAGTGCACTCGACGTGTCGGTGCAGGCACAAATTCTGAACCTGCTCAAAACATTGCAGCAGGAGCTGGGCCTGAGCTATTTGTTCATTACCCATAACCTGGCGGTGGTCGAATATATTGCCCAAGAAGTATCAGTGATGTATCTCGGGCGTATCGTTGAGCGGGGTAAGGTGCAGGAGGTGTTGCACGACCCGCGACACCCCTACACAAAGGCACTCTTGTCGGCGGTGCCGCGTATAGACGGAGAGAGGGGAGAAATTATTCGTCTGGTAGGCGAAATGCCGTCCCCTGCGAAGCCTCCCTCGGGCTGTCATTTCCACCCCCGCTGTGCGCAAGCAATGGAGTCCTGTCGTTCCGTCTATCCGCCAGCAAGCGGGATCAGCGCAACACACGTCGTGCATTGCCATTTGTATGGAGGTTAAGACTGCAGCCTGGAATTGAAACTGGGGGGCGCTAGCCTGCTGCAACTAGAAACAGCAGGCTACGCGTGAGGGACGAATGATTACATTTTTTCAGGTGCGTTGTTTCGGGCCCTGATGCTGGTCGATACCTTTCTGATATTGCCATTCGACCGTGATGCACGTTTGGTAGCAGGTTGTGCCACCAGAATATGCTGGCCCGGTCTGAGTATTCTGACTCCCCTGTTCCAGCTTTTCAGGCTGGCCAGGCGCACATGATAGTGTCGTGCAATTGCACTTAAAGTATCGCCTTTGCGCACAGTGTGCCGGACGGCATTCAGCAGTCTCATGTCGGTAGGGGGGAGATGGGTGTTGAACGCGGTGAATTCGTTTTCCGCTGTCTCTCCGTTCAGTGGCACCAGCAATGTTTGCCCGTTGCTGACTTTTACACTGCGGTGTATGCCGTTGACAGACTTCAGCTTGTCTATCGAGATGCCATAGCGAGCGGCGAGAACATCCAGTTTTTCGCCTTTCTTGGTCGGGCATGCCTGCCAGGAAACGAGTGGCTGGCTGGCGCGCTCCAGATTAGCGCGGAATGTTTCCACATTCTCAACCGGCAGTAACAGTACTTCATCATCTTTTTGCAGAATGACGGGGCGGCTGTGTGCGGGGTTAAGCGCGGTAAATTCTTCTATTGAGATGCCGGCCATTTCTGCTGCCAGTTCCACATCGATATGGCGGGACGTATTTACTTCGGCAAAGTAAGGCTTGTTCGGAATGTCCGTCAGCTGCAGACCAAAGCTTTGGGGATGACTGATGATGTTCTTGACAGCCATCAATTTTGGGACATAACCCCGTGTTTCTCTGGGCAGCTTCAAGCTGGCGTAATTTGTTGGAAGATGTCGTTTGCGGTTGCGCGCCTGCGCACGAATAACAGCGTTTTCACCGCAATTATAAGCCGCCAAAGCCAGATCCCACGAACCGAATTGGTCATGCAATTGCTGTAAATAATCGAGCGCACCTTTGGTTCCATTGATTACATCGCGCCTACCGTCATACCACCAATTTTGCTGCATACCGAAATTTTTTCCGGTAGAAGGAATAAATTGCCAGATGCCGGAGGCACGTGCAGAAGATAATGCACCGGGATTAAATGCGCTTTCTATCATCGGCAACAGCGCAATTTCCGTTGGCATGTGGCGTTTCTCAACCTCTTCAACAATGAAGTACAGGTAGCGCCGTGCGCGCTCGGTCATCCGCGCCACATAATCTGGCTGTCGTGCGTACCATTGCTCGTAACGGGCAATCAGTTTGCTGTCCTGCTCGGGCATGCCGTAACCGTTGCGAATGCGCTGCCAGACATCTATTGAATTAGGGGTAGCTTTTGGCGTCGAACTAACGTTTTGGTCCGGATCAGGAGTGGCGTTTTGATTCGAGTCAAGGGCTAGTCCCGAATTAGGGGTAGTGATTGGATTCGAGCCAACGGCTAGTCCCGGATTCGGAGTGTTGGACTGGTTCGAGCCGGGAGTCTGGTCCGGATTGGGAGTCACTGTGCTGTTACTGGTAAGTGATTGGGTGCTAGTAGCGACTGAAGCTAGCGGTGCCGCTTGATCTGTTGCAGTTGTCGATTGAAACGGGGCTAAAGCTGTTTGTATTCCATCTCGGGCTTGAGGCGACGATACTTGCTGTGGATCAGGCGTAACTGACGGAATGTCTGCAGGCTGCTGAATGGCCGCTAATTGGGTCTTCTGCGGAGTTTTTCCAGCGGAGTGCTGTACCGCCATTGGCGCACAACCAGATAAAACAACGATGGAGAAGATGGTAAGAAGTCGATTACGTAGCAAAGTGAGTGCCCGGTAAATTGAAAGGTGGCACGATCATAATCGAGCCGGCAGTGAGCGTCAAGGCTATGATTCTCTTGGGGACTGTGTTAACCGATGGTTTGGCGGGTTTTATTGTTCGAAAAAACGATAAAATGGTCTAGATTCAGCAGACACTTTTGTCAATAAATGTTATCCAGTAATACACATAATAATGACTCAAGTTTAGACATTCAGCCCCAATAGGACGGGAATTTTAGCACGGAAAAATATTTACAAAAATGCAAAGAAATCACTTGACACAAGGAACGGTTCGCGCGCCCGCCGCCCTGCACGCGAAG
>Ga0315268_10001421_pt1 | contig 27551 bp, 25 predicted proteins | sample C1_top_MG_FD_204535 | JGI IMG/M metagenome (GOLD analysis project Ga0315268, IMG submission 204535) | Sediment microbial communities from Yellowstone Lake, YNP, Wyoming, USA - C1_top | ecosystem: Environmental > Aquatic > Freshwater > Lake > Sediment | place: USA: Wyoming | collected 2017-08-01
TGGAGGGGATTGCGCGCCTGGTAGCCCATGCGAATCATGCGTGAAAAGCGTTGTTCGATGTCCAGATGAATGGGCAGCGGCTCGAAAAATTGGATCGCGTTCAGGATGAGATGCAATCGCAGTTCGGCGGGCAGGCGACGGTGTTGCTCCTCGTAACTGGGATAGTGACCCAACAGACGGGTCGCCTCCTGCATCGTCCAGATTGGTGGCAACGCTTCGATCAGAGGATTGCCACGATAGTGTGGAACCGGCTGGTCGCGATAGGCGGCCATTTCAGTTTGCCCGGCGAAGATGGGCAAGGGCAGTGATGATACGATCTTGTCACTCATGATTCAGCTTCTCCTGGCGCAGTTCTCGCAGTTGATCAATGGGGCGAGGCGGGGGCACGTATTCGCCATCCATTTGTATTCCACCTTTTCCTCGCTGCTCGAGAGGTATGTCCGACGACGCTGACCTTGCGCCGTTCTGGCGTTCTCTTTGACGCTCTTCTTGACGATTCTCACGAATGCCATGCAGACGAGAGCGCTTGCTCTGTCCTGCGCGTGCCCGTTCGGCCTGTTCTCGGGCCGGAACAACGATCTGTTCAACGTGAGCGTGAAACTCGGCCTCGGTTTGCTGCCTGCGGGTCCTGGCTGACTGCTGGGCCAGTTTCTGCAGCTCAAACTGGTCGAGTGGTTCGTACCAATCGCGTCCCCGAAAAGTCTTGTCCTTGTCGAGCAGGTAACACGGCTCGATCCGTTGACCGTTATCCAGCCGCAGGTAAATCACATCTGTTGTGCGTGGATCGTAGGCGACAGGGACTCTCCAGATGCCCTTCACACGTGCTTTGACGAACCACTCTTCTTGCGCGACCAGTTTGCTGGTGTAGTGAAGACCCTGGAACCGAATGCCATCACGACTGACCGAAGCTTCTTTTGTCGGTAGCAGATTCAAACGAATCATGTCCTGGGCCAGACTGCGCAGGTGCCCGGAACGGTTCTGGACACCCCACTGCCACAATTCAATGGGATAGGGCTCCACACGATCCGTGATCATGAACTCGTCCATTCGATACCAGTCCATGCGGTAATGGTTGTTATGGTGCAGAACACAATGGATCATCAATTGCCTGAACTCGTGGAGGTTCAGGCAAGCATCCAACCGATAGTCGGGATCCCCGCGCTCGCGCGATTTGTACACCGCGCCAGGCAGCCAGCGGATCAACGTATCATTGCTCAAGCGAAAGTTCCGTTCCACAATGCCTTTCCAGTCGCCCCGGTAAGGCGCTGTGTTCATCACGCGGATGTTGAGCGCATTGACCAGATTGTCGGCCTGGTAGCCTTCGAACTCGCCCCGGTCGGCCAGGATCGCCTCGGGCAGGTGACGGCTCGGCCACTTGTCTTCGGTGATGACAATGCCATATTCCGCGCAAAAGGCGACCTTGTTCGTCGTGGCGTTTTCCAGGGCCAGCATGGCGCTCAACCAGCTGGGACCTTCGAGGCTGACGCTCATCCCGGCGATGAGACGGCTGAACACATCCATGATGGTGTAGATGACAGGACGACCGATGATGCGGCTCCGGTCGAGCGAAGACACCAAGTAAATATCGCCAATGGTGGCATCAATTTGATACACCGACCCTGGGCCAAACGCCATTTGAGTGGAATCTCCCAGCACCGGGCGATAGGTGGTTTCGAACCGGCGCGTTCCCTGTCGCGCTGTGATGGCCTGGACAAGATGGCGTTCCTTCTCGTACCAGTAGCGGAATTGATCCAGCGTGGGCAGCGCTTCGTCGGGCGGCAAGACGGGCACCAGGATACCGTTCTCCAACGTGTAACCTGTGTTGAACAGGTTCTCCAGCGTGAGTTGGCGAGCCCGGGCGAGCGACATCCCGTCGCGTTGCTCGTAGAACAGCGTCATCCCGCGCAGAATCTTTTCTTGCGTTTCTTTGTTGACGTTGAGGCCCGTCGGTTGACCGGTCTTGACGGCCAGTTTGCCTGGACGGCCGCGCTTGTGGTCGGAGATGGACTTCGTTTGACCCTTCGCGCCGCACTGGTCAAAGCTAGGCAAGAGGGCATTCTTGGTTTGTCCCCTTTGCCAGTACCGTCGCAGGTAGAGATAGATGGTCTTGCGGGTCCGGCCCGTGCGCTGGACGGCAGCGGCCACGAGTGCACCACGTTTATCCGGAATGAAAATGTCTACGCCACTCGTCACCAGCGGAGCGATCACTTGCCAGGCCTCATCCCGGCGCTGGCGATGCTTTTCAGGAATCGCGTCTTCTGGGCGACACAGATAGGCGTAGGGATCCATGTCCAGCAGGCGGGCCTGCTGGCTAGCCAGCGCTGCCTCGATATCCGTACTGGATTGCCAGACCGGCAGCGCCTGCCGGTCGGCAATGTCAATCGTCACCACGCCGTCGCCAGAGGGCGCGATCCACAGCACACGTCTGATCTGCTTTGCCTCCGTGGTGGCAGGCCACTCGATGAGCAAGTTGATAAACAGCTTCACGGCCTGGCTCCTTGTCCTGGCTTCCGGCTCAACGTGACGTCCAGAAGGGGCAGAGGCTTTCCGGGGTTGATGCGCACGTTCATGTCGATGTGCCATTGCCTCGTCGCCAGGAGGTGATAGGCAACGGTGAGACCTGTGCCCGGCTCAAGGCCGAATTGCCGGTCACAGGCAGACGCGGCGGCTCTCAGCGAAACATTCCCGCGTTGCACCTGGGTCGTAAGTGCTTTGGCAATGCTGCGGGTCTTGTCTTCAGAGAGAACCAGGCGATCGGTGAGTTGAAGATAGCCATGCAGTAGCTCAACGTTTTTGGCCAGCACTTTGGGGATCTCGTGCTCGGTCACGATGGCCCAATCCATGTTGCGTGCCTGCCAGTAGCGCCGTTCGATTTCCAGTTTCTCCAGGGTCCGCTTTGATTGCAACTGCGTAGACGGTTTGATAGTTCGAACGCACTCTACGCTCTGAAGAGGACTCTTGGTAACTGTAATGACGAAATCCGTCGTCATGACAATGGGTTCCTTCGTCTTGGGATCAGCCGGATGACGAAACCCACACGTTTGGGCGATAGCGAGTGTCTCGGCTTGAGGCAGAAGCGGGTACTGCTCCCGAATGTCCGAGACTGTTAGCGACCACTCGAGTGCGTAAAAGTATTCACATTCGAGGGTGCTGAGAAAGTGGTGTTCACGATGAGTCTTCCAACCTTTGATTCGATGCACGAGACCGTTGGAGGGTACATCCTGGATGCGAAGCCAGGGTGTATACTCCGCGCCTTTTCCTTGGCCGCGACCAGCTTTGGTGCGCTTGTCGATGACGGCCTGATTCGTGTTCCTTGGACGTTTAGCCACTTGGGTTCCTCCATGAAGATTGGTTTATTCCCATTCACTGGGAGCGATCACACAGTTGGTGCTGAATGCGTTAAAGCAAACAGAGCCGGGTCATCCCGGCTCTGCGCAGTGTACAACCTTATCACTCAGTTTCCAACTTTATTCCCAGAACATGGCAGGAACTTGGCTCAGCGAGGATACAACTTTATTCCCGAGTTCCCAACTTTATTCCCCAGTTTCCAACTTTATTCCCAATGTACAACTTGTGGAGAAGCATAAGCGATGAAAGCCTCTTGCCTGCAAGAAAATCTCGTGAAAGGTCTCTCTATTGTCGGGCACGCCGTTGCAACGCGGTCAACGCTGCCCATCCTGTCCAATGTGTTGCTCGCGGCCGACCAGGGACGCTTGAAGCTGTCGGCCACCAACCTCGAAGTCGGCCTCACGTGCTGGATCGGCGCGAAAGTCGAAGAAGATGGCTCGACCACTGTTCCTGCCAGAACCTTTAGCGATCTGGTCGGGGCGATGCCGCAGGAGCGTGTCGATATCGCGCTCGCCGAGCGCACGCACACCCTCAACATGCACTGCGGGCGCTTTGAGAACAACATCCGCGGCATTGACCCGGCCGAGTTTCCTGTGATGCCAGGCTTGGACGGCAAGACCGTCATCCGCGTGGAAGCTGGGCTGCTACGCACGGCCATCAACCAGGTCGTATTCGCTGCCGCAACCGACGACAAGCGTCCCATTCTGGCGGGAATGCTGGCACGCTTTCACAACGATCCTCAATCGGGCCATGGCCGGGTGACGCTCGCCGCATCGGATGGCTTCCGGCTCGCCGTCCGCACGATACCGCTGTCCGAGCCGGTGACAGAACCCTTGAGCGCTATCGTTCCGGCCAGAGCCATGGCGCTCCTGGCGCGCACGGCCAGCGCGCAAGAGTCGCCCATCTCGATTCACGTCACGCCATCCAGGTCGCAGGCGGTCTTTCGCTTAGAGAACGTGGAACTCGTGACGCAGCTCATTGACGGCGCATTTCCCGACTATAGCCTCATCATTCCGAAGAAGAAAGACACGCGGGTCGTCGCCCGAACTTCCGAAGTCCTCAAGGCATGCAAAGCGGCGAGTGTCTTTGCGCGCGACAGTTCGAACATTGTGCGTTTTACCGTCACGCCGGGCAACGACCTTGAGCCGGGCAACGTCACGGTGCAGGCGACGTCGGCGGAAGCCGGTGACAACGTGGGCAGGGTAGATGCGAACGTTGAGGGGCCGGCGGTTCAGATCGCGTTCAACGTCGCGTACGTGATGGACGCGCTGTCGGCAGCCGGTACGGAACAGGTCGTCCTCGAGTTGACCACGCCCTCCAGCCCTGGCATGTTGCGTCCGGTGGGACAAGAGGAGAGCTATCAATGTGTGATCATGCCCATGAACCTACAACGGTGAGGCGATTAACACTCGTGTGACTTTACCCATAAGTTTGTCATTTGACAAGCTTATGCTTCCACTTGAGGGCATAGCTACCCTCAGGCCGACGTATACCCAGAACATCGGCGCGAGGGCTGATGGAGGATAAGATGGCGCAAGTCGGCCGGCTTCTCCTGGAATGGAATCAATGTCAGATCGCTCAAGACCAGGCGCGCGACCTGGTGGCGAGCGGCGAATACGCCGACGAAGACGCAGCGTTCAATGCGGCGTGCGGCGACGAGGATTTGTATGCGCTCAAGTGGCGCGACCTCTGCGAGTGTCTCACTGAGGTCATGCGCAGGAAGAACCCGGAAAGCGGCTGGCACGCCACGGTGAACAACTTTGGCTGGCGCAGGCTGAACGGGCACAAAGACTTTCGCGCCGAAACGGGCAAGAAACTGCTGGCTGCGCTCCTGCCTGCGACCGAGTGCACCTTCAAGGTCTACCACTATGGGCGCGGGCTGGCGATCAACAATGCCCACCACGACAGTCCTACGTGGGACGAATGGTATTTCGTCTCGCCCCGCAAGAACATCTCATGTTGATCGCCAGGATCGAGACCGGAGGACTGGCGGAAGGGCCCGGCCCTCGCACGGTCATCTGGTTCCAGGGTTGCCCGATCCGCTGCCCTGGCTGCTACAACTCCTATCTCTGGCCGTTCGAGGGCGGTCAAGAGATGTCGTTGGCCCAGGTCCTGGCCGAGGTCGAGGCCGGGCGCGCGCGGGGCGACATCGGCGTGTCACTCGTCGGCGGCGAGCCACTGGCCCAACCCCAAGCGTGCGCTGAATTGTGTGTCACGCTGCACGAGTTGGGCGTGCACGTCATCGTCTACAGCGGCCTGACCTACGAAGACATCGTCAGTCTCAAAGCCATTCCGGCTTACGAGGTCATTCTCGACAGTGCCAATGTCCTCGTGGATGGCCCGTTCATTCGTTCCGAGTACGATCCCGCGATTGCGTATCGCGGGTCACGCAACCAACGAGTGGTTGACTTGCGCGCAACGCAGGACTGCGGCGAGGTCATCACACTCAATCATGCCTGGGATCGTCAGCAGACCGTCACCATTGGGCCCGGCGGCTCGATGGTGACATCGTCTTTCCTGGCACAGGTGTTTACCGGCAGCAGGTCGCGTGCGCGCAACTGTGGAGAGGCTATCCAGCTGTCTGTGGCTCGTAAGGAGTGTGACAACTGTGAAAGACGAACAGACGACAGTTGAAAGTATGATGACGGTCGCTGTCGCGCCGGGCCCGTACGAGGACATCCGCCAGCGGGTTGCGGTACGGACGGGCGAAACGCCTGACCGCATCCGCCTGGTCGAGATGCAACTCGACATGCTGCTCAAGGCGGGCGTGCTCGTGGATGTGGACGCGACGGGGCTGTCACTGTTTTCCATCAAAGCGCCGTGGGAGATGTGGGGCGTGCCGGAATCGTCGGCGCGCCGGGCGCACTTGACGGCCGGCAGCCTGTTGGTGTTCCCCAAGCAAGTCGTCAACGGCATCCGCTCCAGGGTGCAGAGCGCTATCAACGCGCTGGACACTCACTACAGCTTTCTCGTGCCGGGGCTGCCGGGCCGTTGGGTGCCGTACACGGCCTATCGCGCCTGGCTGGATGATTTCGGCCGCCGTGTAGCGGATCTGGAGCAATACGTTCAAACGCAATGCCTGGATCGCTACGACGACTTGGTGCGCCAGGCCGAGCGCGATATGGGCCGCATGGCCCGCGAGGCATACAACTCGCTCCGCGCACTCGACTGCCGGATCGAGTTGGACGACCGGATCGGCGTGGATGTGTCCAACGTCGAGTCGCCGCCGGTCAACATCGGCGACGTCGTGCGCGTGCACGGACGCTGGACTGGCGATGCCCAGGATGATGCGTCCTATCGCAGTTTCTGCGCTGGGCGAGTCCAAGTGGTGGAAGCGGATGTTCCACGCAGCGAGTCCTCGACCTGCGTTGTGGGTGTGGTGACATGCGCGGGCAGCGGGTTGGGAAGCGTGACGCTGGACGAGTTTGTCGAAAACGTGATGGTGCGCGTCTGGCGCGCCATCCCAACGCCGGAAATCATCCGCGAGCGTTTGACGCTGACCTACTCGACCGCGGCGCTGGTCAATCCCTCAGTCGTGGAAGACGAGTTGGCTCATCGCGACGAAATCCGGCGGATGCGGCAGGCGGCGCAAGAGGTCGAAGACGAACGGCGCGAGCAAAAGGACCAAGAACGCCGGTTGGCGCGTGAGCAAGAGGAAGCGCACAAGCGGCACATCTGGGCGCAGGCGCGCCTGGTCGAGTTGGAAGCCGAAAACCGGCAGAAGCAGTTGGAAGACATGCGGGCTGTCGAGCGAGATCACTACCGGCAACAGTTAGAGCAAATGGCGAGTCCGGTGCTGGCGATCTTTAGCAGCCTGCGCGCGCAGATGCACGCGGGGGCGCAGGCGGTGCTGCAAGTGCTTCAATCCGGCAAAGCCAATGGGCCAGCCACACGCAAGGCGCGCGGGATGATCCAGGCCTTTCGTCTGCTCAATGGTCTGGAAGACGACGAGCTGGATCGTCTGATCGCGCAGGCCGATGCGCTGGTGAACCAGGCCGAGCAACTCGACACACAGGCTCTGGAAGCAGTGATGAAGCAAGTCCGTGACCTGACCGCCCAAGCAACGGCGGACGCTCAGATTGCGGCTCACCGGGGCGGGCGCTGGCGCGGATTGAGGCCTGCGCAGTCGTAACGGGTACAGCCGTTTCCCCTCTCGGCGAGAAGGAAACGGCAATCGGTTGAAAAGACAATGGATATGAACACTGCAAACGAAATCGAAATCCTGGTGCGAGCGCGCACCCCGCTGGTCTACATCTACAGTTCGGAAGAGCGCCGTGTCCTGGAGACGCTCAAGCGCATCGCGGTCAAGTTGACGGCCGAGACGACCGACCCAAGAGAGCATGTAGACGTGCAACTCTTGATGTGGAGTGTCGTGTCGGGGCTGGTCAAGTGGGACGACGACACGCCCATCGGCACGAGCACCAACAGCGCGGTCGCCGTGCTGCAACACATCGCCGCGATCAAGGGCAGCGCCATCATCGTGCTGCGCGACTATCACCCGTACCTGCAAGAGCCTGCCATCGTGCGCCGCCTGCGCGAGCTGGCAGTCAGTTTCGCTGAGGGCGATAAACACCAACTGCGCACGCTCGTCATCCTCTCACCCAGGCTCGTGATTCCACCTGAGCTGGAGAAAGAGATCGCGCTGGTAGATTTTCCGCTTCCCAGCAAGCCAGACCTGGAAGCCGTGATTGACCACGTGCAGACCGAGGCTCGCTCGGAAGAAGGTGGGTTTCCCGTAAGCCTGGATGACAACGGTCACAGCGAAATCGCCCAAGCTCTGCTTGGGCTGACGATTGCGGAAGCGGAGAACACGCTCGCCAAGTCCATCGTGGTGACGGGTGAGTTGGGCCACAAGGCTATCCCGCTCATCCTCAAAGAAAAAGAGCAAATCGTGCGCAAGTCGGGCGGCGGGGCGGTCGAATACATCACGCCGCGCTGCACCGTGGACGACGTCGGCGGGCTGGATTTGCTCAAATCCTGGGCGATGGAGCGTTCGGAAAGCTGGGGGCCGCGCGCGATGCAGTTCAAGCTCGTGCCGCCGCGCGGCGTTCTGCTCATTGGCGAACCTGGGGTCGGCAAGAGTCTGTCGGTCAAAGCCATCGTCAGCTTGTGGCAAGTCCCTTTGCTGCGTCTCGACATCGGCGCGCTCTTTACGAGTGCATTGGGCGGTACGGAAGAAAAGATGCGCGGCGTATTGAAGCTGGCCGATTCATTGGGAAGATGCGTCCTCTGGCTCGATGAAGTTGAAAAGGGTCTGAGTGGCCTCGGCTCGTCGAATCTCAGCGACGGCGGCGCGCAGGCGCGCATCTTTGCCACGTTGTTGACGTGGATGGAAGAGCACGAGTCGCCGGTGTTCGTTGCGGCGACGGCCAACCTGACGACACTGGATGTGCTCCCGCCCGAGTTCATCCAACGCTTTTCCGAGATGTTCTGGCTGGACAAACCTAACGATGCCGAGCGGGCGCAAATCCTGAACATCCACTTGAAGGATCGCGGCTTGAATCCCGACGAGTTTGACATCGCGCGGCTCGTGACCGAGACGCAGGGCATGGTCGGCCGGCAGATTCGTAACCTGGTGCAGGCAGCCATGCACCGGCCATTCCGCGAGCAGCGCGGCGTGACGACCGATGACGTGCTTGAAGCGCTCAAGTCACAGCGACAGGGTGTGCGTGAGTTTGCAGGTGTCCAGGCGCGGCCGGCCTCGTCGTCCAATCTGCCTGTGCCACAGGCCGCTCGTAAGCGGACTGTTCGCATGTCGAGCATCTCAAACAACTAACGAATTGGTCACCGCCGGGTGCTCCGAGATCAGCCAATGGAATCTGTGCGGTCTCGGCGTGCTCGGCGGTGAGATAGAGAGGGTATTGATGAGCGAATATACAACGGTTCAAACTGAAATCACGGACGCCGACATTCTGCGGCTCGCGTTGCAGGATGTCGGGTTGCCCTTTGAAGAAGCCGCAGTCGAAGCCGGTGGCGATCGAAACGGCCTGAGCCTGGTCGGGTATCTCGGCGATACGCGGCCACAGACGGTGCAGTTTGCCATCCGCCGCCGGAACCTGGGCCGGCTTTCGAACGACATCGGGTGGGTGTGGGAGGAGGGCGCGCAAGTCTACTCGGCCTACGTCTCAGAGTACGACGCCAGCCTGCCGAATGTGAAGCAAATCGTGGAGCAGGTAGCGCAGCGCGCTGCGTATCACCAAGTCATCAAGACGGTGAACGAATATGGGATGTTAGTCGAAAGCGAGAGCGTCACGCCGAGTGGCGAAATCCAGATCGTTGTCAGGACATTCTAGGGGGATGGCATACTTTGGGCAAGACTATGCTTCCATTTTTCACTCTCCGCAAATCTATGCTTCCGAAGCCAGTCACGTCATCCCGATTCTGCTTTCCAAATGGAGTAAACATCAGCCATGTTGTGCAAAACTATGCTTCCATCGGTTGCAAAACTATGCGTAAAGTCACAAGTGGCCCAGCGTGCGGCGTACCACCAGGTCATCAAGACCGTGAGCGAATATGGGATGATGGTCGAGAGCGAGACCGTCACGCCGAGTGGTGAGATCCAGGTCGTTGTAAGGACTTTTTGAGAGGCCGCGATGCAGTACCTCATCACCATCAAGAACGGCCGCGTCACTATTACGGTGCAGAACGTCGCGGGGGCGGGCTGCGCCGGCAAGTCGCTCGAATTTGCTCAGTTGTTAGGTGGTAGGGTCGAGACCACCGAGCACACAGAAGAGTATTATGCCCAGGTCGTGGCGACGGCGCAGGCGACGGTTAAGGGGCAATGATGGCGACGGTGGATTATCCCGTAGCGTGTCCTCAGTGTGGTTTTGACGAAGCGCGTGGGTCGTTCAACACCCATCGCTGCGAGGAGCACGTGTTCTGCCCAATGTGTGGGTATATGACTTGGACACGAGCCATGCTAGATCGGAAACGCCAGGTGGCTGACCCTGAGCGAAGGGCGTACTTTAAGCTCGACAAAAATGGAGAGCGAATCTTTCGCACCTACAAGCGGAAAGGGTATGGGGCATACTGCGTTACCGGCAAGTCCGGCATCGCTAGCCTGGGCGTGACGCGGGTACCGGTCATGCGCAAAGTCATCGCGCAGTTCCGGCGTGACATTGCCCGTGACGGCATCAACCAATCGGCGTGCTGGCTGACGCGCTGGACGGGCAAGAAGGTGGTCTTTGCCGGACGCCGAGCTGCAAGAAACGAGTATGGCCTCTCCCATGTCTCAGCGTCTATGATGGTCTTGGATGTGTCCCGAGACGCCTGACTTCCCATTCCACGAGAAAAGTCAGCCACTCGGTGTCGTTGTACTGCACCCAGTCTGCCCACACCAGAGCCCATCTGGTTCCCAACCGCATCAACAACCAGCGCCAAAATCGTTCGCCCCACGTGTCGCCCTCAGGCGGCAGCCCTGCGCCTAACCCGCGCAGTCGGGTTGCGTGGCGGGCAGCGCAGTGATCTGCGGCATCGGCCAGTTTCAACAGAACTATTCGATGCGAGGTGTCTGACATGTGAGCGGCCAACGCCCGGTAGACACGGGCATTCGCCCGCTCATGCCGACAAGCGCGCTGTGTGGCTGTGACGAATGCCTGTCGCACCCGAAAATCCACATACCCCATGACCGCGCCTCCGAAGGTCATGCGCTGGCGCGCTCAAGGCGCTTATGTTTGGGCGCGCCAGTGCATGACGCCACATGTCACTTCAGCCCCCTCTTGGGTTGCCTGCTCAATGCTCAATCCCCGAACCTGCGGATGAACCACGTCTTGACGACCTGCGTCAAGACCACGTAGCACACCAGCATGGCCGCGAGCAGTCCCCAGTACAGCGGCGGCAGCGCGACCAGGCCCAGCGCGCTTGCCAGCGGCGAGACGGTCAACCCGGCCCCGACCGCGACGATGACGAGCGAGGTCAAGATGAGGGGCCAACTGGCCCGGCTCTGGATGAACGGTATTTTGTTCGTGCGGATCACGTGGATGATCAGCGTCTGCGTGAACAGCGATTCCACGAACCAGCCTGTGTGGAACAGGGCCGGGTTGTTCCAGCAGTTGAACACGAACAGCATGATGAAATACGTCAGGTAGTCAAAGATCGAGCTGATCGGGCCGATAAAGACGATAAAGCGGCGGATGTCACTGATGGCCCACTTGCGCGGCCGGGCGAGCCACTCGGCGTCCACCTCGTCCGTCGGGATGGTCGTCTGCGAAAAGTCATACAGCAGATTATTGGTCAACACCTGGATGGGCAGCATTGGCAGGAAGGGCAAAAAGAGGCTGCCGCCCACCACGCTGAACATGTTGCCAAAGTTGGAGCTGGCCGCCATCTTGATGTATTTGATAATGTTGCCGAACACCTTGCGGCCCTCAATTACGCCTTGCTCCAACACTAGCAGGCTGGTCTCCAGCAGGATGATGTCCGACGATTCTTTGGCAATGTCCACCGCCGAATCCACCGAGATGCCCACGTCGGCGGCGCGCAGCGCGGGCGCGTCGTTGATGCCGTCGCCCATAAAGCCGACCACGTGACCCTTTTGCTGCAGCGCGCGGATGATGCGTTCCTTGTGTGCGGGCGAGAGCTTGGCAAAGACCGCGACGCCATCCACGGCTTCGACTAATTTCGCGTCCGTCATTCCCTCGATGGCTGGCCCCAGCAGCGTCTTGTCCACCGGCAGCCCCACCTGGCGGCAAATGGTCGTGGTCACTAACTCGTTGTCGCCCGTCAGGATGCGTACCTCAACGTTGTGCTGCTTGAGCTTGGCAAGCGCTTCGGGCGCAGTCATCTTGGGCGGGTCAAGGAAAGCCAGAAAGCCCTTGAGCGTCATGCCACACTCGTCGCGGACGGAATACGCGCGGTTGTCCTGCGGCATCTCCTTGTAGGCCAGCGCAATCACGCGAAAGCCCTCGGCATTGAGCCGATCCACCAACGCCTTACGCTTGGCGTCATATTCCGGCAGGCGCGGCAGCACCTCGCCCTTGACCTCGACGTGCGTGCAGATGTGAAAGATTTCTTCGACCGCCCCTTTGCAGATGAGGATGTGGCGTCCCTCGGCGTTCTCCACTACCACCGACATTCGCTTGCGGGAAAAGTCGAACGGGATCTCGTCCACCTTGTGGTACTGCCCGCGCACCACCACTTGATCTTCCAAGCCGACGTGATTGAGCACCGCCACGTCCAGCAGGTTCTTGAGACCGGTCTGATAGAAGCTGTTGAGATAACCAAAGTGAAGAATCTCTTCGTCCTCGTGCCCCGATACATCCAGGTGCGCTTCTAGGACAATCTTGCCCTCGGTGATCGTGCCGGTCTTGTCGGTGCATAGCACATCCATCGCGCCGAAATTCTGGATTGCGTTAAGGCGCTTGACGATCACCTTCTTGCGCGACATCGCCAGCGCGCCCTTGGACAGATTGACGGTAACGATCATCGGCAGCATTTCGGGCGTCAGGCCCACAGCCACGGCCAGCGCGAACAGAAAAGCTTCGACCCAGTTGTGCTTGCTCAACCCATTGAAGATAAAGACGGCGGGTACCATCACCAGCATAAAGCTGATCATGAGCCACGTAAAGCTGTTGACGCCCTTATCGAAGTTGGTCAACTGGCGGGTTCCGACAATGCTGGAGGCCAGCGAGCCAAAGTATGTCTGGCTGCCCGTCATCACGACGACGGCGGTGGCCGTGCCGCTTTCCACGTTGGAGCCCAGGAAGCAAATGCTGGGCATATCCAGCGGATTCTGGACGGACGCTGGAGAGGACGCAGCGGTTTTCTCGACCGGCATGGATTCCCCGGTCAATGCGGCCTGGTTCAGGAACAGGTCTTTGGCCGAAAGCAGCCGGACATCGGCCGGGACCATGTCGCCCGCCGAAAGCAGGACGATGTCGCCCGGCGTCAGTTCCTTGAGCGGAACTTCCTTCTTCTCGCCCTCACGCAATACCGTCGCGGTGGTCTTGACCATCGCCCGCAGCCTTTCGGCGGCGTTGTCGGCGCGCATCTCCTGCACAAAGCGCAGCACGATGCCCAGCAATACCATAATGAGAATCATCACGGTCGCCCGCAGGTCGCCGGTCAGGTACGACACAATGCCTAGCACCGACAGCAGGATGACGAGCGGGTTCTTGATATTGTCCCACAACCGCATCAAGACCGATTGGCGCTTTTCCTTGGCGACCTCGTTCGGCCCGAATCGTTCCAGGCGAGCTTCAGCTTCCGCTGCACTCAGCCCGTGTGTGGTTGTATCCAGTTGTCGCAAAACGGCGGCAACGTCGGCGCGGGCGCTGTCGGCGAGTTGTTTCGAGACCCGAATGCCATGTCCATTGCCGCGCGTCAGATTCGCCAGCCGCGTCGAATTAGCAAACAATTCATTCAGCAGTCCCATCGGACACCTCCATCGAGAAATCAGTACGAGATGGGGTGGCGCAGGCACAAAAAAGTCGCCACCTCAACAACTGGCTGAGGTGGCGACTTGTCAAATCAAGGCGGCTATCGTGAGGCGGGCCCGAACAAACCTTTTGGGACGTGCTGAAGGCGAGCGCGCAGAGCAGAGCCGCGCTGGTCAAGCCGGAACCTTAGCCAGTTACGGTGTGAAGATTTATCAGAATTACCATCCGCGTCCACGCGATCACCTCCCTTCAACGCTCGTGCTTTCGATTGGGCCAACATCCAGCCCTGGCACGAGGGCAAAAAGAAAGCCTCCCTGCAACACACCAGGGAGGCAACCCAAAGCCAACGAATCCTGACGGCGTAAGCCGTCTGGTCGCCCCCACTGGTTGAGCTTTGGCACTGCGCAGCGTAGGGGGAACTTGCCCCAGCCACTTTGAGCAAAGCCTTACTCCGGCCCTGCCTGGTCTATCCCTTGGCATCTCTCGACGTTTCGGGACAGCGGCCTGTGTCTCGCGCAGACGCCTCGCCTAACGAGGGTCTTTCTTCTTACACGCGGCATTGTACTACCGTCTCAAGCCAAAGTCAATGGGCAAAACTGGGTTGTTTCTCAGAAAGCGGGGACGTAACCTGCCAGCACATAGGCACGCAGCCCTTGCGCTGGATATTGTTTTGGGAAAGGTACTCCATGTCCAATCCTCTCTCAACACCGACCTTGAAAGCCTTACGTGAAACGCCAACGGCGCGCATCTATGCCGTTGGAGCCAGCGCCGCGTCGCTGGTCGAGCTTCTGGGCGCAGTGCTGGGAAATCCTGATACTGCACTGGCTGTATTGAACCAGTTCCCGACGCTGGAAGACATTGCCCGCGCCAGCAATGCGGAACTGGAAGATGTCGCCGGCATCGGCAAGTCCAGCGCCGCGCGCGTCCGCGCCGCGTTGGAACTTGGGCGACGGCTGGTGAGCACCATGCCACACGAGCGTCCTTCCATCACGAGTCCCGCCGACGCGGCCAACCTCGTGATGAGCGAGATGTCACTTCTCGAGCAGGAACAACTCCGCGTCATTTTGCTCGACACCCGCAATCGCGTGCAGGGCATCCAGACCGTCTACCAGGGCAGTCTCAACACCACCATGGTGCGGATAGCCGAGTTGTTCCGCGAAGCGATCCGCGCCAACTGCGCGGGCATCATCGTCGTTCATGCGCACCCGTCGGGCGACCCGTCGCCGAGTCCTGAAGATGTTGCATTGACTCGAGACCTTGTCCAAGCAGGCAAGCTCCTGAACGTGGAAGTGCTGGATCATTTGGTCATCGGCAAAGGCAATTTTGTCAGCCTCCACGAAAGAGGATTAGGATTTTCGTGACCTGTTGGTGTCGGTCATACACTTATCCCGCTCAACGGCGCGTTGCCCTTGAGCGGGATTTTGTTTCTGGGAGCACACATGGCAAGACTCAAGTCTGTCATTGCAGAAGGGTTCTATCCCACACCCGAATCCGTTCTGCCTCGCATCGCCAATCTCGTTACGCCGTCTCCAGTGCTTGTCGCCAGCATTGACCCGTGTGCGGGCGAAGGCAGGGCGATGCAATACCTGGCCGCGCAGTGGAACCTCACGCCCTACCTGGTCGAGATCAACACCCAGCGTGGCGCGGAATGTCGCAAGGTCACACCCAATACACTCGTCATGGACATCGCTTCGGTGGACGCGGCGAACATGGCGCTGGTCTTCGACAACCCACCCTATTCGGATCGTGAGAAAGGTGTCCGCGACGAGCTTTTCTTCATCCAGCGCATGGATCAGGTGCTCGTGCCTGGTGGCATCCACGTCGTTGTCATCCCCGACTATCGCCTCGTGCAGACGCAGAAAATCGTACGCTTCCTTGCGGCGCGATACGACCACATCCGTGCGTGGCGATTTCCTGATCCCGAGTATCAAGCGTTTCATCAAATCGTTCTGGTCGGCGTCAAGCGCAAACGCGCGATGCAAGATCGCCTGGCGGCGGATTACTTGGTGAGCCTCGTACAGGGTGATCTGCTTGTTCTGCCGGAAGCGCCGCTCGACGATCCTTACGTGATCCCCGCGCCGACCGCGCACGTCATTTTTGAAGGCAAAGCGATAGACTATGCGGCGGCGCTCGAAGAAGCCGCCGCGAAATCGTGGCCACGCTTGCCCGTCACAGCCAGCCCCAAGCACATCGGTTTGCTTTCGATGGATGGCAAGGAAGCCGTCGTGGATGCCTGCGCTCATCATCATGGCCAGCTTGTCATGCTTTCGATGAGTGGGTACAAGACGCACCTCAAGGCCATCAAAGCACAACTCGACCAACGTGAAAATCCTCTCGCGTTGCCGACCGGCGATTCAGTGATGGAGACCAAAGGCGTGCGGTACGTCACCTGCGCGCATCCGCTCTCCAAGGGCGAACACTGGCTCATCCTTCACCCGCGCGCAACCATCGAAGGCACACAGGACGGCCAGTCGTTCTACTGCATCAGCGGCCACGAGCCGCCGTTTGAGACGTTCGCCGAGCAGTTGAAGCAGGCTGTCCCCATTCCGGTGTTCGGCAAATGGGCCAAGCCGCTATGGAGCCTGGGCGCGCAGCGCGGACTCGTCACGCGCATCAAGACGGCGCGCGGCTGCCGATTGTGGCAGGTGTCGGCAGATTCGGAGCGATGGCGCGAAACGCTTTCCGTTGCGCTCGCCTCACATCAATTGCCACTCGAAGATGTGGACGACCCCAGCGACTTTTCGCCCGCCATGCCTTTCAAGCGCGGACACCTCTTGTTCCTGCTTGTGACCAACGTCCTGCCCAGTGTCGTGCTGAGGGGCAACGGCAAGACGCTCGTCATCCGAGGTCGGACAGTCAAGGGCATCCAGACCGAAGGCGAAGCCAAGCCAGGCCACATCGTCGAAGAGACGACCGACCGCAAGGGTGAGATCGTCGTTGCCGACGCCAGCACGGGCGAGATCACGCTCCTGACCGACTCGAAGGAGCAGATCGAGTTCGTGCAAACGTGGGGTGAGCAGTTGGCCCGCATCGTGCTGGAGCGCTTCAAGCCGCTGTATAACTTTGACTTGCGCGAGACGCTCTCGCCCAAAGCGCAAACGCTCTTGGATATCTTGGCCACAAACTGCCAGCCGTTGCCGGGCTGCGCCAAGCCAGGTCTGTTGGAATCGCAAAAGCACCTGGCGGTCGCCTTGCGGCGTGTCCAACACAAGTACGGCTTTGCGATTCTCAACGGAGAGCAAGGGTCGGGAAAGACCAAGGTCAGCATCGCAGTCGCGGCGCTGGCCGAAATCGAAAGCGGTGCGGGCTTTCCGCTGATAGTCTCTTGCCCCGAGATCGTGAGCGAAAAATGGGTGAAAGAGCTGCGCGAGACGTGGCCGCTGATCGAGGCGCGCGTCGTGACCTCGCCGCGTGAAATGGACGAGTTCTTTCGCCAGGCCAACCTGAACCCTGGGCGCAAGTGGACGATGGTGATTCCCAACTCGCGCTTGGGTCAAGGCGACGGTTGGCGTCCTGTCTACACTCGCGAGACGCTCGTCGAGGATGACCAGCGGCGAGCGTGGACGTTGGCGCGGTATCGCAGTGATGGCAGTGTGTTGTGGAAACAGGAAGGCAATCACGCTATCGTGCGCCGACCTGATGGAAGCGTGGCGAGGCAGATCGCACGGAACGTCCCACTGGCCGGCAAGCAGTATGATGTGTTCAAGTGTCCCACTTGTGGCGACATTGTGACCTATCTCGACAAAGACGGCCATCCCGTCGTCGTGACCGAAGCAGGCTGGTTCGAGCGCTCGCCGCAGCACTGCCTCAACTGCGACGGCGCGCTGTATCAAGATGACCGATTAATGAATGGTTTTGGCAAGAAAAAGTCAAACGGCTTGGGCCCGGCGCTGCTCGACCAGGCGCAAGATTGCCTGCGCCCCCGTGTGTCTTGCACGCAGACCGAACAGGTGAAAGACGCACGCGGTCAATGGCACACAATTCATCGTTGTCCCGCATGCAAGGAAGCCGTCATCGGGATGGTGGGCAGCGACACGGCGCTGCCGCGCGAAGTCGAGATGTGCGGTGCGTGCAGCCAGTCACTATGGATGCGCACCAAATCCTCAAGTGTGTGGATCGCTCACAACATGCCCAAGCCGGTGCGGTACAGCCTGGTGGACTATTACCGGCGCAACTACTGGGGCAAGGTCAGGTTCTACATCGCCGATGAAATCCATCTCTTGAAAGGCGGCGACACGAATCGGGGTGATGCGTTTGGCAAGCTGGCGCGCTCTATCCCAAATGTCGTGGTAATGACTGCGACGCTCTACAACGGGAAGGCAAGCTCGGTGTTCTATATCCTCTACCGGCTGTGGGCCGCGATCCGCGACGAATTTGCCTTCACCGACAAGATGGCATGGATCGAGCGGCACGGCGTCTTGCGGCGCGTGTACCGGTACGATGACGAGGCCATCTTTGACAGCAGTGCCCAGACAGGCCTGCGCCGTAGACAGATCGGCGTGTCGGAGCTGCCAGGGCTGGGGCCGGAACTCGTGGCGCGGCTCTTGCAGTGCTCGGTGTTTGTGCAACTCAAAGACATCGGCATCCGGCTTCCACCGTACCAGGAGCTGCCACTGGACGTGACGCTTGACAAAGACCACGCCAAAGCTTACGAGCACTTTCACGAGCGCGCCCTGGTGGAACTCAAAGAGAACTGGCGGCTGGCGGGCGCGTTCGTCCAGTCGTTGCTCTCCTACTCGGTCGCGCCGTGGCGCGTCACGCCGCTGTGTGACCCTGACGGCGTCGAGAAAGCCTGTGGCCCCGACCTGGAGATCGTCTGCTGCCACTGTGGGCGTCCGCTCATGGGGCACAAGCATTGCCTCGGCCCACGCCCCGACGAAAAAGAACACGAGCCTGGCAAACAGGGACGTTGGAAAGGTCTGCGTCCTATCGCGAGTGCAGAGGCTCCGGCCTCGCCTGCTCCCAAGCCGCGCAAGGGTCACTGCCACTATCACGGCGACCCGCTACCCGATGAATGCAAGGACGGTTGCGGCGTCAAGCGCGAGCGACTCTTCGCCGCCGAGAAGCGATTGATTGAGACCGTCCAGTATCACCGGCAGCAGGGCGAGAAGACGCTGGTGTTCGTCGCGCACACGCAGACGTGGAATGTCATCCCACGCCTGCAATGGGCCTTCGACCAAGCCGGCATCTGCGCCACACCCATGCCCAAACTCAAGCCGGAAAAGCGGCAAGAGTGGGTCGAGTCGTTCGACATGAACGGCACCGACGTCCTGATCGCCTCGGTGAACGAACTGGCCGAAGGCGTTGACCTCATCGCTTTCACAGTTGTGATTTTCTACGAAGTTTCGTATGTCGTGGCAAAGGTGTCGCAGGCGTCACGGCGCAGCCATCGCGTCACGCAGACCAGGCCGGTCACCGTCTACTATCTCAATCCCATCGAGACGCTGGCGAACCAGGCGCTTGAGGTCGTGCTGTACGAGATGCTGCTGGACGGCATTCTGCGCGGTGAACTGCCCTCTACTGATGTCATGAATCGCGTCGCGAATGACCACTCGACGTTCGTGGAAAAAGTGGCGCGCGCGGCCATCGAGTCGGCGGGCAATGTGGACGACCTGGCGGCAGTGTTCGCGCGCCACAACCAGGCGACGTGTGACACGTCGAATGACGCTTTTCTGTGTGCCGCACCGGAGTTTGCGGCCATACCACAAACGGTGATAGTAGATGCGTTGCCCGCCCACATCATCACGCCGATGGAAGCCGTGAGTGGAATCCAAATCCCGATGCTGTTCTAAACGTGACAGGAGTGGGCGCATTGCCTGCTCCTGTCAGGATGAAGAAGACAAAGGATGCCGATGCAAGACTCGACCTACGACCAACAACTGGCTCGCTTGCTTTCCAGCAACGATCACGAAACCTTTGAGCGGTTACGCACGCTCGCGCGTCAGGCGCAAATGGATTTGCACACGGCCCTCCGCGATGCGGTCAAGTTTGCAACTGAAGCCGGCGAAAGACGCACGGTTGCGTGCTGGGCCTGCGAGCAAGACCGGCCCGACAACATTCTGCCTTGCCCGACGTGTCATCGTCCCTGGTCGCCAGGGTGATGACCCGCAAGCATTTCTGAGGAGACGATGATCAAGTTCACCGACATTTGCGGGAATGAGCACAGCAAGCGCGCTGTGGAAGTGGCTGCAGCGGGTGATCATTCGATTCAGTTCATCGGCGCGTTCGAGAGTCAGGCGGGCGAACTTTGCGCGCTTGCGCGCAAGCTGGGCGTGAAGGCGCGCGCCATCACACCATGTCCCTGCGGGCACTTTGGCGACCCTGCGCGCGAGTGCACCTGCGAAACCCAGATGATCGTGCGGCACCGGCGTCAGATGTTTTGCTCTCAGCGCGAGTTCGACATCACCGTCGAGGTATCCATCCCACACGCGGACAGGATCGTGCGGTGGATGAACTCGGGTTATGCCGAGGGCGAGCCGGATGAGGTTGTCATGGAGCGAGTGCGGAAGGCGCAAGCTGCGCCGGCTGTCTCATTGCAGTTGGATGCGACGTGTCTGTCGCTTCTGAAAACGGCTATCACGCAACTCGCCCTGAGTCCGGCGCAGGTAAAGGGCATCACCCGTGTGGCGGTTACGATTGCCAGGCTAGCGAACAGTGACCGTCTGGGCGCAGCGCATGTGGCCGAGGCGATTCAATACAGGCGGAAGGCATGGTGAAACGGAAAGGATTCAAGGCGCGGCTGGCGCAGATCAGCCCTATGGATTGGGCAACGTTCTTCCTGGCGATCGGCGCGGCGCTGGCGGCGATGATTCTCGCGCGATGAAGGCCGTGTGAAAGTATACAGGTCATTCCATCTGGGGATGTTATGACCCAACTTCAGATTCACAGTCAGGAGTTCGAATGTCAGATGATGTCCAGGTTATAGCTTCCAAAGATGTCGCTTCGCATCTGCCGGTCGAGACGGAAGTGGAAGCGAATGCCAATCAAGATGCTCCCGCAATTGTCGAAGAAGAGCCAACAGATGGAGCGACAGAGTACGACGCGTCACAAGATGACGTGTCACAGAGTGACGCGTCACTGGGTAACGCAGAACTCGGTGAAGATGAAACGGGAGACAGTACTGCCTCAGTTCCCGTGCCAGCCAGGCGTGAAGCTGCTGTCGAAGAGCCGTACGACTTTGACCGCTGTACCATTCAGATCGGGCTGCAACTCTTGCCTGACGATGGTGACCCTGCTGGTCGCCCCGTCACGGTCGGCGTCCGCAATCACGCCGACGCGCCCATCGTCGTGCTGACGCGCCTCTCGACGCTTGGGCCGTTGCCTCAGATCGTGACCGAGCTGCTCGACCGCTTGCGCGCCGATTTGCCCGTGCGGCAGAGAGCTTCTGAGGAAGCTGCCGCTCGCAAGAAGGCCGAGGATGAGGCGGCCAGAGCCAGACGCGAAGCGGCCAAAACAAAACCCAAAGCCGACACGGCCAAGTCCACGCCCAAAAAGGTCAAAGGACTTGCCCAGGTGCCAGAGTCCGGCCCTGCGCCTTCGAGTGCGCCCGCTGTCACTGCGCCCATGTTCGACGCCCCGAAAGCGTCCGAACAGATTTCCTTGTTCTAATCGGAGAGGATGGCATGTCAGAAATCGTGATGATTCACCTGGGAGAAGGGCAGGACGTTCCCCTGCCGGCCGACATTGCCGCGAGAGACGACCTGATTCGCAAGGCATTGTCGCCGTTCTATCCCGATGTCGCCAACGCTGAGATCAGGCGAGAGACAAAAGACGGCGCATCGGTCATCACTGTTGTCAAGCGGGCGGGCCCCAAGGGCGAATGAGCGCGTCCAACGCTACGAGAGCCGCAAGTGATACTTCCCCTGCTTGCGAGGAAATCCAGAGGGAAGTGCTTGCGGCGCTTGTGTCTGCGCCTCGCCACGTGAACCCTGCTGTGGCACTGTGGCTTGAGTTGCAGCAACACGGGCCGCTGTCGGCGGAAGACTTGATGGCCGCGTCTGCACGGATTGAGAATGCGATTGCCCAGGGCGAAGCAGAACGGGATGCCGTGGGCAGCGCGCTGCGCAACCTGGTCGTCTCGCAGCCCGTTCCTGCTCACTTTGTTCCCATCGGCTTTTGAGATGTCTGTCATGGTCACTCTCTCGGTGGACGAGGCGTTAGCTGGACTCTCGCGGCGGCGCATGGTCTCGGTTGGTCAGGCGTGCCGCTGTCTCTCGGACACGCTCGACAGCGTCCGCATCCTTTCACTCTACAAGCAATGCTTTCCTCGCCAATACGCCCGCTCGTCGTCGCCGCTGCTGATCGCGGGCGATGACCGTTACACCGAGCGTGAGTACGAATTCTTCCGGCTGGTCAACCAGCATCTCCTTCCGCTGCCCGACGAGGTGATGGACGATTGGCCGGACAATCAGCGCGACGAATACATTCCCCTGACACCCATGGGGATAGACTGGACTGAAAACCTGGACGAGTGGTCGTTTCCGGTTCAAGTGCTGGCGACACTGGCGATGGGCGCGGACGCCGGCGATGAAATGCTGGACGCCATCGGCCCTGGCACACCGGTCCCCGTCGGCTTGGGCGGCGACCACGTCCTCAACTGGAAACGCTTCGCGAGCCTGTGCCGGCGCGCGGGCGGCTTGATGGCATGGGTGCCGGCGGCGCTTGAGGTCGTCGGGCACGACACGGGCATTTTGTGGCTTGACCTCACATTCGAAACACTCGACGCCTGCCCGATGTATCTGTGGACGCAAGAGGGTATGCGCGAGTTGGCTAACGAATGGCGCAAAGCCAAGAAGATGCTCGACAAGACGCAAGCCGTGCTTGATTGGTTGGATCTGAATCCTCGCCCGCTGGCCCAGGTCATCGAGTTCTGGAATCGTGCCATCGAGGTGAACCATGAGCAACAACTCAGTTTGTCACGTCCAACGTAACTCCGGAAAGAATAGTGCCTGAGAGCCTCAAAATGGCCTAAAACACGGGCCAGGTTGCCTGGGAGACCTCCCCTGGATATACTCCCGTCCAACGTAACTTCGGAACGCGGAGATTTAATCCAGCGTAACTTCAGAAAAGGAGATTTCCCTATGGCACTCAAACGCAAGCCACCCCCTGGCAATGTCCGCCGAGTCACCAGCCAGGGGAACAATTTTCGCGGGGTGACCACCAACAAGGGTGGTCACCTCGTTCAGTTTGAATCGGAGCAGGAACGCAAACTGATCCTGCTCCTCGAGCGAGACCGTACGGTTGCCGACTACATCAGTCAACCGGAAGTCATCCGTTTTCGCGATGCCAACGGTCGGTCGCGAACCTATACCCCTGATTTCAAGGTGTGGCGCACCGACGGGCAGATTGAGCTGCACGAAGTGACGCTTGAAGTGCGACGTGAACTTCACGAGTCCTTGCGACAGCGAGAAGCAGTGGCCCAGACCGTCTGCCAACAGCGAGGTTGGCGCTATGTTGTTCACACTGACCAAACTCTCCCGTCCGGCTACGAGTACGCCAATCTTGACTTTCTGGCTGCCTTTCGATCCCAAGTCTACGCTGACGCTGAGACCACGAGTTGGTGGTTGAAACAACTGAGTGATCGAGGGCAAATTCACCCTCAGGTGGCGTTAGCCCAGGCCGGGCCGGATCGGGCAGTTGGCTCCCTTCTGAACGGTCTTTACCATTTGCTCTGGCATAGTGTTATCCAAATGGATTGGCATCAGCCTTTTGTCGCGCGAGGAAACCTTCACCAAGCGGCACGCATCTGGCTCTCGATGCCCAATTCAGCCCCTGTTCAACCCCCAGAGCGGAAGGTACATCCATGAAAACTGCGACGCCACTCACCGCCGGCGATCTATTCCAAGTTGGCTATTGGTTCCAGCGAGAGAATCGCCAGTTCGAGATCACGGCCTGGAACGTTCAGCAGCCCCTGCGGGTGGAAGCCCGCGCCGCCGATACGGGAGTCATCGGTGAATTCACACTGATGGAGCTGTTCGACCCGACGCGGCCCACACTCTTTGCGGCGACCCGATCCGGATTAGCCAGCGCGTCAGCCCCTGATGCGGCTCAACCGCCCAAGGTTGTTGACGTGGCCACTTTGCCGTCGCACCTGCTGAGTCGTGCAGACCACATCATTCAGACCGTTGAAGCGGTGCGAGCCAGCATCGAGCAGATTAGACAGCACGCTGCGCGTCAACCCGGTGATGAACCTTTCTCCTTGACGAAGGCAACCCGCCAGGCCTGCCAGACTTTATCCTCTTCCGTTTCCATCAGCGTGTACTATGACTACCGCCGTCTCTATCAGACCTATCATGGAGACCGGGCTCTCGTGGCAGCCGCCTTGCACAGGAGCACGTATGGCAAAACGCAGATCGATCCGAACACGCAACACTTTGTTGACACCATCATTCGCCACTTTTACCGCAGTAATCCGCCTTTGCGCGCCCAGACTGTCTATGCCATCGCTCAACAAGTGTGGCAGCATAACCGAGGTTGGTGGCTGAACTTTCAGCAGGCGAACCGCATGGGCCTGGACGAGTTGACAGAGCGGTTGCTCGATGTGCGACAGAAGATTGATCCGCTGCTGTCCGATCCGGCCCAGGCGCAGCGCCTCGTCCAGATCAAGTTGCCTTCTCGATCCTGGTTCTACGGCTATGTGGGGTGGTTCAACACCCAGCCGGGCGAAGGTATCCAGGCCTATGTCACTCGTCATGGGCAGGCCGATTGGGAAGCCAACTTTATGTTGTTCGATCGATTTGCTCAAACCGCCACGCTTCCCTTGCAGTATGTCTTTGCCGACCACTACCGGTTGGACGTCCTACACGTGGACGACGAGTTCCGTGAAGCGTTGAATCGCCTCTGGCTGACGGTGTTGATCGACGCCTACTCTCGGGCCGTTTTGGGATTGTTCCTGGCCTACGAAGATCCGAACATCCAAAGTATCCAGGGCGCTCTGCGACATGCCATCTGGCCCAAGACGAACCTGACTGGGTTTGGGATTGACCTGCCCTGGGTCTGCTATGGCATTCCTCAACGCCTCTTCTTGGACAATGCCTGGGCGCATCATAGCTATTCGTTGGAAGACCTGACGCATGCGCTGGCAGGCGGCGGTCGCTACACGCCCATGGAACTGGTCTTCCGCCCGCCGTATCAGGCACGCTATGGCGGCTTGGTCGAACGACTGTTTGGCAATGTGTCAGGCCGACTCCGGGAACTGTTGCCGGGGGCAGTCTTGCAGCCCGAACAGCGCCATTGGCATAATGCCAGCCAGGGCGCCTGTTTGTTGTACCGCGATGTGACTCGCCTGGTACACCAACTGATCGTTGACTATCTGCATACGCCACATCAAGAGTTGAATGGCTTGACGCCGCACGAAAAGTGGCTCACCGGGTTACAACTGATGACGCCGGTGCCGCCGCCGCTCACGCCGCAACTGGAACGCTGCTTCTGGCGCTTGCATTTTGACACGCGGGGCGCGACTCACATGGGCCTGGCCTTGTTTGGCCTGCACTATTGGGATGTCGGTCTGGATGGGCTGCGCCACCGTGACCGTCAAGGCCGCCGGCGGTCTTTCCACCTGCGTTACGATCCGGCCGACATTAGCCACGTTGCAGTGTTTGAAGACGGCCTGTGGTTGGGCGACGGTTACGCCCGCGAATTGCGCCTGCCCGATGGTCGTTATGAGTCGGCCAGTTTATGGGAATTGGAACTGGCCAAAGACCTGGCCCGCCAGCACAGCCAGCAGCGAACTTTGCGTCCAGACTCCTGGCTCATTCATTTGTTGGAAGCCAGGGAGCTCATCGCGCAGCGCCAGGCCGAGCAAAAACTCATCCGAAGCAAGGTGCAGCAGTTGCGAGAACAACGGCGTGGGCGGCCATCGGCCTCCACGTCAGCCCAGCGCCAGGCGCTGGAAGCGGCTCAACTCCAAGAGACAAAGCAAGCCCTGGCGGGCGCGACGATGCAAGACGATGATCCGCGGACGCACCTGCTTGAGAATCTGAACGAGGTCATCTAATGGAGCACTTGGCTTTCTCACCACCCTCCTTGCCCACTGGGGCTCCCCAGGGGTTGAAGACCCTGACCCTGGACCTGAATCTGGACGTGACCCAACGTCTCGCCGACCTCCAAACATGGCTGACCGCCTGGCAGACGGAGGACCACCGCCTGCTCCAGCGGATTCAAAGCTTGACCCCCAGCCGCCGTGACGTCTTGCTGGGCAGCCAAATCGGCAGCTTGCGCCGCCAGTTAGTCATCCAGGTCGCACGGCAACCGGTGTATCTGGACCCGGAGGCGGTCCGTCGCGTGGGATTGACTCGCTTACACCAGCACCTGGTTCCGCAGTATGCCAACCTGAGTCGGCCCGACCGCGAACGGTGGCTCACCAACCTGTTCTTTCTCCTGACGCCGACGGTATGGAACCTCGTTGAAAAACTGGAGGCGATCCGACGCTACCGCAGCCTGGGGCAAGCGCGCTGCTTTCTGCTGGGCGGCGTGTCCGGCATTGGCAAGAGCAGTGCTTTGAACTGGTATGCCGTCAACTATTTACCGACTGTCGAGGCGACGCGGAATCATGTTCCCATCGTCAAGATCGACGCGCCCGTGAGTAACCGCTCGCCGAAGCCGATGTTTATGCGGATGCTGTTGGCTTGCGGCGCGAGTATGATCGGCGGCGATGAGGAGCATTATCTGGGACTGTTAGAATTGTACTTTCAGCAATGCGGCGTGGAACTGCTGATCGTCGACGAGGTGGAGCACATCACACGACCAGGGTTGCGGCGCCGCCTGCTGGAACTGTCCAATCTGACTGGGGTGCCGATCGTGTGCGCTTCGTGCAATCCTATCGCCTGGACCACAGGCGACGCAGAAGTCCAGGGACGCTGGAATGACTATTTCGAGTTAACCCAATTCACCGGTCCGCGCCTGGACGCTTTCCTAACTCTATTGGATTTGCTCTTACCCTTCGGCCAAGATTCACGCCTGGGGTTGCGCGAGATCGCTGATGAACAAGGGCGAATGGTTGCTGGCCCAGCGCACTATATCGAACAATGGACGGATGGCATCTTGCGCGAGATCATGGTTCTGGTGATGGATGCCAGCCTCAAAGCGATCTCGACGCAACAGCCCTGCCTGACGGTGGACGTTTTGCATCAAGCGTGGCGAGACATCAAGCGGGCCAAGGTAGTGAATTTCCTGGATCACTTGCGCGCTCAGGCCGGAGGTGGCGCATGACCGGGCCATGGTTTTTCGAAGTGTTTCCTTGCCGTCCGACCCCCTATCCCGATGAATGTTTGAGCGGCTACTTGCTGCGCTTGGCCGAGGCCAATCGTTTTGCCAGTTTCTGGGAAATGGCCCAAGATCTCTTTCCGCGGTGGCAGGATAACAGCCAACTCGCAGTGCTGGGCTGGGAATATCCGGTCGAGCAGTGGGGACGCATTCCGTTGCGTACTCAGCTTTCGCTGACCGACTTGAGACGACTGACCGTGGCGCCCTTGAGCGAGAAATTCTTTCCTCCCTTGACCTTCCTGCAGCCCGGTCCGGGGCCCGGTAAATTCCTCCGTGGCGTGGTGAGCCAGAGCCTGCGGGTTTGCCCACAATGTTTGCAGACACAGCCCTACCTGCGTCTGATATGGCGACTCACTCCGGTTCACGTCTGTCTTCAGCATGGCAACCTGCTCCAGACCACCTGTCATCGCTGTGGCGCCTTGCTCACCGTGATGGGGCTTTCGCATCGTCACCTGCGCTGCGCTGTCTGTAACACAGACTTGCGAACGTTGCCGGTCGTGGCGGCATCCGACGAAATCATGACGGCCCAACAGCGTCGACAGGCAGACCTGCAATTCCTGCTTG
>Ga0315268_10001422_pt1 | contig 27541 bp, 23 predicted proteins | sample C1_top_MG_FD_204535 | JGI IMG/M metagenome (GOLD analysis project Ga0315268, IMG submission 204535) | Sediment microbial communities from Yellowstone Lake, YNP, Wyoming, USA - C1_top | ecosystem: Environmental > Aquatic > Freshwater > Lake > Sediment | place: USA: Wyoming | collected 2017-08-01
TTCGCAGGAGCTGTCGGAGCGCTGATGCTTAACATGCAACGACATGAATACCATAGCGGCCTGAAATGGGAAGCGACGCATCCTGACGGGACAAAATTTGTCAACGAGATAACAGGAGACGATAACTGCGACTTAAGGATATTCCAGCTGAACCAGACACCCTATGATACCACAGACCCTGTAGGGAACAAGGCGCTATATAGGCCTTATCTGGACGCGGACTTACATATTGTCGCAGGATACCATTCAACTGAAGCGGCATTGCTTGTCTCTGTGATGAAGTATGCAGAGCAATCAGGAATAGACATCAAGGGAATGCTATACAATCCAGAGCTTGAAGAATTCAGGCGTGGACAAGCTAAAGTCACATGCACAGAACATTTGGGAGGGTTCGACCATGACCCGAGAGGATACTTCGTAAACTATGACAGGCCACTGCTGCAGATGGACGAGGCAGGAAATATCAGCGACAAGTGCTATGATGTGGTGCTGCAGTCACATCTGTACGGCGAATCGCAGCGCATATGCGTAACACACGATGGCATGCTCGCATTCGGATACCAAAAGGAGAACCACATAGATGTAAGGGCAAAATTCGTGCCATCAGAGATTGAGCACATCCTGCGCGGGATAGTTTACCAATGCGCAAAGCATCTTGGAAGGACATCGTTAAAGCAGATAGCGGACATAATAGAATATAAGTATTCACAGAAGTTCAAGGATGACATGAAAGAAATAAAACGAATCTATTCACGCCAAGTATGATCCTGACCTACTTCTTCACACTTGCATATTGACCTTCATAGGTCCAAACAGAATTTGCGACAGGCTCTATCTTATCAAGAATATCAGGCATATTGCATCTCTCCGAAAGCACATCCGACACTGTCTTGCGCATGGAATCTGGCATGTAAAGATGCTGGCAGTCACTTGAAAGTATGACCAAGGCTCCACCCTGGAATGTATAAAGGATGTTATACAATGAATCTCCATCTATGCTCGCAAGTCTCGGGTATTGCTCAGCCGCTTTCTTGAAACCATAAGTGAGGGATTCCTCAGTGAACCTATAATCCTTCCTAGATAAGATAATAGCAGAAACTATCTCTCCCGGAGTCATCTGATCAAGGATATCATCGATGCTTGGCATGGAAAAAACAGATTGTGATAACAAATAAATATGTTTTGTAGTCACGAAAGGATGTCAAAAATATGAAACCAAAAATTATATATCAAACATATACTCACACAATAATATGGGAATAGATGAATTAATTGCGGCATCGACAGTACAATTTCCTATGAACATTAAGCTAGAGGAACTGGAGCAGTTATTCAGGTATATCGTAAAAAGCGTGCCGTACGACATACCATATAGAATCGAGAAAAGCATGACTGTCAGAGGAGATCCTGAACGCAGGAATAAATATTCGGTATGCACAACAAGCATCTCGGTCAGCGGATCAGTACAGACCAGAAATCATGATTATGCATCTTTCAAGGTGATTATGGATGAGCAGAGACCTTTGCTGGCTACATCCATAAAATTTGACCTTATACCAGGTTATACACTTCTCGAACATGACGCACATTACAGGAATGTTTGGAATCTGGTGCAAAAGCAAGCAACAAACTACTTTGATGAGAAACACTGAAGAAAAGCGATAAAAGGTTCTTAGCGATAATTCACGTATCTATTCTAACGTAGTATTACTAATTCGGAAATATTATAAATACGGCGGAGATTTTCTATACTGCAGATAAGCAAATGCAAGTGCCAATACCTCGCTCGCATCGAGTTAGAACCGCGTAGTTCTGCAGTACTGCGATACGTCTAAATGGCAAATTCGCTGCTCGCAAGGAGGCATTGGCAAGGGATGTGAATACATGAAAAATCTCATCGTAAAAGGAGCAAGGGAACATAACCTGAAAAACATCAATGTAGAGCTACCTAGAGACAAGTTTATTGTCATTACTGGTCTTTCTGGAAGCGGGAAATCAACTCTTGCATTCGACACGATATATGCGGAAGGACAGAGAAGGTATGTAGAATCGCTATCTGCGTATGCACGTCAGTTCCTGGGACTGATGAACAAGCCGGATGTCGATAGTATAGAGGGACTTAGCCCTGCGATATCAATCGAGCAGAAATCAACCAGCAAGAACCCGCGAAGCACTGTCGGGACAGTGACTGAGATATATGACTACCTAAGACTACTTTATGCAAGAATAGGGATACCATACTGCCCGGTACACGGAATCAAGATAGAGCCGCAAACACCACAGAAGATTGCAGAACACATATCCCACGACTTCAAAGGCATTGCGACAGTGCTTGCTCCTATAGTACGGCAGAAGAAAGGCACTTATGAGAAGCTTATCGAAGACATTGGAAAAGAAGGATACACGCGGATACGCGTAAACAAAAAGATAATCAGGACCGACGAGAAAATCACACTTGACAGGTATAAAAAACATGACATAGATATTGTCATAGACAGAGTAAGTGCAACTGACCTGGGAAGGATAACAGAGGCATGCGAGAATGCACTCAAGAAATCCGAAGGCCTGGTCATCGCAACTGATGATAAGGGAAACGACAAAGTCTACTCATCAAAACTTTCCTGCCCCAAGTGCGACATATCATTCGAGGAACTGCAGCCAAGGATGTTCTCATTCAACAGCCCATTCGGTGCATGCGAGGAATGCCATGGTCTTGGAATCAAAATGGAATTCGACCCTGACCTGATAATACCTGATAAATCAAAGAGCATCGCTGATGGAGCTATCGCATTATACAACAACGTAGTGGATGGCTGGCGCATACAGATACTCGGAGCTGTCGCAAAGCATGAAGGATATGATGTATTCACGCCAATAAACAAGCTCAATAAAAAACAGATGCACACTCTATTCTACGGCACAGAAGAATCCTTCAAGTTCCGCATGAGCATGAAGAATGGGGAAACGAATTGGTCAGGGACAAGCGACTGGGAAGGCCTCATACCCCAATCAGAGAGACTCTACAAGCAGACAGAATCAGAATACAGAAGAGACGAGCTTGAGAAGTTCATGAAAGTATTCTCATGTCCATCATGCAAAGGAAAAAGGCTGAAGGAAAAAATACTTTCAATCAAGATAGACAACAAATCAATAGTAGACATCACAGACATGTCTGTCGAGAAAAGCCTCAATTTCTTCAGTACAGTCAAACTCAGCGAAAAAGATGCAAGCATAGCAAAACAGGTGCTCAAGGAGATAAAGGCCAGACTCGCATTCCTCGACAATGTAGGACTCAACTACATAACTCTATCCAGAGGTGCAAGCACACTTTCTGGAGGAGAAGCACAGCGTATAAGACTGGCGACACAGATAGGAAGCAACCTGATGGGCGTGCTGTACATACTCGACGAGCCATCAATTGGGCTTCACCAACGGGATAATCACAAACTCATAGAGACGCTGCACAAACTACGCGACCTCGGCAACACTCTCATAGTTGTTGAACACGACGAGGATACGATAAGAAACGCTGATTATGTCGTTGATATGGGACCTGGAGCAGGCATACACGGCGGAAAAGTAGTCGCTGAAGGCACGCCTGCACAGATAGAGAAGAATCCAAAATCACTTACAGGGCAATACCTGTCAGGAAAACTCAAGATAGAAGTACCAAAGACAAGACGGAAACCGCAAGGTTTCATCACGCTGAAAGGATGTGCAGAGAACAACCTGAAAGAAATCGACGTGAAACTGCCGTTGGGAGTATTTTCGATAATATCAGGAGTATCGGGTAGTGGAAAAAGCACACTTGTCTATGAAATATTGTATAAGGCGCTGATGAAGAAGCTTCATAACAGCAAGGAAGACCCTGGAAAGCACAAGAGCATATCATTCGATACAGAGATAGATAAAGTAATAATCATCGACCAGAGCCCGATAGGAAAGACTCCACGAAGCAACCCTGCGACATATACTAAGGTATTCGACGAGGTGCGGTCACTATTCGCTGAGACGCAAGAGGCAAAGATACGCGGCTACGCGCCGGGCAGATTCTCATTCAACCTCAAAGGCGGAAGATGCGAAGCATGCGAAGGCGACGGAGTCATAAAGATAGAGATGAATTTCCTGCCCGATGTATATGTGGAGTGCGAGGAATGCAAAGGAAGGAGATACAACAAAGACACCCTTGAAGTCACATACAAAGGAAAAAATATCGCTGATGTCCTAGCAATGAGCGTCGAAGAGGCACTCGCACTATTCCAGAACATACCATCGCTACGTACCAAACTTGAGACACTCAAAAGAGTGGGACTCGACTATATCAAACTAGGACAGAGCAGCACGACATTGTCTGGTGGAGAGGCGCAGCGCATCAAACTTACACGCGAACTAGCCAAACGGGCGACTGGCAAGACAGTTTATCTGCTGGACGAACCAACAACAGGCCTGCATTTCCATGACACAAAGAAACTAATCAAGGTACTGGATGACCTTGTGTCGGTGGGTAACACAGTCATAGTCATAGAGCATAACCTCGACGTGATAAAATCAGCAGATTACATAATCGACCTGGGACCTGAAGGAGGGGATGCGGGCGGCAGGATAGTGGCTGCAGGGACACCAGAAGAGGTATGCAAGACAAAAGGAAGTTACACAGGACAATTCCTGTGCAAGATAATAAAAAATGATAAAGCTTGAAAATATCCCACACCAACCTGGATGCTACATATACAAAGACAAATCCGGACAGATAATATACGTCGGAAAGGCAAAAGACCTGCGCAAAAGGGTTGCAAGCTACTTTTCTAAGAAAGATCATGACCCTAAGACCACAATCCTTGTAAAAAACATAGATTCTGCCGAATATATTGTGACAAAGAATGAGGTCGAAGCGCTGATACTCGAGAATAACTTGGTCAAAAAAAACCAGCCAAAATATAACATAGACTTGAAGGATGGCAAACGATATGCATATGTGGAATTGACGAAGGAAGAGTTTCCTCGCGTGCTGCTCGCGCGCGACCGCAAGACAGAAGGAACATACTTCGGTCCATTCACATCAGCGCATGAACGCGACCTCATAATAGAGACAATAAACAAGCACTTCATGCTACGCACATGCAGAAAATTCCCGAAACGGCCATGCATAAGATACCATATCAAGCTCTGCAAGGCACCATGTGTCGGGTATATGGGAAAGGAGGAGTATGGAAAACTCGTCGAGAAAGTGAAATTTATTCTCAAAGGAGACACGGGTGAACTGCTGAAGACACTTAATTCTGAGATGAAGAAGATGTCGAGTGCCCAGGAATATGAAAAAGCGCTCGAGCTTCGTGACCAGGCATACGCGCTGGAGCGGCTGAAGGAACACCAGGCAATAGAAAGAGAGAAGAAATACAATGAAGATGTGATATGCAGCATCGAGAGGGCGGGCAAATCTTACATACTTGTCTTCAATGTCTATCATGGGACTCTGATAAACAAAAAGGATTTTGTGTTCGACATACAAGAGGATTATTTCAATGAATTCCTGCTCAGATATTATACTGAAAATGATATTCCAGCAGAGATAATATCAAATATGCATATCGACGAATCCATGCTCGAGTACCTTTCAAAGAAATCAGGAAAGAAGATGCGAATCATAGTGCCTGAAAAGGGAGAGAAGAAGGAACTTATCGATCTTGCAATAAAAAATATCGAAGTGAGTTTCTTCGGCGCATCTGCAAACCTTGAATTGCTTAAAGAAAGGCTGAAGCTCGAGGATACTCCGTCAGTAATAGAATGCTTCGACATATCACACCTATCAGGAACAGCGATGGTAGGCTCGATGGTGCAGTTCCGCAACGGAGTGGCATACAAATCAGGATACAGACGATTCAAGATAAGGACAGTGGAACAGATAGATGATTTCGCTGCAATAGCTGAAGTTGTAAGGCGTAGGTATACTCGTGTCATAAATGAGAAACAGGACAACCCAAACCTCATCATCATCGACGGAGGATTAGGGCAGCTACATGCTGCGATGGAAGAGCTCAGAAAACTTAATCTTCGGATACCTGTAATATCATTGGCTAAACGGCTTGAAGAGATATATTTCCCAGGAACAAATATACCATTGAGACTTGAGCAAAAAGACAAAGCGCTGCAGCTGATACAGCAGATAAGGGATGAGGCACACAGGTTCGCGATATCATACAACAAATTATTAAGAAAGAAGCACCTGCTGAAGAAAGATGACTGAAAAGATAACTGAAAAGTTTGTATTGAAGTCAGGGTACAAGCCAAAGGGGAGCCAGCCTGAAGCAATCAAACAGCTAGCTGCAGGACTGAACAAAAAACTCCAGTTCCAGACTCTATTAGGAGTCACAGGAAGCGGAAAGACATTCACGATGGCAAATGTCATCGCACAAGCCCAAAAGCCGACGCTCGTGATCGTGCATAACAAGACGCTAGCTGCGCAGTTGTACAACGAATTCAAGGAATACTTCCCAGACAATCGAGTTGAATATTTTGTCTCTTATTATGATTATTACCAGCCAGAATCATACATCCCATCAAAAGACCTGTATATCGAGAAGGATTCTGCAATCAACCCTAAGATAGAGCAGATGAGGCTGTCAGCTACAGCATCATTGCTTTCACGACGAGATACAATCATCGTGGCATCTGTGTCCTGCATATATGGCCTTGGGAACCCTGCAAACTTCAAAGGACTCGGATTCGAACTGAGTGTCGGAGAGAAGATAACACGAAAAGACATACTACGAAAACTGATAGGTATACAGTACGAAAGGAATGATACTGAGCTTTTGCCTGGAAGGTTCCGTGTAAAAGGAGACACGATAGACTTGGTGCCTGCATATTATAGCAACATCATCCGATTCGAGATGTCTGGAGACAAGATAGAAAAGATAACTGAACTAGATAAAAATACGGGAACGCCTGTCGAGGGCATGAAGTACTACTTTGTCTATCCTGCAAAACACTTCGTGATAACAGAGGAAGAGAAAAAGACAGCGTTGAACTCGATAAGGAAAGAGCTAGACCTAACATTACCTAAACTCGAGATGCTCGAAGCACATAGACTGAAACAGCGAACATTGTATGACCTCGAGATGATAGAAGAGACAGGATTCTGCAGCGGGATAGAGAACTATTCAATGCATTTCGACGGCAGGAAGCCAGGAGAGAAGCCATACACACTTATGGATTATTTCCCTGATGACTTCCTGCTATTCATCGACGAGAGCCATCAGACAATACCGCAGCTGCACGGCATGCATAATGGAGACCACTCGAGGAAAAAGAACCTGGTGGATTATGGCTGGAGGTTGCCATGCGCATTTGACAACAGGCCACTAAAATTCAATGAGTTCGAGAAGTATATGCACAGCACGGTGTTTGTCTCTGCAACACCTGCAGAGTACGAACTGACACATTCAAAACAGGTCGTCGAACAGATAATAAGACCTACCGGCCTAGTCGACCCACCCGTAGAAGTTCGGAAGATAACAGGACAGGTGCCAGACATCATTAAAGAGATAAGTGCCACAATAAAAGCAGGGAACAGGGCACTTGTGACGACACTTACAAAGAAGCTTGCAGAGGAACTAAGCGAATACCTATCATCACAAGGAATAAAGACGCGATATCTGCATTCTGAAATCGATACGCTCGAGAGAAACGAGATCATCCGAGAGTTGCGGCTCGGGACATTTGATGTCCTTGTAGGCATCAACCTATTGCGTGAAGGATTGGATATACCTGAGGTAGGGTTCATCGGGATACTGGACGCTGACAAGGAAGGATTCCTACGCGACGCACGAAGCCTGATACAGATAGCAGGACGAGCTGCAAGGAATGTCGATTCACACGTAGTGCTCTACGCAGATAGGATGACTGATTCCATACGAAAAGCGCTTGCAGAGACTGCAAGACGACGCGAGATACAGATAGAATACAACAAAAAGAACAAGATAACACCAGCGACGATAATAAAACCCATAAAAGCCAAGGAAGTCGACATAAAAGATACAAAGCACCTGCCTAAAGCAGAGATTGCGAATATGCTCATAGACCTCGAGAAAGAGATGAAAGACTCTGCAGATAGGCTGGACTTCGAGAAGGCTATCGCGCTGCGTAACAGGATGAAAAAATTAAAAGAAAGATTAATCTAATCACTGCATCATTTATTCAATCTTATTTCACAAGCATTAGCAAAACTCATTCTTCTTCGGCAGCATATATTGCACAGGCATCTCTATGTAGAATTTGTCGTCATTGAACACATTCCTGACTTCTACAACCTGATGCTGCATAATATACGATTCCTCTAAACTGTTATCTGTATTATTTTCGTCCATTTTCTTACCTCAACACCTTTCAATCATTATATGTACTGTTCGAGCCCGTCATAACCCATAACAATGTCCAGACTGTTTGGGCTATGCTGCTCGTCACAGAACCGCTTTGCACTCATAAGTATCTCTTCTAATCCTTCATCACTCCTTCCAGGGTCGTGATGACCAAGGACCAAAGTCTTGACACCTGCTGCAATGGCGTTTTTCACGCCCCATTCATATGTACTATGACCCCAATCTATCTTCGGCATGCCTTTCTTTCCCTTATATTCATCAGGAGTATACTGCGCATCATAGTATAGAATGTCTGCACCCTTGGCCAGCTTCACCAGCCTCGGGTCAGGATGATCACGATGCTCTGTGTCAGTGGCAAGCACAAATGACTTGCCATTGGTCTCTATCCTGTATGCAAATACCTCGTCGGGATGATTGAGTTCCTGGTAAGTCACCTTGGCAGAGCCAATCTGCAATGTCCTGCTCTCAAGCCTGCTTAGCTCGTGATACACCTTGTCGCAGGGCATGTCTTCCCATTCGACAGGGAAATTGGGGTACTGCTGCTGGCCTGACAAGACTTCAGATAGCCTCTGCCTGGTGTCTTTCTTACCGTAAAAATTGACAGTTACTTTGTTCTGCCCTGTCAAGAATGCAGGGACAAAGAAAGGGAATCCCTGAAGATGATCCCAATGGTAATGTGAAAGCAAAAGATGGACCTCGCGTTTTGCAGCATCATCCTTTGACAATTGATTCAGGTTCTGGCCACTGAATATCCTGGGCAGAAGGCTGTTACCCATCTCTCTTGCTCCTGAGCCTGCATCAAGCATGATAAGCGGCGAATCCTTTGCCTGTACTTCGATGCATGTGGTATTGCCGCCATATGTCCCTATCATGCAGCGCGGAAGAGTGGTAAGATACTCCCTGATCAATTCTTCACTGACAAGATGCTGAATATCTCCTCTAATATCCTTGACAACAGCCACAATCTTGTCGAAAACATCCTTATCTGTCAATGGAGCAGGTATAGAACCTCTCACACCCCAATACTTAATCTTCATCTTGGTATTCGCCATTTATTCCACCTCATGGAACGTGATTTGTGTAAAATATGACATTTTTGATATTATAAACTTCCTAGCAATAATTTAACGAAAACAAAAAATTTATATACTTATTTTCATATATTGTGTATAAATGGCTATAAAGTTAGATGAGAAGGACCGGCAGATAATAAACGAGCTCTGGAGTGATGCAAGGCAAGGCGACTCTGCAATAGCAAAACATATCGGAGCCAGCAGGGAAGTCGTCAGATACAGGATAGAGCGACTTGAGAAACTGGGCGCGATAAAAAGATATATCACGCTAGTGGATACTGCAAAACTCGGATACATAACATTCAACATATACCTACGGCTCCAGAACTTCGACATAGCCAAGGAGAAAGAGATAATTGGCATCATCAAAAACAATCCTCATGTAAAATGGCTCATCGACATGAGCGGACAATACGACCTGTTCTTCGTCATGGTCGCAAGAAGCAGGGCTGAACTTGATAACCAACTTACAGATATGTACGGAAAATTCGAGAAGCACGTCGCTGACAACCTTATACTCAGCTCGATCAAGATATACAAAGACCTGGAATTCTTCTACCCAAAGAACAAACCTAAGCGGACAAAATATTCAGAGACTGTCGAGACACAGCCAGAGACAGAGTCAGTGGAACTGAAAGATACAGACTATAACATCCTTGACATAATATCAGTCAATGCACGCATAAATGTTGTAGACATCGCAAAAGAACTATCAAAGAGGAAGATAGAGATGACCCCTGAAGCAGTCGCGTACAGGCTCAAAAGGCTCGAGGAATCAAAGATAATAAGAGGATATAGAGTCGTGCTGGACTATACCAAATTAGGCTACCAGTGGTATATGCTGCTGATGAACCTCACAGTGATACCAAAACTACTTGAGATGAAGATAAAGGAGGAGCTAAAGCAGAACAAGAAGGTCATATACTCCGACAAGGTGCTTGGGGAATGGGACATAAGGATAGAGCTTCTAGTCAAGGACCATGATGAATTCCACGAAGAGCTCCTTAAGATAAGGAATATGGTGAGCGGAGGCCTGAACCGCTATGAACTATTCTTAGTATTCAATGACTATACTATGGTGAGTTTCACAGAGGGTATGTTTAAGGCAAAAACAGCAAAAAGTGCGTAAAGAATATTAACCAGTTATGTTCTCTTCAATATTGGGGTTGGGCATGAGTCTTGAGAAGATAACTAGGAAGCAACTGAAAGACTTCTTCTGGAAGGGAATAACGACAAACGTCATATTTGAAGTATTTACTTGTATTGGCATCTACAAGTTTGCAGACCTTGCAGAGGTAGTATATTACAAAGGATACAAAGATGCGGCAGTTGCGATGGCACTTTCTTCAGTTGCATGCGCATTGTCTGCGATGTATGGCGGAGTACAGACCTACAGGGATTGCATTGCATACAAGAAAGGCACTGACAGCTTTCTCGAGAGGAAGATACAGGAAGGCGCTGACCTGGAGAAAGAGTTTAACAAGTGAATTCTTTACAATTATTGAACCTTAAACAATAATGTTTTTATATCAAATCGCTGTATAGCAGAATATGCCTAAAATACCTCATGACCCGGATGAAATCCTTGCTGTAGTGGATAATTCTGACAGAATAATAGGAAAAGCTACAAGGAAGGAAGTCCATGAAAAAGGATTGTTGCATCGTGAGACATATATCTACCTAATAAATCCTCATAAACAAGTCCTTCTCCATAAAAGAGCAGACAGCCACATATGGGACCATTCGAGCTCGGGGCATTTCCCTGCCGCACAAGACTACTTGGAAGCGGCCCAGCGAGAGTTTGATGAAGAGCTAGGGATAAAGCTGACACGGAGTGAGTTTTTGGAGATAGGCCATGAGAAGCTGAAGAAAGAGAAATTCGCCACAATCAATTATCGGTTTGTAAAGATATTCCTTGTACAGAAGGATATACTGCTTGAACAGTTCAAGATTGACAAAGATGAGGTCGAAGAGATAAGATTTTTCAATAAGGAAGAGATTCTGGAATTACTGGGAAGCACCCCTAAAGTCATGACTGATTCAGCAAAAACACTCATAAAAAAATATATCCTTCCTCTCTTAGGTTGAAAATGTTTATATAGTCACAGATCATAAATCCAAAAAAAGAGGTAATTGAATGGACGAGCAACCAAACAACGGCTGGGCGATAGCAAGCTTAGTATTTGGCATATGTGGCCTTGTATTCATATTGATACCATTTCTAGGAGCATTATTCGCCATCCTGGCAGTATTCTTTTCTTTCTTCGGAAAAGGAAACGTCGATTCTGCAGGAAGTATAATAGGGATAACTGCGCTTGTGCTGAATGCCATCGCGCTGCTTGTGCTGGCAGTCCTTGTCGGCGTAGTGAGTGAGAAGATAGGTACATCATTGACTGACCTGAAAGCGATAAGCGAAAAGATCAAGAATATCGACAACAAGACAAATGATATGAACAAGCAGGGCAATACTCAGAACCAAGGGCTCAATAACCCTGCCCAGCAAGGCTGTAATGGATACTGCGCTTCTACTTCAACAGAATGCAAAGGCAATAATTACCGGGGAAACTGCCCGCAGGAAAAGCCTATATGCTGCACGCAATAAATCAAGAATTATAATTTAAGCACTAAATCATCTTCTGGAAGGTCTGGCCTGAATGTTATACCTGGATAATCCCTATGAAACTTTGCCATGATATATGCTTTCTGCTGTCCTGCATTTATTCCATGTTTGACTATCAAAGTTCCACCACTATTCAAGTATTTCATTCCTTGTTCAAGGATCGAACAAACAGTATGCACGCGCGACACGTCCATACCTACAACATCCATAAAGAAACCGATGTCTTGAGACGAGTAATCACTTGCCAAGACCTGTTTTTCGACACGAGAAAGTATATCGAAATACCTGAATGAAAGCTGCTCTTCAGCCTTCAAAAGCGCAACTCCAAGAGATTCTGGAAAGATGATGTAGTCAAACATCTCTTCGAGCTTCGGCCAGGGCTTTGTCATATCAAATTCATAGCATTTCATCCCCGACTCCCTTGCCTGAGCGTACAAAGACATGTCTGAAAGGACAATGTTCTGCTTTGAAGCACCAAACCCTTCTGTGAGCAACCTCTCTAGCCTTGCTTCGCCTGAGCCGACACTCAACATCTTGGAGCCTTTGATAAGACCTGAAACAATCTTAGGTGTTATATGACCACATTGAAAGTACCAGACTCCTGGGAACTGCATATAGTTATCAGTATTGCCACACAAAGGATGTGTGTGCGCAGACCCTGGACAAAGCTCATCTCCCTCGTCATCAAAAAGCTTGTCTGACAGCTCGATGGCTCTTCTTAATAGCAGCTTCTGGGACATCCTTAGCATATTCACACCGCCGTCAATGCCCGGTCCTGCTCTACAAGATTCCTGTAGTGGCCAGCGCCCTTTGAATGCTCCCTGAAATACTCTATTATAGTCTTAGCCCACTTGTTGACAGTGCCTTTACCAACGCACTCATCAAATGCTTTTAAGAACATCTCTTCTTTCTTGCTCTGGAGTGCGAATTCATATGCTTCTGCTGCTAGGTAGAAGTCTACAGAAGGCATTTCAAGGAACTTCTTCACATCTGTTGATTCTCTGATTAAAGTTACCCAGACTTTCTTGTATGCAGGCTCTATCTGGAGATACTTCTGCTGCACATCCTTTCTTTCTGCCAGATCCAATGTGGTAGTATCCTGGTATCCTTGCCCGACAAATCCCCACATCGTGAAGAAATGGTCTGAGTTATTGGGTAGCTCCTCTGGTGCCAGCGACATGATGCTGTGTAAGTTATTGTTGCTCTGATTCATAGCATCATTGATGACCTCAAGAAGTGTTTCCTGCATTTTCTCGTCAAGCGTCAAATAAGCATCTGTGAATTTCTTTAGTAAATCCTCCTGCCTGCTAAAAGCAGCGGTATAGATTCCATACACCCTTTTACAATCTGCCATCAGCTTATCATAGCCTTTGTCAGACGCATGACCATACACCCTGAGGATAGATCCTCCCTCTGCGATAGAGTGAAAATACTTCTGAGTTAATTCAATTCTTTCATCCTGGCTGAGCCCAGAATATTTCTCGAGCGTAAGATTCACCTTATCAGACAGGAAATTAGCCAGATTACCTATGCCAAGCGCCATGTGCAGGTGCGCATACTCCTTGAAGTATTTCGGATATGCCGATTGGAGCATGACAGACGTATCCTCTTTATTCATCGTGGTAAGGGCATTTTTCTGGTCATCATCCAATCCGGCGACAAAATGCACTGGAGCAGACAATGAATCATAGACAATATCAAGGACCATGTAATCCAAATCCTTGAATCCTCTCACATCTTTCAGTAATTCTTCCAGATTATGTGTATCATTCCCTATAGAAAACAACATCTTATCGAGACCATGAAGTTTTAATTTTGCCAATAATGATTTATCTTTTTCATCTATATTGTTTGCAGTTTTGAAAACAGCTCCGCTATTCCTGCCAGAATTATATAATCCTATTACCATATCAGGAGGAAGGGCTGAATCCACATAAACTTGATTAACAGCGACAAGATCTGTGCCCATGCTTTTCAGGATATCTGTCTTCGTACCTTCATAAGTCTGCATGGCCTCGAGAATATCCGGGTGCAGCCTGCACAAATACTCCGTAGCCTTGAGAGGATTGCCTTTCTTTATCTGCGCAACAAGCTTCTCATAATGCTTACGCAATGCTTTCTGCTTCTGCAGCTGGAGTATCCTTTCTGCTCCTGGCAGCACTTCATCGACGACTTTCTCAAGATTCTTCTTATCACATTTGGATATATTCTTATGAAGCGATTGCAGCCATTTCGGAGCGCGCTTATTGCTTTTAGGAATCACTGCGTATATTTTTGGAAGTATCTTCTTATAAATTTTTTCTACGAGTTTGGGATCATCTTTGCTTTTCTTGTATAACGCAGTGAGAAGAGGTTTTCCTAGCTTACAGACGCCTTCATCTCCATACCTTTGATACACATCCCAGAAGAACCTGAACCTTTCCTTCGATGCCTGCGAACCTACCCAGTTGCTGATATATCCGAAGATAGTGCCTTCGCCGAGATAAGATTTCTTCTCTCCTTCGATTTCCCATTTCTCATCTAATGCAAGCGCACGGACATCATTTGGCTTATCGAGTTTCAACTTAGCATATTTCTTTTGGATACCCTTGACTTTAGCATCAAACTGCTTCAAAGAATCCTGATATGTCTCGCTCAGATCATCGAATTGATCAGGATCGATGTGGATTGCCGATGGATAAAGGTCAAGCAATGCCTTATAGGATTCAAGTTCCTCGTCGCCAGCATACTCAAGTATCTTCTTCAATCCAGTCGGCAGATTCTGGAATGATATCTTCTTTCCGATAGCTGATTTTGCGTATGAGCGTTGGCCTCCTGATGACAAAGCATCAAGGAATGCCTGTGCGGGATTAGTCTTCGGCTTAATCTTGGTTGCATCGCTTATTGCAGTCAAAGCAAGTGTGTGGAGCGCATCTAAGAAATACTCGCGCCCTGTGTTCTTGCGGATACATTCAGATGCTGCATTTACATATTTGATGAAAGTGAGAGCACCATTGTGCCTCAATGTATCTGTATCCTGGTCAGGCATCTCTCTATAATTCTTATCAAGATCATCAAGCTCATCAAGGACAGCTTCTGCACCTTTTGCTGAAAGCTCTTTTACTGATGATGCTATACTGATTATCCTGTGCGACCTCATGATTCCATACTTGCGGTTGTCCTGAGCTGCAGTATAGGAGCGGATGCTCTCAATAGCTCTAACACCCAAGGCAGTGTCTGCATCCTGCAAGAAATCAATCACATCCTGAGAAAGTTCAAAGCTAAAAGAGGCAATATCATTTATCTTTCCAACCAGATTATGCCTCCTATATCTCTTAAGCTTTGGCGAATCTAAAAGATGCTCATCATACACATCGAAATCTAGGAAATCATCTATGGACATTATTTAAGCCTCGCAACACCCTTAGATGCCTTGGTAGAAATAACCCTTTATAAACCTTTCGTTTATTTGTTACTTATTAGTAATAAAAAAGAATGAGATTGATTACTCGATCCTGCCAGCCTTCTTGTCACATTCCTTGCAATAATTAGATTCCTTGTCCAACAATACACGTTTCCCGCAGCTACGGCAGGTAACTACCCTCTTGAATCCAGATATCTTCGTGAATGTGCTACTCGAATATATAGAATTACGCTTCGGTCTCATATTTACTCACTGAAGCGCTTCCAGCATGGAAGAATTATGCCTGTATTAGCTGACCATCGATGGACCTTTATCAATTTCTTCTCTTCAACATCAAACCTTGCGAAGATGTTCTTGCCATCATAAACAGTATATGTACCCCTATCCAGGCCCTTTGCAATGCCCTGAAAAGCCTTTGAGAATGTATCTGAAGAAACCAAGTCTTCGTCATTCAGCTTGACTGAACCAATATTAATCACGTTGTTTGTCTTCCGGTAAGAAACATCAAGTATTGCCATATTTACCCCCTCACAGCAATAATAAAGGTCTCCAGTATATAACAGTTGCGGAAGAAATGCTGATTTTGCGTCTTAGAAAGGACTAACCGACCATCTTTCTATCTGATGCCTGTATCAATATCCACATCAAGCACCAAATTCTCGCCGGATTTTATAGATATATCAACTGGAAGATTGCTTCCTCCTATCCTTGATGGTTTCTCAAGCTTGACTGTATATTCACCTGGCTTCAAATCTATACTATATGTACCGTCTAGATTTGGTTTTATATTAGACACTTTTGTATCTCCTGAATATACTCCAATAGGCCAGGCATCGAATGTTTCTTGCTTTGGCTGGCAGTTAGGATCTGGAGGAACACGCTCAACCGGGCATAGTGGACCTATAGAGATTTTTCCTTCAAGTTGCCCGACATCAGATTCTCCAGGGCATGGCGCGAATTCACAATTTGGACCTGTCCGTCCGACAGCGCTGCCGTCAGGACAGAGTTTTGCTTCCATAGTGCATGCAATTTGTTCTGTATTCTTCTCACATCTCGGAGGCTTATTGCATCCACACTCATCTGTGCCACCTGAGACAATATTGCCTCCTCTGCAGAAATTAGGTGCTGGTTGGCTTAGCATCGGGCAATCGCCACACGCCCTTACTTGCGGGTATGCTGTGCCGTTGAATTTCGGACACACAACTGAGCACGTACCATCAATGCATTTCGATGTGAAAGGACAGCTTGATCTCATAAGATATTCACCAGGAGTTTCGCAGTCATTGTCAACTTTGCATGAATTTTCAGTCTTATTCACGACATCATAATCCTTTGTGCACTCTCCCCTAAAGTAAGCCCATTCTTCGCAGACAGTGCCAACCTTTAGTTTGCACATGCCTACCTGACCGCCCGTCTCATCTGTGACAATGTCCAGCTTGCCTCCTTTGTCGATGCAATTGACAGAAGCAGGGTTTGCCATCTGCGTATTACCATCCTCAGTAGGAGGTGTAACCTTTGATTTGTCTGTTGGCGTGCCTTGGCAACCAGAGACAATGAGCATTGCAACAAGCAATGCAACGATAATAAGAGTTGTTTGTTTCATTCTTGAATCACCAAGAATGTGGAAGGCAATGCCTATATTTAAATGTAAATATGGCTTCAGATTCAATAGAAGTTATAATAATATATTCAATATTATAAGAAAAATAGCGGTGATGATTCGTTCTTTTTTAACTAAAAAATTAAAATGCTACAAATACCACCTGGGTCGCCATCGGCAACCGTTGTATATAATAAATATTTATCAGTTTATAAATGTATCTGACTTTTTGGAGGGGTTTGGCAGCCCAAAAGCAGTATATTGGCCAGTTTTAGAGTATTTATAAGTAATTCCTACTATTTAATGATAAAAAATATATAGTCTCCAGCATACACTTTTCATCGCATGGAGTGCATTAGGCTGAAATGAGAATGTCTGATTTCAAGAAACGGATAAGGGAAGAGCTTGGCTCGGACAGATATGATACTCTAGTCACAGAGGGAAGGCTGACCCAGGCATTTGAACTTTATATCACAAATCCACAATTGTTCCAACACTATATCAAATATCGGTTCAAAGGGTTCGCATCGAAGTCCGAGAGGCGATCCAGGATCGATGAATCGAAGGCAATTGATATCATATTGTCTAAAACTTCCGATGGGATGCGTTTCTTTAATGGTATTGAGGTGATGGGTCTTGACAAGAGCAAGAACTCAAGGGTCATTAACGAGACAGTCAGACTGTTCCAGTATGTTGAGACCCTTGAGGAGTTGTATATTGACCTAGTCGGTGATGTGGAAGTCGCTAAGGCCACGGATACAAGGAGATTCACTGGCGAAGGCCTATTACCTGATGAAAGATATATGGATCCTGATCTAAAAAAGGATATCGGCCGATATATCGACAGGATGAAATCTGATAAAGAATTCGCAGCCATAGCTGCGATTGCAGATGACATCTCCAGAATATGCTTGGAACATGCAAGTTCCTTGTTTTCCCACAAGATGATTGCCAAGCTGAAAGACAGGAATGATCCTGACAAGGTGCTGCATGACCTGCTTTATGAAGAACCCAGAGAAAGGTTCGGCAATGATGGGAGCAAATCAATAAAGAAGCACGCGATGAGGCTGTTCAGGGAGGAAGCAGAAAAAGGACTATTGACACAGCCAGTGCATGCGCTTCTTGAGAAATCATGGAGAGCAGGATTGGATAAGGCAGCATCGTACTTCAGCGATCTATATAGCAGGTTGTTAAATACTGGAAGAACAAAGCTCTTACTGCTCATGCATGGAAGCCCGCTGGAGGATATTATTGATGACATTGGAGCGTGCATCTCTGGTGAAGGCAGCGATAGGGAATCGAGTCTAGTCTATGGCTTGGATGAGAATGTGCATATCCTATCATTAGATAAGCATGTGCATGGAGAAACAGCACAGACCTTGGGAAAAGCAATCATTGTAGAATGCGCCAACATGGATCCAGGCGATAAACCTGATTCCGGCAATAGTGATTATCGTGAGAAGATGCTCCTTGTGGATGGTGCACTGTTTTCCAGGACTGCCAAAAAATTCTCACTAAGAGTGCACGGCAAGCATGATAAGGACTACAAATTGAGTCCTGAGTCATTACTTTATGAGCTGGTGCTTGATTACTCCATACACAGAGGATATGAAAAACTTGTTTTCAACATTTCCCATGGCAGGTCCCAGCAATGCACCCATGACTTTGTCAGATATGTCGCAAGCAAAGCAGGACTAGTAGAGAATACCCATTACTTCATGCAAAAGATAAGCAATGTCAATATGTTCCGACTTACTCAGGCAGGCGAGAAGATGATAGGAGTGCATCAGCGAGAAGACGGCCTGAAGTACACTCATCACCTGAAAAAGGAACCTATGAGACAGGACATAATCGACGCGATATCTGGGGAAGGATGGGACGGAGAATTGTATCTCCATTCGTTCTATATGAATGATGCATATTCTTACTTGTTAGAGTTGGCAATGGATAATGGAATAGACACAGAGGATACTTTTGATTTGCTGGAGAAGATCCGTTCTGACCAGAGACTGTCTGCATTGCTTTCCCAGAAGGATTTCAACTGGACCAAGGCAGATGGATATGTTATGGGCATAGAGATAGACCCGTTTTAGATGTACATGAACAGAGAGAAGTTCTATTTCAGAACAAGCGAGTTAAAGGACGAGATAAGGAGCATGGTATGGAATCCCTCTGCAAGAAATAATAAGAAATATCGCTAAGGTAGACAACAGCAGAATTATCTCCTGAACTGCCTTCTTCTGTGCCCTTTACCTTGCCAATCCTCTTCTCCCGAACCTTCTTCCGCCGTGCTTATGATTGTTACGAAAGGCATGCTGCTGCTTTGGCGCCGGCCTTGCAGCGCTGCCTACTGCATTCCTCGCGTGTTCCGAATGATATTGGTGGTTGACAACCTCTATATTCTGGCGGATGAGCTTTTCAATATCCCGCAAGAAATCTCTTTCATCTGCAGCGCAGAAAGAATATGCTGTCCCTGCTGCTCCGGCTCGTGCAGTCCGTCCTATTCGGTGGACATAGCTTTCAGGGATGTTAGGAAGCTCAAAATTTATGACGTGAGAAATATCATCTATATCGATACCACGCGCTGCGATATCTGTCGCTACAAGAACTTTAGTATGGCCTGACTTGAAATCAGCAAGGGCTTTAGTCCTATTAGTCTGGGATTTGTTGCCGTGGATAGCATCCGCCCTTACATTGTTATGGTTAAGATATGCTGCCAATTTATTTGCGCGATGCTTTGTCCTAGTAAAAACCAATACGCGAGACAGATTTTCCTGCCTAAGCAAGTCCAAGAGAAGCCTGTCTTTTACAGCAGGGTCCACAAAGAATACGCATTGCTTCACCTTTTCAACTGTTGTTGCTGTCGGCGTCACAGCGACGTGGACAGGATCCTTAAGAAGCTGCCTTGCCAATGCGCTCACTTCATGAGACATCGTCGCTGAGAAGAATAATGATTGTCGCTTCTGCGGCAATCTTGAGATTATCTTCTTGATATCATGGATGAAACCCATATCAAGCATCCTGTCTGCCTCATCCAAGACAAAGAATTCTATATCTCTTAGATTGATATACCCTTGGTTCATCAAGTCCAACAGCCTGCCAGGTGTAGCGACAACTATATCCACTCCTCTATGCAGCGCATTGACCTGTGACCCTTGTCCTACACCACCAAAAATGACAGTGTGCTTGAACTTAAGGAATGCACCATAGGCAGAAAAACTCTCTCCAATCTGTGCTGCAAGTTCCCTTGTCGGAGCAAGCACCAATACACGGATGACCCGGGGATATTTTTCAGGCATCCTCTGGAGAATGGGCAGCACAAACGCTGCAGTCTTGCCAGTGCCTGTCTGTGCTATCCCTATCAAGTCTTTGCCTGCCAAAAGGTCAGGAATGGATTTTTCCTGAATCGGAGTTGGCACAGTATAACCCTGCTTAGCTATCGCTCTTAGAAGCGGCTCAATCAGATTTAGTTTCTTGAATGGCATATCTACTCAACACTTTCAATTAATCTTCAATGCTCTCATTATTTTATCAAGCTTCATGTTGATGATCTGAAGTTCTTCAGAAGAAGTATCTTGCTTTTTCTCAAAACTTCTTGGTTCCTGACTATCATTTTTCTGGAAGCAGTCCCTGCAATAGACTGGTTTAGATGTCATCGGCTTGAATGGGACCTGGGTAGCTTTGCCACACTTTGCACAAGTCACATCAAACATCTCTAATGTCCTGCTTGAGCGGTGGTCATCCATCCGAAATGGTCTAACTGTGCGGTCTGCATTGAACCTTGGCCTGCTATCTAGCCCATCCTTGCGGAAAGGCTTATCCTTCCGAAAAGACCTATCCGAACTGAATTCTTTGTTTCGCTTGAAATTCTTCATTTTATATCAATAAATATAGAACATTTCTTAAAACTATGCAAAAAAAGCCTATTTCTCATAAAACCCGTAGAATTCCTTTCTATTCTTCTTCAGGTATGCCAGGAACTCCTTCCTTGTGTGGAATGCGTACTTTACCTCTTTTTGGACTTTATAGTTCTCGCATCTCTTCTGGTCGTATTCCCTACAAAGCATAGGCCGCGTGCTATAATCCCTGCATCTCCCTTTTTTCAGCGGCTTGCAGGGAGTGTCGAACCTGACAAACCACTTGTTGTGCTTGTTTATCCAGACATAAACGTTCTTGTGAAGAAGATACCATAATATGTTATCAAAATCCTCTTCTGATGTGGGTAGGTCGAGCGGAATGTTGATGTATTCACAGCACTTCGTGCACCTGCCGCACATTTTCTTATTGAGTTCGTCTTCGTTTTTCATGTTTTTATATCTCACTAGCCTGTCTTAGTCAGTGTGAATGTCCCGTGCGGATCTCTGGGTGCAATACCTCTTGGAAGCCCCCATCTTCCTGATATGGAAGAGCTGGATGATTGTTCAACCATGAGTTCTATGCCACCGTGCATAGGATATATTGGATTACCGTCATATGCTCCCCATAGTGGGATGAGTGTATTTTCTGTTGGGGTGTATATGTTTATTGGTTTGCCTTCCTGCCAAACTGCGACGCCTACCTGTTCAGTGAGGCTGCCTGTCTTTTGATATGCAGAATCCTCGTCCTTGCTTAGAGTCTGTCTTGATGTTCCTGTGACTGTTCCATTCCCCAAGTAGGATATGGTATTTAGTTTCATTGCGTCACTAAGGCTTGAGCCAAGTTTCAATGTGAGTGTGTAAGAGTAAGCAATGTTTGCAGTGGGGCCTATTTCTTCACCAGTCATTGTCCCAGTCCATGTTTCTGGAATAACTGTCTTTGTAAGTTTTTCAGTCTCTGGAGTGACCTGTGCTGGTTCCTTTGCAGTCGGTGGAACCTGTTGTGTAGCTGCCTGTGCGGGTGCTGCAATCGCATCCATCCTATCGATGAATGACTTAGGCACTCTTCCATCCCTGTCGACGGGTAGGACGCGGTTCCTTCCAAGCTCAGTGACTGTCGTATCAAAGACTGTCATCATCTGTTCTGCTGTCAGGTTAGGATGTCTGGTCCAGACGTTTTCTATGATTCCAGCCACTTCTGGTGTCGAGTATGATGTTCCGTTACATAACAACGTGTTGGTTATTCCTGTAGAGCTAGTCGCTACGATAGGCTTGTCGACTCCTAATGCATAGACAATGCCTGGGTCTGGTGCTTCGATAAAGTTATGAGTTTTGACGACATTTCCGCTCGTATCTGATGAGCCGACAATTTTGAAGTGCTTGAATGCATCAGGGTATTCATTGCGCAGCTCATTTATTTCGATGCCTATCTCTACTCCTGCATTTCCTGCTGAGATGATCATGAGAGACCGTTCTGCCGCAATTGGATTGGATTGTATCATCGCATCCATTGTCTGCAGGTACATGCGCAGGTACATCTTCTGCTCATCCCTGACTGTCTGGCATAATATGGTTTGGCATTTTCCGCCTTGTTCCTCTGCTGAGACGCCGAGCTTTGAAGCATGTGACTGGAGAGAAAAGCTCATGACGAGGCGAGTATCATTTGTTACTGTATCCCTCATCATCTGGTCCATCTTGAGAGCCATTTCAGGGAAGGTGTGGGTATCTGTGTCGATATCAACCATGTTTACTCTCATCTGATCATTATGTGATTTCGCTAGCCTTACAGTTATATCTCCGTGGTGCTCTTCGCAATCTGATATCACTTCAGGGTTCCTGAACCTGTCGAATAAACCAAGGACTGCTAAGTCTATCGGGAATGCGGGCATGCCATCCACGAACCATTTTTCTTTGTAGATCTCTTTTAGGAACTTGGCAGGGTCATCTGTCTTGATGAGGTAGATTCCTTGCACGGGGGCAGCTGCAGCGATTTTTCCTTTGTTCAATTCGACTGCAGACTTGACAGGATTCATCCTTGTCTCATACGTGACAAACATGTAGACATATCCAGGGTATGCTTCGATAGCGACCGATGTGCCATCTGCCCTTTGGTAGGTGACATTTGCCAGTTCAGGCATTTCTCCTTGGAAACTTATTGCCTTATCCCCTGACATATAGTTGAAAAATGACATGTTTACGATGATAGTGATTATTATGCATATTGCGCAGAGTATCGAAGCAGTGATAGCTAGGTTGCGGCCTTTCAGATTCTTATCTTTTGATGTGGTTATGAGTGCGCCGATAGTGATTAAGACAACGCCTGCGGTGAATATGATTCCAACAATAGGTATCATTGAGAAGAATAGAAGGATTATTGATAATACAAATGCTGCAACGGCAGTCTTTGAATATTTGATCACAAGCACCTCTTAGCCATTAATTCAATAGAATTATTGAATTATCCAATATAAACCTTTCGCAGAGTAAGAAAATAAATCACTGAAGCCAGATGCCAGCTGAACCTATCTTGTCAGATAATGACCTAGCTTGGAGCCTTCAGAAGAATGCTCGATGCCAATCCCAAACTCTTGATGCTTGTCCTTGAACTCCAGATAAAGCTCATTCACACCTTCAAGATAACCGTCCAGATGACGACTCTTGACAAAAGCACCACCTGTACCGTGACCTTCAGGATCAAGGTCCCTCCAGACACTCAATGTTCGCCCTTTAATGTCGAAGCAATGCCTAAGTATGATGTCACAAACTACTCGTCCTTTTTCCTTATAGCGCACACTGATCTGCGCTTCATCTGAAGAATTCCTGTAGAGGAATGCAATATAATCCCTTGTAAACTCATAAGGTTTCTTACTTAGTGTTGCGATAGGCAAGTACTGATTATTCTTCTTGAAGACTTCATCGATGCTCATTTCAGCAACTTCTCGAGCTCACTTGAGTCGAGCTTACCTTCAGCATTGGCCTTCTCGACATATTTCATCGCTTCCCAGCCAGCTCTCGCATTCTCGTACTGCCCCTTGAATGCGACTCTTGCATGTGATGCCTCGCCTGCCAGTATAGACCTTTCGCAATCGTTCTCGCTCATACTGATATCAGTATAATATTCTCCCTTGTCCTCAAACACAATAAGATATCTTGTCATGATGCTTCTCCTCATTGCTTTTATTTTGAATTTCTATTATATAAAATTATCGGAATTGTTGTTACTTAAAAGTACTAATAACCCTTAAACTGCAGAATTCTTGCTTTAAAGCGGATAATTCGCTTTTCGTGGCTCTTATCTTTTGCGAACCCATTGTCCTGTTTTTTCTGGCACAACCTGTTTTTCTGAATCTGCTGCTTCACCTTTGGAAGAGCATACTACTGATCAAGCCATTCTCATATTTATTCCCTTCTGTTATTTTCTGAAAAATTGAGACTGTAACCAAACCACTACTACTCCCCTGAACGCCAAATCAAGGCAATCCTCATAAAGATATAGATAATATATAATATCAAAAAACGAGGTGTTTCAAAAGCGAGTAGGCTAGTTATTACCCCATCTGCGGTTTCTGGATGAATAATAGTTGTTAGTAGTGGTACAATCCCAGGTTTATAAGCAATACTAGCAACGTTTTGAAATGGATGTGCATATTGTAATTGTTGTCTTCACATTTATCAAATAATTTATATCATATAAAGTAAATAATAAATATTCTTTCTTCTCTACAAACTGAGTAATTTAATATTATTTGCCAAAATATCACGGAATTTATCCAGAATTGTGCGTAAGATTTATATTTCCATTTCGCGTATTTGTTTTTGACCGTTGCGTTATTTTCGACGGCAGTTTAAAGGGGGGTAAATCAACTAAAAAAACAAGAGGTTGAGTTACTTCTAGAACCAGCAATATCATAATCAAGCTAGTTGGAGGTCCATTAAAATGAGAAAAACAAACCTATACATTCTTTTCTTTGTTCTGTTGTCCTGTGTTGTATCTGCAATCTCTGTGACTGAAAACAACATAACAGTATACTCAAATGATGAGTATGCTGTGTGTGATGGACGTACTTGTTCATATGATTTCACTGTTCAAAATGAGAAAACTTCCGATTCTCAACCTGTAAGTCTGACAATCTTCTCGAACGATTTTAAAACAGATGTTATAGATATTTCAAGTTTTGATAAAGATGTCGTGCATACGATTGCAGAACCTTGGGTAGATGTTGAATCATATGATTGTTCATATTATGATTATGGCAATACTTCATCCCAAGAGGTTGCAAATAATGAATCAGAACCTAATTTTGTGAGCAAGACATGTTACCAGTCTATCCTGAAAGAGAATTACATTAACGTGACTTATGATGATTTCGCACTGAAATCTCTAAAAGATATTGATAATAAAGATGATGCTTTCAAGCATAACAAAAATTATTGCTCAAGAGTTATTCTTTCAGGCAATAGCAACGTAAATTGTTCTAGCATTTCCGATTATTCAGGCTTAAAAATGAGCGAAGAAGTGAACTTAAGTCCGTTGACACCTAAGCAATTTAGAATCAACTTCAAAGTCCCTCTTCTAAGCAACGGTAAATTTGATATAAACATATACTCATCAAACGTCACTATTCTTGATCCATTTGTCAATAATTATTGGTTCACAGAACCTTTTGATGGTAGGAGTTATATCAATAATGCAAGCACTAATGCCAGTATAAGCAATGGAAAAGCTTGGTTAGGGGATTCTGCTCGAGTTATTGATAACTTTGAGGACAGTAGCATAAATGCTTCTTTGATAAACTATACGGAAGTGGAATATGTTAATGGGGATCGTTATATCACGTCGTCGCAATCTGAGTCTGGTGGGAAGTACGATTTGGCACTCTCCTGGTCGTACTATTCGGACTCAAGCGTTTCAGGGTATGGTCGCGCGTGGTTTAATGATAGTATATCTGACGGAGATTCCATAAATATATATTCACAAGTATATGGGGACTTGCCCGGGTCTTGTAGTAAACAACCCACTTTTTATTTTCAAATAACCAATGGCAGTTCTGATATCACATATACTAGCTATTCGAGTTATTGTTACAGTGGCGAAGCTTGGTATAATATGACACTAAATTATTCGGCAGCAACAGGCAACTTTACTTGGAATCTGAACGGTGTAACTCAAAGTCCGTTCAGTGTATCGTCTTTGACGGGGAGTTTATATCTTAAGTTCAAAAATTATGGTGCAACAACAGGTACCAACACCGGAAGCGGTACGACTGGTATGAGAATTTATGAAATCAACAAATCCGCTTTACTAGGTCAAAAGTCTGTTTATAGCATTGACCTCGCACCAGCTGTAAGCATTGGAAGCTTTAGTGCAAAATACAATGATTCCGGTGCAAATTGCACATACTATTATAGTATAGATAATTCAAGCTGGGTACAATTTAACAATATTACAACCTACTATTTTGATACACAATACAATCATTTCTATTGGAAGGCGGATCTTCTTTCCAATTGCATTATTTATGACCTTAATTTCTCTTTTTCGCCAGAGGAGCAAGTCGCAAATGAAAGTGCCGGCAGAAACGCAATCGGGACAGGTATTATGAATGCCCTTAAAGGCAACTATACAACGTACACGGACCAGCAAGTATATGGTAGGCATGTGAACGGGACACAGATGTTAGGTAGCTTTGATAAATTTGTTCTGTATGCTGGAACTAACCAAAGATGGGCATTCAACTATGACCAAAACAGCAGTGCAGGCTTCACTAACATGTTTAACATTACACCCGTATTTTATGTTTTGGAGTTAGTTAACATATCACCTTGGAATATAACAAACACTGTTGAAAGCTTCATCAATAGCACAAAACAAGGCTAAATATTAAGAGGTGTATATTGAGCAGAATAAATTGTGTGCGAAAGGTGAAGTTTGTCTGCTTAGCATTGGCATTATTGCTTGTCTTTGTATTGCCTAGTGTCTATGCAGATAACCAATACAAGCCATATCTGCATGAGCCAGAAGTATCTAAGAACCCGAAACTAAAACTCTATGGTGCTTATAGCACCAATCTATTTCCAGGCGCAGCTACCTACAACTATCAGATAGAAGTGCCCAAAGGCACCAATGGGCTGCAACCAGAATTATCATTAAGCTATAACAGTCAGGCAATAAAGGGAGGATTGAGTTTGCTTGGTGCAGGCTGGACAATTACACAAAACTATGTGTTCAGGGATGTCAATGGGACAGTATCTAATATTTCTGATGATGAGTTTAATCTTGTCTTTAACGGAGCAGTGTATGACTTATTATATAATTCTGCAGATGGTCTTTATCACACAAAAATTGAAACGTATCTGAGAATACAAAATTTAACAGGTGCTCCAAATGCGCGTGGGGGTTACTGGTTAGTAACCGCAAGGGACGGCACACAATATAGGTTTGGTTATAACAGTGATTCAGAACTTGCAAGCGACACTGTACAAAATTATTCATTGAAATGGAGTCTTGATCAGGTAACAGATACCCACAATAATAACATCTATTATACCTACATTGAAGACCCGAATACTGGAGATATTGGCGCGGTCTATCCATTAAATATCAAATATAACA
>Ga0315268_10001423_pt1 | contig 27533 bp, 30 predicted proteins | sample C1_top_MG_FD_204535 | JGI IMG/M metagenome (GOLD analysis project Ga0315268, IMG submission 204535) | Sediment microbial communities from Yellowstone Lake, YNP, Wyoming, USA - C1_top | ecosystem: Environmental > Aquatic > Freshwater > Lake > Sediment | place: USA: Wyoming | collected 2017-08-01
TGAATACCTGAAAACCCTGAGTGTGACTTCCATGCTAATACCTCCTCGCTTCAGGCTGCCACTTCGTGAGGACAACGTCTTTATAGGTGAACTGCGGACCATCAGGGGTTACTTTCGCGACAGTATGTTTGAGCCACTTCTCATCGTCACGCTGGGTAAAGTCGCGCCGGGAGTGTGAACCTCTGCTCTCCTCACGCATGAGTGCGCCGCGTACAATGACCTCTGCCACATCGAGCACGCCTCCCACCTCCCAGGCATGGGCGAGGTCGAGGTTGTAGGGCTTGCCTGTGTAGGAGAGGTCTATGTCTCTGAATCGTCTCTTCAGTTCCTTCACCTTTTCGAGAGCCTCCTCCATCTGTTCCCTCGTGCGGAATATGCCAACTTTCTCTATCATCGTCTCCTGCAGTTCACGTCTCAACGCACTGGGATTCTCCGTGCCATGGGATTCGAGGAGTGACATCATCTCATTTCTCGCCTTTTCGATCGCAACCCTTCCAATACCTTCATCAGACTTCTCGAGGCTTGATGCATACTTTGCCGCATGCTCTCCCGCCCTCTTTCCGAAGACGACGCACTCAAGAAGCGAGTTGCCTCCTAGCCTGTTGGCACCATGAACAGAAATGCATCCGCATTCGCCTGCAGCATAGAATCCCTCCAGAGGCGAGAGGCCGTCATGGTCCGTGTCTATGCCCCCCATGGTGTAATGTTGTCCCGGCTGTATGGGAATGGGGGTATCTATGGGGTCTATGCCTGCAAAATGGATGCATATATCGCGTATGCCGGGGAGCCTCTCCAAGATTTTTTCCCTCCCCAGATGCCGTATGTCGAGATGCATGTATGCATTATCGAATCCCCGCCCTTCGTTTATCTCTGTCTGGATGGAACGGGAGACGATATCACGTGGCGCAAGCTCCATGGCGGTAGGTGCATACTTCGACATGAACCTCTCGCCTCGGGAGTTGATGAGGTATCCTCCCTCGCCGCGCGCCCCCTCTGTGATGAGTATGTTGTCTCCGCCATAAAGTGAGGTGGGGTGGAACTGGACGAACTCCATATCTTTGAGAGGCACACCCGCATGGTAGGCAATGCCAACAGTGAACCCCGTGGATATGACGGCGTTGGTTGACCTTCCATAAATCCTTCCCGCACCACCCGTGGCGAATATGACGGCGCTTGAAGAAAAGATTTCCAGTTCGCCTGTGGGGATATGCAGGGCAATGACTCCCCTACATTTATTTCTATCGATGATGAGTGAGACCGCCATGTACTCCTGGTATGTCTTGACATCCAGTCTGCGTGATTGTTCATAGAGGGTATGGAGAAGATAGTGCCCTGTCTTGTCTGCGGCATAGCAGGTCCTCGGGAACCCGGCTCCTCCAAAAGGCCTCTGGGCAATCCTCCCATCCTCCATTCGCGAGAATGGCACCCCCCAGTGCTCAAGCTCGTATATGCGCAGAGGCGCATCCCCCGCCATAATCTCGACCGCATCCTGGTCTGCCAGATAATCAGAGCCTTTCACCGTGTCAAACGCGTGCCTCTCCGTCGAATCAGAGGGGTCGGCGTTGGCGAGTGCGGCGTTTATGCCCCCCTGGGCTGCTACCGTGTGAGATCTCACAGGATGGACGAGTGTGAGTATCGCGGTATCTGCGTACCGCGCGGCTTCCACTGCCGCGCGCAATCCTGCAAGCCCTCCACCTACCACAAGAACGCTATGATAATGCACATCAGTCACCTCAGAAACATAAATAATCCGTAACCACCGTAAATCAGGGTCACAATGCCGAAAAGCACGAAAGCCCAGTTGAGTATCCTCTTGTGCCCTGCAAAGAACGTGAAGTCAAAAAGGACGGCACGCAAACCGTTGAGGGCATGGTAAATCGCACACCCGAGAAGCCCCGCATCGACGAGAATGAAAGTGATGTCCTTCAAACGAAGCTGCACGGTCTCAAATATTATGATTTCGCCGAGGTTCTGATAGTGTGTCACCCAGAAGTGGGTGCCGAGGAGCACAAGCAGTAACACCGCGGTAATTCTCTGCAAGAGCCATGCCCATACATTCGCCCTATTCATCTCATCACCAGCGGCAGGACAAAATAGGCTGCGAAAAAGAATGCGAGGGCGGTTGCCACAAAGACTGTGGCAAACAAAATTTTTTGGTGCTTCACCCATATCCCCATATCAAAGAGTATGATGCGCACGCCGTTCAATCCATGGAATACTACCGCGGCAAGAAGGAAGAGGTCGAGCGTGAGAAACAGAGGGGTCTGCACGATAGCAAGAATGTCATCAAAACTCGCCTTTCCCCCCAGAGAGTGCGCGATCACCCAGATGTGAAGGAAGAGGTAGGCGACAAGTACAAGACCCGAAATCCTGTGAAGAAGGAAAGCCCACATGCCCGCCTTCATGTTGGCGGGCCACAAGTCAGCCGCCCTATTTTTCTCGAGAAAGGATGCCTTATCCATGTCAATTTCCTCCTAATCATAGCCAATGCAATCCTCTTTTCTCATTCTATTTCAAAAGAGGTCAAAAAGTATAAAAAAAAACTCTTTTAAACCTTTTCATCTAGCCGTGAAATCCATTCTGGCTGTCTCATATGTTCTATGTGCGGGACAACATAGGGCTTTATATCAAGCACAGGAGTCCCGTCAAAGGCATCGAGTCCGAAAACATGCAGCACGTTGCCCTGCCTTCGGACAAGCTCAACGAGGGTGAGACCAATATTATTGGGTCTGTACTGGGAATGCGTGGCGAATACACCTACGAGAGGAAGGTCACGCCTGTTTTTTGGATGAATCTTATTACCAAGATCGCCCCGTACGAGGTGAAGATGGTAGATGATGATGAGGTGGGAGAAATCCTCTATCCCGTCGAGCGCCTCCTCATACCTCTTCTCAACTACAATCTGGGCCGTACCATCATATTCTCGTGTCTGTGGAGTCAGCCTGCTCCGCACATAGCCAATGGGTGAAAACTCTGGCATGCGTGCATGAAGAAGCGAAGGATAAAAGGATTTCGGACAGGATTTCTTCAGTTAGGTTTTAAAAGCCAGACACCAAAAAGTGTCATGGAGCTTGAAATACAATACGGCAAGGAGAGGATTATTGCGAGACTCCCTCCTACCACAAAGATACTCTACCCCAATGCGGTGCAGGCAAGAGACGAGAAGGCTTGCCTCCTTGAAGCGCTCCGGAATCCCTTCCTGAAAGAAGACTTTGACGAATTCCTGCGGACGGATGAGGAGATTCTTTTTGTCGTCAATGATGCAACCCGCCCCACGCCCACCTCCCGCATACTGGATGTTCTTTACACTAAAATCAAAGATAAGGGGGTGAGGATGCTTGTGGCATGCGGATCGCACAAGGCTCCCACAGAAGATGAATTTAGATTTATATTTGGAAAGTACTATGATATCTACAGGGAATCTATCCACGCCCACGATGCGCAGGGCGACCCCATGACGTACTTTGGCAAGACATCGAAGGGCACAGAGATTTTTCTCAACAAAATCTTCGCCGATGCTCGAAAAATCATTTTCATAAATTCAGTTGAGCCCCACTACTTTGCAGGCTATACGGGCGGACGCAAGAGCATCCTCCCCGGCGTATCAAGCTACGCAACCATAGAGCATAATCACCGATTCGCCCTCTCCCCCTCCTCAAGACTCCTCGCCCTCAATGGAAATCCCGTATCGGATGACATGTGCGAAGTCGCTTCCCATGTCAAGAAGGACATGTTCTCCATACAGACCGTTCTCGATAGAGAAGGGAGGATATATGCTGCATGTTGCGGTGACCTTGATGCATCGTTTAGAGAGGCGCTGCGGTTTGCAGATGAGGTGTGCATGGTGCGTATTGACAAGAAGGCTGACATTGTCATCACCGTCGCACCCCACCCCATGGATATAAACTTGTATCAATCACAAAAAGCCATGGAGAATGGGAAACTCGCGCTCAAAGAAGGGGGCGTACTCATACTCGTCTCGGAATGCGGGAAAGGCGTGGGACCACGCGAATTCTTTGACCTCCTCGCTTCAGAGAAGAGTCCGCAAGAGGTCTTAAGAAGAATTGAGAAGGAATATGTGCTGGGGTACCACAAGGCTGCAAAAATGGCAGAGCTTGTGTCCCAATCTGAGGTCTGGGCTGTGACAAGCCTTCCTCATGCAGAGATAAGAAAGGCGTTCATCAAACCGTACGGTGACATTCAGAACGCCATGGACGACGCACTCTCCCTGAAAGGCAAGGACGCCTCTGTCACTGTTCTCACAGACGGAGCCATGACCGTGCCTTCACTCGAAGAGTGATTTTACCTTTTCCCATCTTTCATACACGCTCTCCCTTTTCTCAAGCTGAGAGTTCAAAAAAATGGAGGCAAAGGAGAATCCCCCCAAAATAAGAATCACTTTCATGCGCTCTGGTCCTGTACCTTGAACCACACCAACAGAGTAGATGGCGCCTGCCCATAGCATTGTATTGCCTAATATGAGCCACGGAAGTCTCTCCCTCCATTTCTTATCCCCTTCTTGAGGGAAGGAAGATGACTTCAGTATGAGGCTGAAGGCGTCACGTCCGCTCTCTGAGAGATAATACCTGTCTCCCTCTTGACTGAGCAGGGGATGCAGGGTTCTCAGATAATATGAGAGGATGGGTGTGTCATGAATTCCTGCACGGGTTCCTATCTCTGAGAAGGTGAGGCTCCCCACTTCCCCGAGGCATCTCACTATATTTCTTCTCTTCTCGTGAGACAGGGCTCGGAATATCTCTTCTTCAGACATGAAAAATGTATGTCGAGACGTAATATAAACCCATACGTGGAGAAAGTTTGAGCAATCCTTCAGACACAAAATTTATAAGGTTCCTCTCATCCGGATGTCAATGAAAAGGATAAAAACAGGCATCACGGGTCTTGACCAGATGCTGGGAGGAGGCATCATTGAGGGAAGGCCGTACCTCGTCTCAGGAGGACCCGGCAGCGGGAAGACGATTTTTGGCATGCAGTTTCTCGTGGAGGGCATGAGAAGCGGGGAGGCGGGACTCTTCATAACACTCGAGGAACCTGCGGAAGAAATTTTCCAGAACATGGCAACCTTTGCCTGGGACCTGGAGAAGATTTCCATACTCGAACTCACGCCCACCTCAGAGAGAGGGTCATGGTTCGTTCCTAAAAACTTTGCGGACTCTGAGCTCAATATCCTCAACATCTCAGATAAAATACAGAAGGCTGTCGAGGACACGGGCGCTAAGCGTCTCGTGATGGACTCCGTGACGACGATGAAATCCCTCCTCTCGACCGAGTTTGAAATCCGAAAGACCATGCTCTCCTTCGTGCAATTCCTCTCGAGTCTGGGATGCACCTCACTGCTCATCTCCGAAATCTCAAATGAAGTGGAGGTGGAGAGTTTCCTTGCGCGAGGCGTCATCAGGCTCCATACCATAAGTGACGGGGGAGCCAAGAAGAGGGCATGTGAAATAGAAAAGATGCGGGGGATGCCCTTCGACGAGCAGCTGCGTCCAATGAAGATAACAGATGAGGGCATAGTAATCTATCCTTCAGACACACTCTTCAGCTGAGCATACTTTTTATCCCTGCAAGCGTAACATTTTTATCCTTTCCCCTCTTAGCTTTCTCATGATTGGCTTTTATACCGAGGAGGAGAACGCCTTTCGAGAGGCGGTCGCCTCTTTTGTGGAGAAGGAAATAGAACCCATTTCTGAAAAGATAGAGAGGGAGAATGACATCCCACACGAAATCTATCGCAAAATGGGGCGCGAGGGCATTACGGGAGTGCTGCATCCACCCGAGTATGGCGGAACAAAGAAAGGGGTGGTCTACGAGACCATTGTGGCAGAGGAGATCTCGTCGGTCTGCCCCGCACTCGACATGTCACGGATGGCATCCACTACGCTGTACGGCATGCCACTCAACAAGTTCGGGACCCATGAGCAGAAGAAGAAGTACCTTGAGCCCATCGCCAAAGGCGAGAAACTAGGAGCGCTGGGCATTACAGAACCAAATGTCGGTTCTGACACTGCAGGCATGCAGACCTCCGCACAAAAAAAAGGAGACGGATGGGTGCTCAACGGGGAGAAGAGATACATTACAAACGGTTCTAATGCAGACTACATAGTCCTCTTCGCCATCACAGACAAAAGCGTCCACGCCAAGAAGGGCATGACCGCATTCGTCATAGAGACAGCGTGGAAGGGATTCAAGGTAATAAAGGATTATGAACTTTTAGGCATGCGCGGCGTGCGCAACACCCACTTCGCACTGCAGGATATGCAGGTGCCTCAAGAGAGCGTGCTAGGCGGAGTGGGAAAAGGATTCACCGTCCTCATGGACGAGCTCAACTCAGAGAGGACGGCAATCGCCGGGGAGTGTGTCGGATACGCGCGGGGAGCCTTCAAGGAGGCGGTGCCCTATTCCAAAGAGCGCATCCAGTTTGACCGCCCCATCGCAGACTTCGAGGGGGTCTCCTTTAAGATAGCAGACATGGCGACAAAGGTTGAAGCCGCCCGCCTGCTCACCCTCTATGCTGCTCGACTTTGTGATGCGGGAAAGAATGCGACAAAGCATGCCTCCATGGCAAAGGTCTTCGCAGCCGAGACCGCCTTCCAGGTATGCGACCAGGCTCTGCAGGTCCTGGGCGGTACAGGATACACCAAGGAGAAGAAGGTGGAGAAGTTCTTCCGTGACGCGCGACTCATGCGCATAGGCGGTGGGACCTCCGAGATTCTAAAGTTCCTGATACAGCGCGAGGTCTACAAAGAGGCAGGGTTCAAGTGAGGAGAGACTGCCCTATTCTCTCCCTCGCAATTCAATTGCGCAAGATATATTAATAGTAAGCTAGATGAGAATTGTTCTTATATGAAAAAAGTCAATATCTACGAGAGAGTAGCCAAATTTTTTGGCGCCAAAAAACGTCTTCGCAGGTGGATGAATCACAAAGATTGGTTCATTAGAGAAAAGGCGGCTCATTTGTTGGGCAAAGGAAAGTCTGAAACTGCGATAGAGCTCCTCATTAATGCCTTGAAAGATGACCATCCAGCCGTGCGGAGAACAGCAGCCCTCGGTCTTGGAAAAATAGGAGACAAGAGAGCCTGTGAACCTCTCATGCAGGCTCTCGACGACAGTGAGGAACTGGTGAGAAGGGCATCTCAGGGAGCATTGAGTAGAATTATAGGAGAATAACTACAATTGCATGTGCACCCCAAACCCTTATAACCCTTTATTTTTGTGTCTCTTCATGAGAAAATTCTCCACCAGAAAATCCTTTCTCTCCCCTGATCTGTGCGACTGGAACGGTTTACGGGTCCGCCCGAAAGGAAAAATAAGAATCTGGGATGAGACGCTGCGGGACGGCATGCAGCAGGTGGGGGTTTTTCTCACGAAGGAAAAAAGGGTTGCTCTCGCCCGAAAGCTGGACGAGGTGGGAGTCTCCTTCATCGATGCGGGTATGCCCATGGTTTCCCGCGAGGAGGTTTTGGCGGTCAGAGCCGTCAATCGAGGGCATCTCAATGCGAAAGTCATGTGCGCTGTTCGCACGCTCAAAGCGGATGTGGACTCTGCACTCGACGCCGACTGCTCCTCCATTTCCACATTCGTGAGTTGCTCCCTGCCGCGCCTCACACGCGATTATAAGAAATCAATCGAAGAGCTCTCGGAGGACGTGGTGGAGGTCATAGAGTACAGCAAGGAACATGGATTGATGGTTGCCTTTGTGAGTGAGGATACAACACGGTCACATCCCCGCAATATAAAAATACTCCATGAGGGTGCTGAGAAAGCGGGTGCGGACATGCACATCATCTCAGATACTGTGGGTTCTGCAACGCCCGAAGGCATTCACAACCTATTCCGATTTTTAAAAACGCTCAAAATAAAACATCCCTTCGCATTTCATGGACATAACGACCTGGGACTCGCCGTCATCAATGCCATTGCAGCCTCAGAGGAAGGCTGCCACATCCATCATACCACTGTTCTGGGAATGGGAGAGAGGGCAGGCAATACTCCCTTTGAGGAGCTTATCATGAATCTGCACTTGAGGGGATGGAATCATGCCATCAAGCTTGAAAAGATGCAGGAGCTCGCCGCACTCGTCTCACGCGCATACGGTATTCCCATTCCCCCCAACATGCCCATCGTGGGTGAAAACGCATACAAGCATGACTCAGGAATCCATGTGTCCGGAATCATGGCATGCGGTATTGAAATCTACTCTGCATTCCATCCCGAAACGGTGGGGAGACATGCAGAGATCGTACTCGGAAAAGGATGCGGTGCTTCAAACATACTCTGCCATCGCCCTACGCTCGATAAAGAGACAGCTGCCCTCGTCGCCCAGAGGGTGAAGGAGAAAAGCTACGAGAGAGGGAAGAGGGGAAAGAGGGCTATGGTGGAACTGAGAGAACTGGACGGCATCATAGAAAAGGCTAAGAGGGAAACGATGAAGAGAAAATTAAAATAACCTCATTCAATTCCCTTTCTTAGAGCTCCAACCCTTGTCTCCACCATTGGTTCTGTAAAGAAAATATCTGGTCCCACGTCTTCGACCCAAAAAGATGCGACACAGGAGGCGAAAAGCCCGCACTCGAAAAGGGATTTTTTCTGGAGGAGAGCATGAATGAAACCGGCTGCATACGTATCCCCCGCGCCGGTCGGGTCACGCGCAAGTGTCCTGTAGGCGGGAATCCTGAAAACCTCACGCCCGTCATAAATGACAGAGCCCGCCTCTGCAATGGTTATGATGGCAATGTCTGCTCCCCATGAGTAAAGCGTCTCGCATGCTTCGAAGGGGAACTCTCTTCCATCGAATCCTGTGATGATTTTCGCCTCATGCTCGTTGGGCTTTACGATATGAAACCGAGAGACGATTTCACCTATTTTTTGTGGGCAGAATTTCTCCACTGCCTTTCTCGAAATTCTACGAGTGAATCCCTGAGGATCCAGGAAGAGCGGTGCGTCTGTCTTTTCCTTCACCTCGTCAATGAGTCCCAAGGAGATTTCATTGAGTATAGGACCGATGAGGATGAGATCGGAGGAGAGGAATTGGGGTGGAAACGCGGTGATGGGATCGGCGACACCCAGGATGAAAAGTTCCCTGTCACCTTTTTCATCGTAGATGAGGTGAAATCCGCCGCTTCCCTTCGAAGGTAGGATGTGAACCTTGATTTTTCTCTTCTTCATCTGTGAAATGAAGTCATCCTTCATGTCGTTCCCGATACAGCCGAGGAGGCTCGCCTCATCACCGAGCATGGAGAGGATGATTGCTGCATTGGTGGAGCATCCGGAAAGAATTCTGCCCTCCGTCCTCGCGAGCGGTGTCTCTATCATGTCATAGACTGGATTGCCCGCACACACAATCATTACAGCACCCCATGGCTGTGACGAATTCTCTGCACAACCGTTATGAGGGAGGTGATTCCGAGGAGAATGAAAGCCGCATTGGCTGCCTGGCTCCAGGCAAGGGTCCCAACCACTCCCGCAAACATGAGTATGACCTTGCTCTTCCTGTCCATGAGTCCCACATCACAATCCCTGTCACCGAGAGACTCGCTCTTGGCGCGCACATACGATGCAAGAAACATGAGGAAGTATCCTGTCATGGCGAAAATCCAGTTGGCAAATCCTCCTGCCGCGATGCCGAGTGAGAAGAGAAAATCCACGATACGGTCGACCGTATGGTCTAAGACCTGTCCGAATTTGGTCACCTTTCCCGTTGCCCGGGCTGTGCTTCCATCGAAGACATCGAAAAAAGAGGTGACGACTATGAAGACGCATCCCCAGACAAGGCGACCCGACCAGAAGAAGTAGCAGGTGAGGAGGGCGGGGATGAGGGTCAGCATGGTGAGGAAATTGGGGGTGAGCCCGAGAGAACCCAATATATTGCCAAGGGCGGATGTCTTTTTCTCATACCACTGTCTGTAAGACCGCATGGCTTCTGAGTCTTGAGAGGGATTATAAACCTTTCTCCCATCAAGACGCCGAGGAATCATGGGAAAATCGCGTTTTCCGGCATATAGATTACCAGAGCAGATTTGTGGTATATTACCATGGGAATATGTTTTGAGTTCTCTTATTTCTTCTTCAGGCCTTTTATCTGCTTCTTGTATGATTTTGATATCTTTTTCTTCATGAGTGGATTTCCCATGCACATCCTTTCCCCTTCCTCTTTTAAATCTTTTTGACCCTTGGAATTCTTATGCGTTCATGGAAAGACCCTGAAAACGACCCCCTGATTCTGTGCATTTGTGGATACCTCATTTCGCAGGCGAATCCTTCATGCGAATATTTAAAAAGTGGCACTGCTCTTTCTGTCATGTCTGAGGTTGCGGGTTATCTTGAGGAGACGGGTCTCATCTATGTCCTGTACAGACTCAAGGAGCAGTGCACGGTCATGGAGGATGAGGGGAAGACGCTTGTCGCCAATATCCCATTGAACGATGAGTACACTCGAAAAATTTTCTTCGGAGAGGGGGAGGAGGGGGTATACACAAAGACCACACTCCCAGTCCCCACCACGGATGGCAAAATCTACACGCAGATCATAGACGTTGCCGTCCTCTCGCACCTCACATTCAAGGAGAAGGCACTCCCTGTCTTCGATCGCGAGATGGATGCCGCGTCGAAGAGAAAAGAGGAATACATGAAGGCTGCACTTTCATCAAGACCCCTCTTCTCTCTGCCTGAGCTCCACGGTGCCTGCATCTCGGGAAGTCTGTCTGCGGGAAGGCATCCTTCCCCCTGGTGTGACATAGATTACATCATTTTCACTGAGAGAGACCTCAAACACAGATTCAGCCGCGAGTGGAGGAGAAAACCGTTTGTCAGAAAATTCAGCTGGACGGAATTCGACTATGAAGCCATTGATGTTTCGAATGGCATCATTCCCCCCATGAAGGAATTGCTTTTTGAGAAGGAAGGGGTGTTTGATATTGATATCATCATTGTCAAGCCCACCGCGTGGGTTCCCGTGCTCAAGTCCATGGGTTTCGGAAAGAGACAGCACTACCTTGAAATACTTGAAGACTGCTATCCGCTCACGGGTGAGGCATATATAAGGAACTTCTACCTTTCCGTGAAATGAAATCTCATTTCTTGAGATTATAGAGGACCTCACAGAAATTGAGAATGCCAATGAGCTTTCCCTCTTCCACCACAGGCAGCTCGTTGACATGGTGTTCTTTCATGAGGAATATGGCATGGGAGATTGGTTCATCCTTGCCCACAGATACGGGGGGTTTCATTATCTGGGATACCTTGTAACTTGCGAGAAGATTGCCGAGCATGTGAAGGAACGCCTCACTGTCCGTGGATATTGTCTCATTCTTCTCAAATTCCCTGTTTATGGATTCTGCGAGGTGCAGGAGAACAGCGATATCGATTATACCCAAAAGAGTGTCATCCTCATCCACCACAAACACGGAACTCGTGCGCGTGTCTTCAAGCAGCACGTCGAGCGCCTCTCTTATCGTCCTGTCTTCCCGTATACGTGGAGCATGTTGCTGTATGAGCTGGAAAACCTCTCCTACGGTAATCATGAGAGAACCAAAAGAAGGCTCCTTTTAAATCTATGGGTCATTCCCAAAGGTGAAAGCCATTCTTCTCATTATCTCGTCTATCTCTTCGGGAGTGGGAATTTTCTTCCTTATGCGCTCCAGGGAAGAGTCAAGATGCCCTTCCTTTTTCCCCAAAAGGATTGCGTCGATAGGAATTCCCACCTTGATGACTGCATCCATATGTGGATACCTGAACACCGCGACATCCCCTCCCGGACAGTCCATGACCTCGCGCAGGGCGGGGAACCCCATCTTTTCTTTAGACACCGAGGCGTACGCCTCACCCTCAACAAACACTATGATACCGCATTCGCACTCTATGTATCCATTGAGTCTTTTTTTATTGATGGCATGCCTCACCTCTTCCATGGAAAGGAGTGAAAGGGAGAGCGTGCCTATCTTTTCTCCACGGGGAATGATTCCCTTTTCCTGCATGAAGGGGATATCGGGGATTTCATAACTGAATACATTCTCGTAGTTTCTCGTGACCGATTCAACCTTCTCCTCGGAGAGCGTGTAGAGATCCATGACGCCTTCACATCGGGAATACCATCGGTCGAGGAGAAGCGATGGTGAGCCGCTGAATATCTTGCCCTCGACCTCATACACCGTATTGATGATTTCCCCCCTCCTGTACAAAAGAAGTGTTTTGCTCACCGATGAAAGATTCTTAAAATAAACCACGGCGATGCCTGTGAATCCCTCATTGCGCGCCCTGTTGAGTTCCTCGAGCCATCGGGTCTTGGGTATGTCTTTCTCAAGGAGGGCATGCATGGAGGAAGTGAGCCTTCAACCTTAAATATCTTTTCATCTGCTGTTTTCATATAGAATCAGGTCTACCATTTAAGCTTTTCTTCAAACTTTCCCTTGAGGGAGAGGTATGTCTTCTTCAGCATCTGGAACTCTTCTTCGGCAAGCATGTTCCCCCTCCTGTCTTTCTCTATCTCTTGGAGTTCTATTTCTATCTGTTGGATGCGGCGCTCTGTGTCTTCCGCGGTGCGGCTCTCAAAGATGCCCATTTTGCGTGCGAGCCTGTTGTATTCGCCTACGTTGTCTGAATTCTTGTAACATTCAATGGCGCGGTCGAGGTTTCCCATCTTCTCAAAGCAGATGCCTGCATATTCATATTCCTTTCTTGAGAGAACGACGTTTTTTATTTTTGCGAGCTTCTCCGCGTTGAGAAAGTGGTAGGAGGCGGCTTTCTCATAATACTTATTGGAATCCCTGCCGTTCCTCTCGCAGAACTGGGCGACATCCTCATGGGCGCGCGCCGAATTGAATAAATCGGATGCACCCTCCCACATCTCGGCTCTCTGCGTGAGCACAATCTTTGCGGGTTCTATGTCCCCCTCCTTTTCGAGGAGATCTGCCGATTTGAGATAACAGGGTTCCGCAGCGCTCAGGTTCTTTTCACTCCTCTGAACCTGTGCCATCTTGAGGAGACAGGTGACGGCGTTCTTGGGTGCACTCGCCTCGATGTACGCATCGGAGGCTTTCTGATAATTCTCAATGGCAGAAGGCTTGCTGCCCACCGCGATATATTCCTCGCCTGCGAGGAAATAGTGGTAACCCGCCTTCTTCATATTGTGAAGCGTGAGATATGAGTGCCCCACATCCTCATAGCACCGTGCGAGAAATCTCCTGTTGGGCTGCTTTTTTGCAGCCTCCACCGCCTTGAGGTGGGAGTTGAGTGCGGCATTGAGGTCTCCCAACTTTGCGAGGTAGTAGGCAGTCTTCCCGAAGGATTCCATGGCTTTTTCAAAAATTCCCTGCCTCAACCATATTTCGGAAACCTGTTCTGAAATCTCGCGCGCCCTTGCGTAATTCTTTTCTATGTCATAGCAGTTCATGGCGCCTGCGAGGTTCACTATGGCACGCATGTAATTGTCCGTTTTGAGTGAGAGTTCCGCAGAGGAGAGATACACCTGTGCCGCATCCTCGCATCGTCCCGCCTCTATGAAGCATTCTGCAACCTTGCTGTACATCTCGGAGGATTTCAGAGGATTGCCGGAGAAGCCCTCGGCCACCCTCTTGTAGGAGGCGGCTGCGGTGAGGAAGAAATCCTGGTGCGGTTCCTTGAGCATCTTGGCAAGGATACCCAGCTCCTCAAAATCCGGGGCAGCCATGAAGGTATCGCCCATATCCAATCTCAGTTTGGCGGCATATCCTAAAACCCGTGAGGCGGTTTTGAAATCATTGTTTTTCTTGTAGCACTTGGCAGCCTCCTCATACTTATGTGCCGCGAGCTCTGGGTTGGATTTTCCAAACATGGGTCGCTTCAATGCCTCCTCCGCCTCATGCACAAAATCCTCGCAGGGCATGGCTCCTCTCCTCATGGAGACATATAAGAGTTGTGGTGTGTGGTCATATCGGAGAAAAGCTTTTTAACCCAGCATTTATTTTCGAGTGATGAATATTGGAAAACTTCCTCCCAGGAAGCTCCCGAGCCTTGTCTTCAGGTATTTGGGTTCCAAAAATAGAAATGTGGTAGTTGGTCCGCGAGTGGGACTCGATGCCGCGGTCATCGATGTGGGAAAAAAAATGGTGGTGGCATCTGACCCCATCACCGGTGCCATGGACAAGGTGGGTAGATACGTCGTCAATGTGAATGCCAATGACGTCGCGGTCATGGGAGCTTCACCCGAGTTCTTCCTCAACACGATTCTGCTTCCCGAGGGGAGTCGTGAGGAAGATGTGAGGAATGTGATGAGAGACATACACAGGGAGGCGCGCAAGATTGGCGTGGCGATAGTGGGTGGTCATACGGAGATTTCCCCTCACCTGAAAACGGTCTTTCTGTGTGGAACGATGATTGGATTTGCATCACGAATCATAACGGCAGGCGGAGCGCGACCGGACGACATAATAATTCTCACCAAAGGGGCAGGGATTGAAGGCACCTCCATTCTTGCCTCTGACAAATATGATATATTGAAAGAGAGAATCCCGCAAAGAATCCTTGACTCGGCGAAGAGATACCGAGAGAACCTGTCTGTCGTCAAAGAAGCACTCATTGCGCGAACCTACGCCACCGCCATGCATGACCCTACGGAAGGCGGTGTGGCAGGTGCCCTCCACGAGATGGCAGATGCCTCCAAATGCGGATTCGAGGTCGAGGTGTCGCACATAAAGATACAAAGGGAGACCGAAAAGATATGCGCTGCGCTGGGAATCAATCCCTTAAATCTCATAGGCTCCGGTGCCCTCCTCATCACAGTTCCCGAAAGAAAATTGGATGCCCTCACTTATGCCCTCGCCAGGGCGAAGGTCGAACACTTCATAATAGGAAAAATGACAAAGAGAAAAAGGAACCTTCCTGAAGTCACACAGGATGAGATTTGGCGGTTTGTCTGAGTGAGACGACCTCATGTGTCTTTGCTATCGTTTCCTCTGAGCATAGGATTTCGTGTCATACCCCCGCTCCGAGAGATACTCCCTCAAGAATCCTGTTATGACGACTGGCATTTCCCTCAGGTCTTCAATCGTCTGGCATCCGCACAGGAACATCACTGTTCTCAGTTCCCTCTCGAGTCTCGTCAGCGCCCTCTCTACCTCCCCTGTGCCTTTCATGGCGCACTCGAGAATAGGAAGCGCGATGCCCGCACAATGGGCACCGAGGGCAATGGCACGTGCAATGTCCTGTCCGCTCCGTATGCCTCCCGTGGCGATAATGGTCTTCATTTTTCCCGATTCGACCACACTCGCTGCCGTGGGAATCCCCCAGTTCCAGAATTCGTGTGCGAGCTCTTTGCCCTCCTCATCGTTCCTATAGTATTCCACCGCGGAAAAGGAGGTTCCCCCTGCCCCTCCCACATCAACTCCGTCGAGAAAGAGAATTTTTTCGACAACCTCGCGGCAGAGACCTGCTCCCGTTTCCTTGGCTATGATGGGGAAGCCGCACCTTTCTTTGAGCCTTTTCAAAAGAACGACGCCTTCAGAAAAATTCCTGTCACCCTCGGGCTGCACTATCTCCTGCAGGGCGTTGAGGTGGAAGGCAAGAACATCTGCGCCTATTGATTCTTTGGCATGGCGGGCTTCACCCTCCCCCCAACCAAGCATGAATTGTGGCATGCCGAGATTGCCAAAAAGAAGGATATCTGGAGCATATCTCCTTATCTCATAAGACCCGCGCATGGTTTCATTCTCAATCATGGCACGCTGGGAGCCGACCCCCATGCCTATGCCCGTCTTCTGGCATGCCTCGGCGATCGTCCTGTTTATTTTCTCCACATTTTTCATGCCACCCGTCATGCCTGAGACGACGAGTGGAAAAGACAATCTCTTTCCAAAAAGCTGTATGGAGGTGTCTATGTCATTGAAATCCACCTCGGGCAGGGCTTTGTGAATGAGGAACACGTTATCGAACCCCGAAGAGATTTGGGACTGCACGGGGAAGTTGAGGCAGATATCAATGTGGTCTTCCTTACGCTTGGAGGTTGCCTCACTGGTCATTGCGTTCCCTCCAACGCCCACATCTTGTCGCCAACGAAGTGAAGATTCTTTGCCACTTTCCCCTCACCCCTTTCCATGAGTTCGGGGGCATCATAGAGCAGGATGCCCACCGCGAGCGGACGACCGTGGTTCTGCTCTGTGATGATGACGAAATCACCCTTGCGCACACTCATGTCAAGTTCTTTGACACCCGGCCTCATTACGTCTGCGCCATTGACGACGAAGGGCACGGCACCCATGTCCACAGTCACATGGTATGGCATGGTGCGGACATCCATTTCCAGAAAAGCCGCAAGCGTGGGAAATATCATTTTCTCGGAGATGAAGAATCGCGGTTCAGAATCGACAAGAATCATATCGACCCCCAAATCCGTCGAGCATGTTTCAATCTTTTTCCCATCGAGAAAGTGAAGAAACCCTTTCCCCAATGTCTGCTCCACCCTCAGATGAATTTTCTTTAGTTCTCGACGAGGAAGGTCATGCCTGCTCCCTATCTTCATCGCACATTCTTTTTCCGTAAGCTTTAAATACTCTTTGGTGTAGAGGTGCCGAAAGGTGATTCTACGGTTCAAAAACCACTGGAAGCAATTCACAATTCCCTTGAAAAGATGGTCATGGTTGAGATAAAGGGAAACAGAGAATTCAAGGGGAGACTCATCGGTTATGACATTCACATGAATCTTGTCCTCGAGGATGTAGAAGAGATAGGAGAGGGGGAATCTAGGAAACTGGGACGCGTCGTGGTGAGGGGAGACAACGTGATTCTCATATCTCCAAGCTCAGGGTGATGCCATGAAAGGAACACCCTCCATGGGAAAGAAGAACAAGGTCACGCATGCGCGATGCAGACGATGTGGAAGTCACTCCTACAACATGAAGCAGAAGTATTGCACCTCATGCAACTTCGGAAGGTCACCAAAACAGAGAACGTATGCATGGAGCAAGAGAAATGCTTGATCTGAGGGTGGTCGTCGAAAAGAAAGATGTTGAAAAAATAACACGTGCCCTCTCTTCCCTGCCCCTCGAATCAGAGTACGGGGTCCAGGTGAGTTCCATTATCACATCTTCAGAGACGGATGTGATAATAAAGGCGGGATGGGGATGTGACATACTCCTTTTAGGTGTGCCCAAGGAAGAATTCCTGCAGGTTGAAGATGTGGGCAATATTGAGCGTATTGATGTGTCAGGCGATTTTGAGAGGACAAAAGAAGAGATCAGGAACGCCATTATCCGCTCGGCCCTTCACACCCTTAAAGCCATCACCAAAGTGAGGGAATTAAAGCAGATGATAAAAGAGCAGAAAGGGAACGAGGCAAAACTCAAGGAGGAACTCCAGAGGATGAAGGTCTCTCTCATAGATGCCGAGGGCTCAAAGAGCAGGATGGAAGTGCTCGAGGCGAATTCTGAGGCACTGCAGGAAAAAATAAGAGAGATTGAAGCTGAGAGTTCACTCAAAAACGACGAGAAAAAGAGGGTCGAGGACAGGAATGTCATTCTCGAAAAGGAAATGGAGAAGATGAGACAGGCAGCCTTTGAGAAGAAGGAACTCATCGTCTTCCGCGTGGAAGAATTATGGGACGAGATATCTGAAGACCTTCCTCCCGGACGGGCAGAGATAGAGGCTGCCATAAAGAGGCTTGCGCTTGAGGGTAAGCTCTTTCACTCACTCGGATTCATCGCAGCCCCGAGCAGGGAGGAAGCCCTCGACCTGCTTCGGATTGTGAAAATTGCAGAAGACCTCAAGGAAGAATAGTAAAATACATCAGATGTGCGTGAATGTAATCCCGACTCCCTCCTTCTTGTAGCGTATGCACATGCCTATGAGGAGGGCTGTGATGGGTTCGATGAGGCGAGCATTCTCAAGCCTCCCGCCGTCTATGCCTCGCGCCCCGGGGATTTTTTCTGCAAGCTTTATTATTGTCTTTCTGGCTTCCTCATCGTTGGAGGATACCACCACATCGCACTCCACTGGGTGCGCGACATCCTGGAGCAGATGTGCACCCACATTCTGGAAGGCAGAAACAACTTTGACACCCTTCGGAGCCACAGAGGATACAAGCTCTGCCACAGAACCCTGCCAAATCATGAAGACCTGAGTGGGTTTTCCACCCATGGTGGCTTGGAGAGGCACGAGCTGGGAGACGAGTATCTTTCCCTCGGTGAGCGCGCCTTTGATTGAATCCATAGTTGGAAGCGCATACTGGAAGGGAACGGAGAGAATGATTATGTCAGCCTTGCCTGCGGCGATAGAATTCTCATATCCTTCAACATCACATTCGCCAAGAATCTTTTTTATCTCCTGCACGGCAGCCTTTGCCTTCTCGTCCTGGCGCGAGCCTATGATTATCTTTTCTCCTGCCTTTATCCATCTGAGAGCGAGGCCCAAGCCTTGGTCTCCTGTTCCGCCTATGATTGCGATTGCCATTTGTGTTCACCGAAATGCCTGAAAAAATCATGCTTTTTAAAGGTTTGTATATTTTGCAGACATCCACCACAAAATTGAATTCCTGACAAAATGATGCATATCATGCAATAGTTACCTATATGCAGTACCATCACCGAAACCTTTATATATAATAAGTTTCTACTACAATAGTAACTAAAAAATGATAGCTCTCATCATATGTCAATGAATATGGTGCAAAGCTATGCTCGCAAGGAGGATTTCAATGAAAAAGATGGCAATCCTTTTGGTCGGTTTGCTCTTGTGCTCTGCCTTTCTCGTCGCAGGCAATACAGGCAAAATAGAAAAGTGGAGGGTTGGAATTAAAAGTGGTGGATGCAAGAACGTCATTTATGTGAACCCCAACTCCATTGCAGCCATCAACACCCGCCGCTACATAGACACAGACCTCGGCAAACTCTTGATAGACCCTAAGACCAAGGCACTCTATGATGAATCTGGAACCATGGTCGCCACACGTCTCTCCAACTCGGAGTACATACCAGCTGGGTTTGACAAGAACCTGGATGGCATGTTGAGGGGTGAGGAGGCGGTCGCTTACTCTCGCTACAAGTTTTCCCAGTATTCGGGGGGCGATGACGTGTATCCCTCAAAATCCCTCTGGGACGCATACCTCAAGGCAAACAAGTTATGGTCGCCTGCCGGCATAGACAATCCCGCAACCCCTCGAGACGAGAGTGTAGATAAGGGAAGGCTCTCCCAAATGGAGAGTGAAAGGGCATATTTTGCCATAGGAATAGCCATGCTCGCGGTTGCAGGGGCATTCGCTTTGTGGCTCTGGTGGAGAAGGTAACGAAATCTATTTAAATTTCCCTTCCTTTTTTTTTTATGGACGATTACAAACTCGGCATCCATGGACTCGATTTTGCCCTCGGAAAGGGCATACCCGACAGGATGGTCATAATTCTAAATGGCATTCCCGGGACAGGCACAGAGGTATTCGCCCAGCAGTTCCTCTACTATGGTCTCCTTGCAGGCGAGACCGGATTCTACTTCACTTCGGAGAAAAGCGCCGAGACCATCCTTGCAGACATGGAGTTCTTCAAGTGGGATTTCAAGGAGTATAGTGAACTGAAGCTCGACATCACCTCGAAAATTCCCACCCCTCATGAATTCATGAAACAGGGGAAGCTCCATTTCATTGATTCCTACTCCATGAAACAGGAGAGAAAATACGTGGAAGAGTTGCCGAACCTCCGTGGAATAAGCTGGGACATGGGGTCACTCAACCACCTCTCATTCTTCCTCAAAAAATACATAAGGGAGACGAATGGTAAGAAGAGAGCCATCATCGACAGCCTTTCCCACCTGCTGCGGAACGAGGAGACCGATGTGGTGGTGGAGCTATTTGAAGACATACAGCTGAATGCACGAAAGCATGGTGGCATCTACATCTTTCTCCTCGTCGAAGGGATGCATGAGCCGACCGTGGTCAATACCTTCATGCACATCGCAGACGGCGTCATAGATTTCACCACTCACCAGCGAGGTTCAGAGCTTGAAAATGTCCTCCGTGTCCGGAAGCTCCGCAACATGATTTATTCCACAAAGATGATTCCCTATGTCATTCAGCAGAAGGGCATGGTGATAGAGACCACGGAGAGGATTCTCTAGGATGACTTGAAATTCCCGTTATTAATCTATGTGTATTGACCAACACTTACCCCTCAATCTTTCTGTACATCCAGAAAATGGTTCCAAATAGAGCAAGGCTCAAAAGGACCAGCAATACTATTATCGCGTAGACCCATGTTGGCATTGCTTTTGTCTCCACTATTTGTGGCGGCAATGTCTCTCCAGGGGTGGGGGTGATGTAGGGGTTTCCCTGGTTCTCAGGGGTGCCGTACTTTCCCTGCAGAATGCCCGAGATGAGGTTGTACATCTCCTCATTTCCTATTCCTTTATAAAAATCAGCTGCCTGCAGAAGCATCGCGTTGGCTTGGTTCCTGTCCTGAATTGTGAAGGAGGTGATGAAGAGCCTCTCCGCCTTCAGGAGTTCAACCTTCCTCTCTATGTCATCTACCATTTCGAGGAAGTTGCCGTTTCTGTAGTAGATGAGTGCCTTGATGTACATCTCGAGTGCAGACTCATAATTGCCGTCCTTATAGTAGCTTTCTGCCTGCTCATAGAGGGCTTTGCCCGTGTTGTCCGTTTTTACTATGAGCTGCTTGAGTATGTTTCCCGGAGTCCCATATTTGTCCTTGTAGGTCATCTGGACATCGATGAGATATGTTCCGAGGGGAGGCATTTTCTGAATGGTGGCATCGACTTCCTTGAAGGCAACGTCGTTGGCTTCCATGCGTGAGGCGACGAAGAATGATTCCTCGATGCCCGTCACCACTATGTTTCGCGCTGTAAATTTCACATAGACGTCTGTAATCTCCGTGGGACCGAAGTTTTTCACCTGGGCACGCAACCTCACGGGAATCGTGTAAGTCAAACATGAATCCACATAGCAGGAACCCATCTGGAGCACGAACTCTCCTGAAAGCAGGTCAACACAGGTTGAAATGTTGGTGGGCTTCACCGTGGAGGGTGCGTCCTTCACTTTTATGTTGTCTGCGACAGAATGCGTGCACCGCGGTGTGACTGACGAGGAACCTGTGAGAGTCACCACGTCTGAGGCGTCCATTGGAGCGCTCTCAGGAATCTCCAATACGAGGATGATGAATTGCTCTTCATCCAGACCCAGAGGATCCGTCTGGGAAATGATGGTGGTCTCCGTCTTATCGAGAATCTGATTCTTATTCTCATCTTTGTAGATTGTAACCTTCCATCCCTTCTCCGATTTCGCGGACACCTTTATGGTGTCGCGCGAGGAGCCCCTGTTTTGCACCATGTGGGGGAGATAGATTTTCGTCCCGGGTCGCCCGTTGGCAATTTGCTCGGGAAGCACGCATACACCGCAGGGATTAACGAACCATGCCTCAAGTCCCACGTTGGTGGGTTCTCTTTCTATGAGGAAGACTGCATAGTCAATTATCTCGAAGGGTGTGGTATTCGGGCATGCCTGTATGTTGCCCTTCATTGTGATGGGAACCACATATTTGCCAGGAGGCGTTGACTCTGAGAACTTTATGACAAGAACAACATCGGCCTTATCACCCTCTTTTAGGAGCTTGCCTGGTATGGCTTTGGAGCCCTCTATCACGGAGATATACTGCGTTTCTGCCGCTCCCATCTTGGCAGTATCAATATAGACGTCTCCCTTGCATGTTATCCTGAAGTGTCCCGCTTCGAGGGAAATGGTGACCTTTATCTCCACAAGCTGACCGGGCCTCACCTTGGAAGTATAGGAGAGTGTCATCCTCGGTTTCTCTTGCGCCTGTGCATCTATCGCAGAGAGAAATAAAAGGAACCCTATGATAAGGACAGCCATTTTTTTACTATTCATGTAGTATCTATTTTCTCTGAGTATTTAAACTTAACGTCACTCCTTCTCGCCCAGATACAGATACCTTCCGAAGGCTTTCGTGTACTCGCTCCATATGCCCCTGTCATCCTTTCTCTTCTCTGCTTCGATTATCTGTATCATCTCCTGCACGCGACTGTCGAGGAAGTCCGCCATGTAGAGCGCTTCGGCTTCTGGGAATTGCGGCTTCACGTCGCCCTTCTCGCCGTGGTGGGAAAGTATCATGTGGTACATTTTCATGGCAAGCTCTTCCGGAAATCCTTTTATAACAGAAATTTTTTCCTCCACCATCTTCAATCCAAGCACCTTGTGGTCTATGAGACTCCCCTGAGCCGTCACCTCTATTGTTGTTTCATGAATATAGACGCGCGTCTTTCCGCAGTCATGGATGATTGCTGCGGCGAGGAGCAGCTCGCGGTCCATCTTCGTGTAGAGTTTGGCAAGATGGGTGCATATGAAGGTGACCGCAAACGTATGTTCGGCAAGACCCCCCACGTAATTGTGATGGTGGAACTTGCTTGCGGGCTTCTTCTTGAATTCCTCGGTGAATGTCATGTCGGCAAAGAAACTTAAGACGAGAGATTTCAAATACTCGTTTTTAAATCCGGAGGCGATCTTTGTGAGTTCTTTCACAAGCACCTCTGTGTCGAATTCCGACTCCGCCACATAATCTGCCATGCTGAATCCCTCTGCTGCCTCGAGGTGGTCCGGTGTGAAAATGATTTGAAGGTTGTCTTTGTAGAAATTGACCGTCCCGATTATCCTCACCACATCGCCGATTTTAATTTTGGCTGCCGCCTCTTCCGCACCTTCCCAGCATTTCGCCACAATCGAGCCCGTCTTGTCCGCGAGCCTCAGGGCGAGATAGTTCTCGGGTTTGTCCCTGAAGGGGCGCAGCTCCTTTTCTGTGACGAGAAATGTGGAGTCGACGGGAAGCCCTTCCTGCAAATCAGAAACCCACGTCTTTTCCATGACAATACTTTGACAGAGAGTATTTAACAGTTGCGCCGGCAATGAAAGAAAAGAAGCCCCGGGAGGGATTTGAACCCCCGACCTGCTGATTGCTTGAAGCCGCTCTCGGATTCTTTCTTTTTTCCCGAGGGTTCGTACAAGTCAGCCGCCATAGCCAGTCTAAGCCACCGAGGCATATATTCAGTCACATGGCTTCGCCATGCGACCAATTGCTAAGACGTAATGCTTCGCATTACGTCCAGTTATCATGATGACTTCTGACACCAGCTTATAAATTTTTCGAGAGGTTATGATATCACCATTCTGAGAATGTCTTCGGGAATGGGTGTAGGCTTTCCTTTGACTGTAAATACATGCACGGTGTATCCACGCGCCACGAGCCTCTTGCCGCAGGTGATGGTGTAGGAGAACTTGATGTGTTTTCCCTCTGCCTCCTCGAGAGTCGTGTCCACCATGAGAATGTCTCCGAGGCAGGCCGGGGATTTGTACTGGCAGAAGGCTTCCACCACGGGCAGGACGATGCCCTTCTCCCATCTCTCTTTGAGGGAGATGCCCTTCGCCTTCATGAACTCTATTCTCCCCACCTCGAAATAGATGAGATGATTGGCATGATACACATGACCCGCGGCGTCTGTCTCTGAAATCCTCACCTCGATGTCAGTCTTCATCTTCTTCCCCTCCTGTCCGCGGCGAGATTCTGTCAATGAACTGTAAAAGATCCTCACCCTCGATTTCTACCACGATGGGACCCATGGCACAGTCCGAACAGAAGTTGACCTTACCCGCAAAGGCAGCCTGTTTGTTGAGGAAGAATTTGAGGCGTCCGTGGTGGGCTTTGAGACGCAGATGCACATTGGCAGAATCCCTTATTCTCTGCTTTTCCAGAAGAGAGGAGAAGTGCTCTACAATTTTCTGGTCTCCCTCTGCAAGAAAGAGATTCTCTCTGCAAGAAAAATCAGCAGAGGGGAAAATGCTTTTTAGCGCAAGGGAAAGCTTTTCAGGGGATTCTGTGGGGTTGAGGCATGCTTCAATTTTGACCCTCATCCCACAGATGGAGAGTGGAGGTTTAAAAAACTTTGCACAATCTTGGTGCTGTCGGATGAATCCACATAGGTATTAATATCCAACGCTTTGAAACTTGCTCGCAGCCTTTTATTTCAAGGATATTCCGGAAGGGTTACTTTGAGAAACACACTCATTAAAGGAGAATCAGACTCTTCTGTGAAAAATACCCCATGCAACTATAAATTTAAAAAGGCTCTTCCCAAAGACATGCGATGCGAAAGAACATAGAGTACCTCTTCTACCCAAAGACAATAGCAGTCGTAGGTGCGTCTGCCAAGCCAGGCAAGGTGAGCAACTCCTTCGTCAAGAATCTCATTGAATATGGGTACAAAGGCAAGATTTTTCCGGTGAACATCTCAGGTGAATCAGTATTCGGGCTGAATACATATCGTAACATTACCGAGATAGAGGATGAGGTGGACATGGCAGCCATTATCATCCCTGCCAAATCCGTCATGGAGGCGGTGGAGGAGTGTGGGAAGAAAGGCGTCAAATCTTTGCTCGTCATCACCTCGGGGTTCGGGGAGGTGGGGGAAGCTGCACTCGAAAAGCAGATTGTCGAGATTGCGCGTAAGTACCAGATGCCTCTCCTCGGTCCAAATATATTCGGGGTCATCTACACTCCCGAGAGCATGAACGCGACGTTTGGACCGAGAGATGTGCTGAGGGGAAAAATTTCATTTGCCACCCAGAGCGGAGCACTGGGAGCTGCCTTGATTTCCAAGACGATAAATGAACACATCGGGCTCTCCTGCGTCGCGAGCCTCGGCAATAAGGCAGACGTGGACGATGACGATATTTTGGAGTTTTTTGAGCAGGATAAGAATACCAATGTCATCGTGCTCTACATGGAGGGCATAAAGGAGGGGAGGAGATTCCTGCAGGTCGCCGAGAGCATTGTTCCAAGACTTCCCATCATCGTCATAAAGTCGGGAAAGTCTGAGGAGGGTGCCCGTGCCGCTGCCTCCCACACAGGTTCGCTTGCAGGTTCGGATAGAATCTTTGAGGCCGCATTCAGGCAGGTGGGCATCCTTCGTGCGGAGGGGGCAACGGAGGCCTTCGACTGGGCAAACATTCTCCAGGGAAGACCCGAAACCCTCGGCAAGCACACGGTCATCATCACCAACGGGGGAGGAGCAGGAGTAATGGCCGCCGATGCCTGCTCAAAGTATTGCGTGCATCTCCTCAATGATCATGAATTCCTGGAGGGAACGTTTCGCAAATACATTCCCTCCTTCGGCTCGACCCGCAATCCCATAGACATCACGGGGCAGGGGGGAGAGGAGACCATCCGGAATGTCCTGCATGAAGCGCTCGCGCAGGATGACATAAATGCCATTCTCCTCATCTACTGCGAGGCAGCCACCTCCAATTTCGACACCTTCTCCCGGTATGTCATAGACGAGATGGAGAAATTCACAAGTATAAAACCCGTCATCGTGTGCCTCATAGGAGGCGAGAAACCCAAGAGAGCCATCGATTCTCTCAATCAAAAGGGCATTCCCGCATATACGGACATTGAGAGGGCAGCCTCCGCGTTGGGTGCGCTCTATCGATGGAGTGCGAATTCAAAAAAAATCAGGGAGGAGAGGACAGAATCATTCACCTTTCCAAAAGAGGAGATACATGCCATCATAGAGGGGGTAAAAAGGGAGAAGAGATTGCAGCTCCTGGAAAGCGAGGCCAAAGACATTTTGAAGCTTGCGGGGTTTCGCGTGCCTGAATTCGGGTTGGGGAGGAACCTTGATGAGTGTGCATCGATAGCCTCCTCCATAGGATATCCCATCGTGTTGAAAATCTCCTCCGAGCATATCACGCACAAGTCAGACATTGGCGGGGTAAAGGTGGGCATAGAGGACAGGGGGGGGCTCGAGCAGGCATACAGGGAAATAATGAGAAACGTCTCCTCAAGTTACCCTGATGTCACGCCGAGGGGAATGCTCGTGACAAGGATGGTGGACAAAGGAATAGAGACAATCCTCGGTGTCACCCACGACCCTGCCTTCGGACCCGTCCTCATGTTCGGTCTGGGAGGCATCTATGTGGAAATAATGAAAGATGTCGTCTTTCGTGTCGCACCGCTCTCTGACCTGGATGCACTGGACATGATAACGGAGATAAAGGCCTCAAGCGTTCTCTATGGTGCGAGAGGAGGAATAAAGGGAGACATACCCTCCCTGCAGGAATCCATACTGCGCCTCGGCGATTTTGCGTGCGACTTCCCCGAAATCGCAGAACTCGACATAAACCCTCTCTTCATTTTTGAAAAGGGAAAAGGGTGTACCGTGGTGGACGCGCGCATGACCCTCGCGCATTAACACAACCTTTTTATTCTTGCCTCGTGTCTATCCCTCGTGAAAATCCTCCACGAGACGCTTGAATTCATATGTGAAGCGAGCAGGAATGTCTACCCGCGCGAGTTTGCGGGATTCCTGAGGAGCGAGAACGATATCATCACAGAGGTTCTCCTTTCCCCCGGCGGCATCTCTGGCAGCCACGGTGCAGTGGTTCACCCCACGCTGCTCCCTCTTGATTCCTCTATCATGGGCACCGTTCATTCGCATCCCGGAAGGGTGGCTTACCCTTCGGAGGAGGACATACGATTCTTCGGCAAGTTTGGGCATATTCATATTATAGTGCGTTATCCTTTCGCATTGGAGGATGCATTCTTCTTCGACAAAGAAGGGCAAAGAATCGAGTGTGAGATTGTAGATTAATGTCATATGTTAAATCCGCATTTCTCAAGCTGCCTCTTCTGGTCTTCTGATGATTCGTGCCACTGTCCGAGCTTTCGCGAGATATGTTCCGTCCAACCATAATTCTCATATGAAAATGCTTCCTCTCTTCCCTCCACTGAGATTTTGGCATTCAGGTTCTCATAATACCCCTGGGCGAGATACCCCTCATCCATCATTTTCATCGCCCTCTCGCACGTCGCGTCATCCAATTTGGGATACGTGTCCTCAAAAAGAACAAAATCCAAAGGATAGCGAGGACGGCATGGCGGGTCTTCTGCAGGGTACCCCATGACCAGTCCCACGAGAGGAAAAACCTTTTCCGGCAATCGAAACTCTTTTTGTATTCCCTCAACGCTTGTGAGGGGATATCCTAAAAAGCAGCTTCCCAATCCCAGGCTCCTTCCCGCAACAACCATACTCTGAGCCATGTAGGAGGCATCTTCAATGCCAAAGAGGAGGAGGGTCAAGTCGTTGGTTTTTATCTTCCAGTTCCTCTTTGCCATTATGAGCCCAATCTTGTGGGCATCCACGCAGATAATGAAGAGTAGAGGCGCACCGAAAGGTATCTTGTCCTTCTTGCGCGTGAGAAGCACGCTGTAGAGTTGGTAGGCAAAGGGAGCCTGCTGGGCTGCTCTCACAATTACTTCTATCACCTCATCTGAGGGCATCTCTTCTGTATACCTGCGTATGGACTTATGGTCGAGCAGGGTCTGTATTACGGGGTTGGCAATCATGCCCCTAATTTGAATCTGAATAAAAAGCTTTAGTGTGATGCTATCACACCAATACTGCATAACCCTTATATAGATACAGGGATGGAAAAATAGACAACGATTGTATCTACCCCGAATCGCAATGAGGAAAAATCCAAA
>Ga0315268_10001424_pt1 | contig 27529 bp, 30 predicted proteins | sample C1_top_MG_FD_204535 | JGI IMG/M metagenome (GOLD analysis project Ga0315268, IMG submission 204535) | Sediment microbial communities from Yellowstone Lake, YNP, Wyoming, USA - C1_top | ecosystem: Environmental > Aquatic > Freshwater > Lake > Sediment | place: USA: Wyoming | collected 2017-08-01
GCTGTGGCAAATTGTCGAGTTCCTCGCCCTGCCTAGATTGTTTTGGCTTGGTATAACTTGGTATTGCGGCTAAACTTAAATATGGATGGAGGTTCTCAAGAATACCAGCGTTGCAAGGATGCCGCCGTAGCTCAGCACGGTAGTAGCAGCTGACTTCTAAGCTAGACGCTGTGGAAGGCTGAGGCTGTTAACCAGTTGGTCGTAGGTTCAAGTCCTACCGGCGGCGCCAACACCATCATTTTACCGAACCGGCGACACTTAATTTCCGTTTTCTAAAGACTTTGTTGCACTCAATCTCGCACACGTACTCAAAGCCCGCATCAACTAGCTGACATACTTCGGTTGTTGTCTTGGCTACTCTGGAAACATATTCGTCCTCGTCAAGGTTAACGAGTTGCGTGTGCTTGAGTTTCCTCCGGTCTTTTCAAGTTCCACCCACAACGCGCACTGGGGACCAAGACATCTCTTCTGATGCAAGCCGCTAGCTGAGGCTTCTGAATGCCTTTCCGAGAAGAAAGGACAGAACAATCTTTGCCGTTTTGAAAACCTCGGCTTTTTGACCAAACAGGTTTCACCTTTAAGTATGGTTCATTAAAAAGTTTAAGGGCTTTCTGGCATCAGCAAAGTATAGTATACTTTGAAAGGGCTCACAAAGTACAGTATACGAAAATGGACATATCTAACAATGGCAGGAAAGCATCGCAGACGGGAGCTCGAACCTAAACCGAGTCACAAACTCTAGCATCCTATTTATGCTTCAGAAAATGAGGACAACGCGATACAGAAGAGCTTGCGCTTCACGTGTCTGGCTCTAGATTAGTGTCCATGTCCCTTTTCCATTAGTCTGTTTTATAAGAATACGTATTAATCCGTCTGGTTTCAGTTTCATACATAGTTTGTCCAGTTCCTCAATCTTCTTACTAGCATTTATCAGCAAGTCGACTTTTATGACAGGGGTATCTTCTGAAAAGCTTGCGTCGATTGTCTGCAGCTCGCTATAGTCTGTTCCACCCAACGAACGCTGCCAGTCTTGAATCACGTCGCAAAGAACTAGTAGGAATGCATAGGGGCACGTTCCAAAGTGTATTGGTATATCTTCAAGATTATGTAATGCAATGGCGTGGCATGCCGGTAGAATCTCACTGGGGAATGTATTAAAGAACCAGTCTCGAGATTTTGCTATTTTCTCTTGGGTTAGCAGGCTATGGATGAGTAATAGCGAGCTTATGACACCATGGTCCTTTTGTCTCAGCTTTGTCTGTAAAATGTTATGGAGTTTCCAATCTCTTGTTGGAGACTGCGCAGAAGGCGCTATCGGTTCAATCGTTTGACTATAATGCTCTTCTGAAATGTATGTGAGGTAGTCAAAGAAAACTGGTGTCAGGATCCTCTCAATCTCTATTGGGTAGATCGTGTCAACTCTCAGAAATGTTTTCAGGAAAGCTGAAAACCAATGGTCAATCTTTTCTATTGGATAACCCATGTCGTGGAATGTTGAGGCTAGCATCCATGTGAAGTTTGGATTGCTTGATGTCCTAAACTTCTGAGCTGCGAGGTTGTTTGTTTCCAGTATTCTATTGAGGAGGTAGTAGCCCAGCAGGAAAACGTCGAACTGGTGGGTGTAGTGTCCTCGATATTCAATGTTCGACTGAAAAAGGACTCTTTCAAAGTGCTCGAAATCTAGGAAGATCTTTGAAGTCTCCTCTTTCTGTGCTTTGGACCACAGCTCTTCTACGGCTTCTCTCACAGTATTCAACTTGACTTCTGCGTATTTTTCGCTGTCTGCCAAGCCCCATCTTCGGGTTAGCGTTGATAGAATTGCCGCAACCTTTTCGTTATAGGGGTTGTCTGTCCGCAAAGACCAGATTTTCGATAGAACTACTCTATCGCTTGTTGGCATACGACCATAGTTGGCTTCCATGATTTTACGAGTATCCGAATAGTCTTCCAAATCAGTCACATTCCTTAGTCCATTATCGCAGTAGCGGTTATTATCTTGTGCTAAGGCGGGTAAGCCGCCACACAACCACTGTCAAGTTGACGGAGGCCGCGACCAAACCCACTGACAGATCTTCATGAAAAGCTGGTATGAATTCAACTCCAGCGTGAGTTACCCTTCGGGCTACCAACGAACTCTAGTCGTATGAAGCCTCAAAGATTGATGGAAAGGGTATCAGGGCTATCAACATTGTCAAAACGTTCTCTTCGCTTGCTTTTTGAATGAAGTCGTCGAGGTTGAGTCTGTTGAGTAGGATGGCAAGATATGTTCTAGCTGTTAGCTGATAGAATGCAGCCTGAAAGCCAGCTTGAGTTCTTCTAACGCCGACTTTCTCAATGTAGCCATAATCCTCGAGTATTCTGACTCTGCGGTTGACATTGGTGTACTTAGTGTGTTTCAGCCCTCTTTGAGCTTTAACTTCTTTTGATATTTCGTAGATTGTTTGTGGGCTTTTGAGGGCGAGGATGTGGAATATGGCGTTGTTGAGCCTTGCTTCGCGTCCTTTGAAAACTGAGAGTCGTCCACATGGTCTCTTGCCCTTTGCCACACTGAATACTCACCAATAGGCACGGTAAAATGGAACAACAGAGTGAAAGTTGCCTATCTCGTTGATAGACACGTTTCTGTATGCCTGAACCTCGGCGAAAACGTTTGGGACTACCCCAAATGCGCTAGTCGAAAAATTTTGCCGAAGTGCCTATTTAAACGGAATATGCTCTTTCATGAATAAAATGTGGGCTTGAACTCGCCTAAGGCTGGTGTTTTTGCGAGGGTTCTTAGGGTGCCCTAAACGTTTTCACGAGTGTTTTTCCACTGAAAGGTTAGAGCATTGCGCTAAGTTTTCAGGGCATCAAATCAATTCTTACTAATTGTTCCTTGTCTGTTCCAGTGCTCGTTATATTGTATCCCGTATCTATTCCGTTGACGTTGATCCAATAGCAATCATCGTATTCTTTTGCCTTATCGTTGTAGCTGAGTTTTCCCATGCGTAGAATGATTGTTCCATTTGAATCCAAGATGAAAGTCTGACTCTCATCAGGCAAACGCCAAATTGAGCTCATGAATTTGTGGGTCAGATAAACATGTGCATTCGCCAATGGCTCACCGTTAGAGGTTACAGTGATTTTTATGGTGTCTGTCGGCACGTAGTAGTTTGTAAGCTCGACAAATGAACCATCAACATAAGTGATAACGTATGAAATCGCCCCGAACTCTTTGATTCTTTCAGCGGCTCGTTCTTCTCTTGTCAGTATTCGTGACTGGAAGTATCCTGGATCAAGAACCATCCAAGTGCCATTTATCTCGACCTCTGTAAAGGCGTGATTTTCTCCAGGAAACCTAACTTCGCGGGTCTGAAAACCCAGCTTGTTGAGAAAAGTCGAGGTCGCCATTTCCATTTCTCCGCAGGCTCCGACACCTACAATCAGATATTTCCAAAAATCTTTGTTCGCCCTGAAGGGATCAAGCAAAGGAAAATTGAGATTCGTAGCGCGGACAAAGTCAGAGATAAACATGGCTTTGCCAAACTCATCTTTCGACGATGCCTGAGACAGAAGTGTGTTGTAACATGCATAAGCAGTCAGGGGAGGCATTAAGATGCTGATGGATAGTGTGAAAATCAGTAGTGCCCCTACTTTTCTTCGAGAAAGATTCTCCTTTGGCTTGTACTTAACTAGATAGATGAGTAACGGAATAATGATCGGCACTGATAATGCAAAATATTCTGAAATTCCAATTATCAACAGAGCTACCAAAAAAAGAAGATAAGACACCAGAGGAAACGCAAACAGAGCTTGCATTTTCCGATCATCGCGCTTGTTTTTCGATGCAAAGGGAAGGGCCAAGGCTGAGAGCAAAACAACGAATGCCAGAATGCTGAGGAAACCAAGAAAAATTATGGCAAAGCTAACATACTTGATTATCTCTGTGGGTAAAATTCTCTGAAGCCTTAAGAATATCGCAAAGGACAGCATGAACGAGAGCAACGGATAGCTCGCAAAGATTAAAGCGGTTTTGTGTGTCTTGAATATGTTAACGCGCCAGTTATGCAAATCCACTTCTTCTCACTTAACTCTCGCATGCATGAGAGATTAAACAGTTCTGATTTGTGGTTGTCAGTGGTTTGGCTTCTATGATTAGGTTGTTGCCTTCTTGTTTGGCTTCGACTTTGAGGTCCTTGTCTAAGAAGGGTTCAACAACGTCTCTAAACTTGGCTGGGATGGTTAACTCTAACTGCTTCCGCTTGTAGATGCGTTTTCCATCAAAATAGCGGTACTGCTTCACCTTCTGCCTAATCCTTATGATGTGGTGTTCATGGTAAGGATTCAAAGCTTACAGCCTCTAGGTCAATCTTTCTCCACATTTTGGACAATTGAATCGGGTGTAGTAGGCGCATGTGTAGCAGTAGTGGACGCCGCATTTTGGACAGGTGTAACTAATGCCGTTGATCGTTTTGGCACATTCTCCAGCACAAGGCTGACCAACCGCATATTTCTGCATGAAACACTCACCTTAAGAGGCAAAAACAGGCGTTAGAATTCCAACGTACTTAACGATAATCCTGAAAAATAACGAGAGAAAGCAGGGAGAGCACGGTGAAACTAAGACTTGTCTTAAAGAGTTTGATACAGAAGATCCTTTCACAAGTGATAAATGCCAAGATGACTAGTATTAATAGTGCAGTTTTGAGAGGGGAGAAGATGGGCAAAGTAAAGCGGAAAGCAGTATCAGGACTGGTTTTGATGTTGCTGTTAACAAGCATATTGACGTTAGCGTTTAACATTCAACCAGCTATGGCAGAACCTCCCATAACAGCAAGTCAAGAGGCACCGCCGACGGAATGGGCCCAAACATACGGAGGAACAAAAAATGATTGGGGCTCGTCTGTGGTTCAGACGAGTGACGGAGGATACGCCATAGCAGGCTACACAGAGGACTATGCTGGTAGCGTCTATGCTTTTTGGCTTGTTAGGACTGACTCTGCTGGCAATCACTTGTGGAACAGGGCCTTTGGAAGTTTGAGTGAGTGTGCCTGGTCTGTGGTTCAGGCGAGTGACGGAGGATACGCACTGGCAGGCTACACCTACTCCTATGTTGCTGGTAGCTCTGATTTCTGGTTGGTTAAGACCGACTCGGCTGGAACCATGCTGTGGAGCAGAACATACGGAGGAACAAGCAGTGAAGAAGCCTATTCTCTGATTCAGACTGATGACGGAGGATACGCATTAGCTGGCTCCAGCAGCCATGATTTCTGGTTGGTTAAGACTGACTCGGCTGGAAATATGCAGTGGAACAAAACATGCGGAGGAACAAGCACTGAAGAAGCCTATTCTGTGGTTCAGACGGATGACGGAGGATATGCACTGGCAGGCTACACCTACTCCTATGGTGCTGGTGGCGCTGATTTCTGGCTCGTGAAACTTGGCTCAGCACCTCCTCATGCAGACTTTGTATATTATCCAGTTGAACCTAAGGCTGGTCAAATAGTGACATTTGATGCCTCCTCTTCTTATGATTCAGATGGAAGAATTGTCTCTTATGATTGGGACTGGGACGGCGATGGGGAATATGATGATTATTCGGGAACAGGGCCCATTAGTACATGGCAGATTGAAAACGGTACATTCAACGTAGGATTGAGAGTCGTGGACAATTCTGGGGCTGAAGGCGCCCTTTCGAAGCAAATTGTTGTCGGTCAATCCGCTATAAGTAGACTTAGCACTATGCTTGCTGAGTGGTACGAGTCTCTAGATGGCTCCTACGGACTTGGACAGAATGCATTCGATACCAGCCGAACTGATACTACCCTGGTTATTTGGCCCTGGGGACAAGCCCACAAGCGATTCACGCTCATTGACAAATGGTTGAGAGAATTGGATACCGGATCCAAAACCCTTTGCTGGCTCAAAGGCACGAAGTTTGCCTGCCTGGAAGAGGTTGATCTTCTTTACATCCTTAATGCAGAGGTTGATCACGAGACTGCTCCCGGCTTCACCTATCAGACTATGGCGCTCAACGCAATAAATGAAGAAATGCTTGTGCAAGAGGCTTGGAAACAATTCACTCCTGACTATAACTATGTTATGAAGCCCCTCTTTCAGTATGCATTCGGAACCGTCTGGAGCCTGTCTGTTAGTGAACAGGCAATATTAGACCTGAGTCTTCCCCTCGGAATCGGCATATCTACAATTCGTTCGGGCTTGAGAGCCCTTAGCATAAAAAACGTAATGAAGAGCATAGAAAAAACCGCTTACAGCCAAGCTCTTGCAGCGTACTTCCGAGAGCGATATGATCGTGGTGAGGGTTCTCATGATGACGCTTGGAACGCAGTCTTGCATTTGGCCAATTTTGCAGTTCCTTCTTCAGCAAACGCTGAGGAGAGGGCAGCAATACTGGAAAACATGAAATGGTATTTCGGAGAGCTATGGACGAAGTATGAAGGAGACACATACTATGACTATCAAGGGTTACTGAATCGAGGATTGCCTATGCATATGCGGAGGGAATACAGGGAGCAACTCAAGAATATACTGTTAGATGCTTTGGAAAGGGGCTCTCCTTTTCTGCCGAATAGCAAGAAGTGCAAACTCCGTAGCCCTGGCGAACTCAGAGTTTATGACTCTGAAGGCAGAATCACTGGAGTTGTGGACGGAGTGGAAATTGAGGAAATTCCAAACTCGGTATACGATGATGAAACCAATACAGTGACCGCACTCTTTCCAAGCGAAACTCTTGGGAATAAGGTAGTAGGCACAGCCACTGGGCTATATGGATTGACAGCAACATCCATAGAAAACGGACAGATTGTCAACTTCAATGCCACTGATATACCCATATCGAGTGCAGCAATTCATCAGTCTACAATTGATTGGGTTGTTCTCTCTCAAGGCGGAGACGGTGCCACTGTTCAAATTGATTCAAACGGAGACGGCATGTTTGAGTACAATTTTACTTCGGACAGCGAGCTAAGCCGTGTTGAATATGTAGCTGCTACCACTGGGCATGACTTGGGAATTACAGGAATAAGCTCATCAAAAAGGGTCATAGGAGAAGGCTACATGCTCCCGATCAACATAACAGTCATGAACTATGGCCCTTATGCGGAAACATTCAACGTTACAGTCTATGCAAACTTAACTCTGGTTTCAACTCAAATCGCTACTTTGGCAAATGCAAGCTCAGCAACAGTCACCTGCACTTGGAACACTTCTGGCTTTGTAAAAGGCAACTACACCATAAGCGCCTATGTCATCCCTGTCGCAGGTGAAACATGGACAATCGACAACACCTACACCGGCGGCACAGTTAAAGTTGTGACACCAGGCGACGTGAACGCCGATGGAGTTGTTGACATTGTTGACGTAAGCGGAATCAGCGCTCACTGGTATCCGGGTCCACCCTCTGGACCACTGGATTATGCCCCAAACTTTGACATAAACGACGACAACAACATTGACATAATAGAAGTATCAATAATCAGCGCTTACTGGACAGGACCACCGAAAGGACCACTAGCCCCTTAATTGTCTTTCTTTTTTCCAAAACAAGTAAACCTTAGTCTGCAGTAGCATTGAGCTGATGCCAATTAGCTTTGCCAGTTTCTCTAACTCTGCGTTCTCCATTGCTTCTTTGTACAGTTTGCTTTTGCCATAGGGGTCGTGGAAGCTAAATTCCTTCATGAACGTGGAGATTGGTTAGATACGGTATGCCTCGTCTTTTCGGGCTAGTCTCTGCGCCTCTCTTGCCCACCATTCAGGACTACCTTTGGCAATTTTCTCTCTCTTCATGAACTTGATGTAAGTAACCACTTTAAACTTCTTGAAAACAAGCGGACTCTTATAGGAAGGTTTTTGTTTGTCTAGAAACCTTCAGAATGTTCTATTCTTGCTGCATGCGAGGGTTAGCATTGACTTCAAAAGTGGCTGTAGTCGAGTTCGATGGAGACATCGAAGGATCGTTCAAGCAAGCTATCGACCTAATCGGGGGAATAACCGACTTAAACACCGCCGAGAGACCAGTAGTCGTTAAAGTTGGGGTTTTCAGTCACAAAGCAGAGAATCACGCATCAGTAAATTTAGTTAATGCAATCACTAATTGTTTCGATAGGGCTCCAAAGATATTCCTAGCTGAATCTGACAATTACCAAGGCACGGGCTCCGAGAGACTTCAAATATGGAAAGAACTTTTCACGGAGCGGGTCGCTCCCTTCAACCTTTCAGATGACTCAGATACTAGAAAAGTTGTGCTTGTTGGTCAAGAAATGAGTTTGTCACATATCCTCTTTAAACCAAACGTCTTGGTTGACACGCACATACTACGTTCCTTTGAAAGCGGAAGCATTCTCAAGAACCTTTTCGGATGCATCCCTGATTCGAAGAGAGTAAAATATCACAAGATTCTTCCCACACTTCTCGCCGATGTCTATGAAGCAATAGGTGGAGTAGACCTTGCCGTGCTCGACGGCACATACTTCTGGCGTGGTGCAGGAGGTTCTCCTGTGCCAATGAATACCCTGCTAGCAGGGAGAGACGCAGTGGCTGTGGAAACGGTTGGAGCTACTCTTGCTGGGCTCAATCCTCAAAAGATGCCAGTCATACAAGAATTTGTTAAGAGAGGTCTCGGAGAAGGAGTCTTAGAGAACATCGAGGTCGCAGGAGCCTCAATTGAAAACCTCAAGGAGAAGTTCACGCGGGCTGCATTGACTCAGAAGAAGGCAAGTGTACAACGCAAGGGTCCTCAAACTTGGGGTGGCCACGCGCATTATGTATTTGAGAGCTTAATAAGCAAGGGATTCTTCAAGCAACCCAATAAGAGAACAATACAAGATGTGATCAGAGCAGTAGAGGCTCGGGGTCTCTCGACCAAAGGCAACGAGCGCAAAATAGCGAATTCTCTTACTCGAAGAGTGAAAAAAGGAGCCCTAAAGAAATCCAAGACCTCAAATGGATGGGTCTACTGGACAGAATAGCCCAAGCTGCAAAAAAGATGGCGATTTGTGGGGAGACATCGCGTTACAAGTTAGTCCTATCGGCCGCGCCAACAATATTCCTAGTCTTTCTCAGCTTATAGAGTCTAAAGGCAATGGACACTATGCTGAAGGCTGCCACAGCCGCTAGGGCCTGACTCATCTGGGATGAAGAAACTGCTGCTAAGACATGGAATTCTGAATTTTCGTTCTGCCAGAGAATGGTTCCTGGACGAAGCGTTTGACCGTTGTAGAAAAAGATCACCTCATATAGGTTGCCCAGAGGGTTTTGATGGTATTGGGCAGATACTCCATGGTAAGGTTTGCCACCCCACATCCAATCAGCGTCAAGATAGCAGAGGTCCCCCTGCGTAGACCAAGCAACCTCAACCCGGTTCCAACCTGTCTTTCGCAGAATCTTCGGGTCTCTCAGATCCGCTGACCAACGATCGGTGGCTATGACCTTGGAACTCACGACTCCGAACTGAAAGTAGTGCACATAACGTGTAAGTGGGAACGCGTTACTGTTCGTGGCGTCTCCAGCATAGAACTGTCTGATGACGCTTTTACAATTGGGCAGAGCAGCGACATCAACTGATGCAACCGTAATGTTACTCTCAGAAGTAGACAACGAGTAATGAACGAACCCATCTGAATCCCAGAGTGCAAGCAGAGTGACAGGGGTTGAAGGGTCAATTCCCATGATACGCCAAGTATAAGCATAAAGCAATTGCTCAGTCGGCATCTGTAAAGGTGCAGTTGACTCCCTAGTTTGGTGCAACCCAATGTCCAGAAAGAAGTCGCCTGTTGCATCTAGCACGAGCATGGTGTAGAAAGCGTAGTCCACGTTTATTATCTTGCTATCCTGCCCTTGGACAAACATGCCTGCTCCGAGCCAGCTATCAGGTGGAAAATAGCCAGGATCCGTTGATGGAAAGCTGACCGTGACAGTTGTTGCCTGAACCCTTTCGCGAATGTCCAGATTTGGAGCATTGACGTGATACCCTGCCACGTATGGCTGATTCGAGTTCAATTCGACGACATGATGATTCTCCGTCGGAGTCAACTCAACTATTTCCTCGGCTCTAGCGGAGAAAGTGGCAGCCAACGGAATAAGAAAGAGGGCTAAAGGCGCCACAAGCATTGTTGAACTGCCTGTTTTCACACGCTCTCCCCACGTTTCAAGTTCATTGAGTAGGTATAAAATGGCTCTGCAAACCTTAATTATCCTGTTTAAGGAAGATTGTTTTCATGGTTTCTACCTGCCCAAAATGCGGTCGAAACATGCCAGATGACTCAGTCTACTGCCCATATTGTGGCTACGGAGCCCAACCGTCAGCCAGAACAAGCCAAGTGTCGGCCGCTGGCACTCTACTGCTTGTGGCAGCTGTAACCTCATTCGTTTTTTGGGTTCTGTCTCTCAGGGCGCTTGCACAAATCTACAGTTGGTATCCTACTGGGGTGGCGGGAGGCTGGCTCCTGTACGATCAAGTATTGACGGTTTTCTCTTTCACAGGGTTCTTGTTCGGCTTACTCAGCGGCCTTCTCTCATTGGCCAGAAGAAACTACAAAGTAACCATGCTCTTTGCGGTTCTCTGCACAGTTTCAGGCGCTGGCGCTTGGACCACATCGATGATAATACCCTATGCGAAATGGTGGTACTCCCTTCTCTACTATTTTCTGCCCGATTTTGCAACCGCCCTAATTGGAACAGTCCTGATTTATCCCCGGAAACCAGAATTCAAACAGTAAAACAGAAAGAACGAGTTTTCACTCAGTCCTAGCTATGAAGAGGACGACTCCCAACACGACTATCACGAGTCCCGCTGCGAGGAAGAGGATGGAGTTGGCTCCGACGCTTCCGAGGTTTGTGTACGTTAAGTAGAAGGTTATTGCTCCCACGGCAATCATTATCAAGCCGATGAGCTTCTCCATGATGGTTAAACCGACTGGCGCTGACTCTTTCTTACTCATTCTTGAAACCTCGGTGCCTTAAGGCAGACTATCGTTTGCATAGCATTATTTTAAGTTTGTTCAGACTCTTCCAGCTTGGCTGGCAAGTATTCGTCTACGATGTAGGTTAAGCCATATCTGCTGAAGGCCTCTTGTTCCGCCTTTTTCTTGATTTTGAAGAAGGTTTTGGTTTCTCTCTGCCACAAAGAACCCTTGTAGCGGGGGTCCTTCTGCAACTCGTACAGGCGTTTAATGTCTATGTCTGTGAGGGGGTCGCTTGGCAACTTGTAGTCTACGATGTCGGTTGCCCAGACTCCGCTCCATTTGGCATCTGGCGTGGTCAACTCGCGTAGGTGAGCCGCGTTGGCTGAGCCTGAGATGATTACCATGGCTATGTGCATCCCCCACGGGTCGCCGTCGGTGAAAATGTAGACGGGCAAGTCGAGTTCTCTGTTCAATCGGCGAATAAAGTGGCGTGTAGCTCGTGGCGCCTGTCCAGCTGTAAGCACGAGCAAGGAGTTGTATTTCTTGTGCACTTTTTCCTCGATGAATCTCGTGAAGAGCCCACCTTTCTCGATGGCTATTACCTTATCAGCGCTTGTCTTGACGAACTCCGAAGATGTTAACGCAGGTCCTATCATGACGCCGTCTGGGTGCGACGTCAAGTTTAGCCGTTTGCCCTCGTACCCTGGAACCGTGTACTCTATTGTTAGGTCGCCGAAGATGGCTGAGCGTTCTTCTGGAAAAACGCTGAAATCTTCTCTCGAGAAGTTTGCCACTGTCTCCAAATCTGTGATGACGTTGTCTGATTCAGCTTGGTCCTTGAAGGCAATGTCGAAGGCCTGAGCCGAATAGTAAACGTCCCTCAGCGTGGAGGTTTTTCTCTGTTTGGTAAGTTCCTGCGCAAAATATGCAGCCCACACGAGTTGAGTGAAGGGTCTGATGTGGCGTATGTTTCCGGCGCTGCGGCGCACGGCTTTATCGCCTAGGATATATTGGCGCAGTTCTGTGTCATAGTGTATATTTTCTATGCTACGGCTGGGCATCTTCGTCCATGGGAAGACGCCGTTTTCCATTTGCTCGTACAATGATCCACCGAATTTGGTCAGGTGGGTTACGACTTCTTTTTTTCTTTCTAAAGCGGTTAACCTAGTCTGTCTCTTCTTCATATTTCTTCACCTTTGTTAACAGTTTGGTCATGTCTGGCTGCTTTTTCTTCCCAGCAAGCTCGGTTGAGAACTGTGCGATTTTCGGGAGATATTTCGAGAAAATGTTCAGTCGTTTTCTTTCCCTCTCGACGTGCTCTTGTCGGCTTAAGAAATGTTGCAGCTCCCGTGCGGCTTCGCGGATGCCGTTCAAAATCTCTCTTTTCACCTCAGGTCTATCGGCGATGAACTCTTTGCCCACCGTCTTGTACGGAACCTTTGTGCTGCACAAGTGAACCAAAATGGCGATTGGCAGATCTGGAGAAACCTTGTACCTGCGCCAGTTCATCGCCTTGATAATCCTCCAACTGACGTCGCTGGCTTCATCGTACAATAGTGGAATCCTGTTGGCGAACCTGTATAGAACGAAGTCGCTTCTTTTCGGGATATTTCCGCCGTAGGCAACAGCGGCTTCTACGATGAATGGGTGCCCGGAATATGTGGATGGGGGACGCTGTCTCACAGCTATGAATTCAGGCTGCAACTCTTTGAGGATGCCTGCTTTCAACAGGTCTTCGCCAAGTGGAGAGAGGCAGCTGGCGTCGGGAGCCAGAAACCCTTCAAACCGTTTCATCATGTGTACTAGACGCACGATTTCTTCCGGCTTCAGTTTTCTCGGGTCCTTGGTTTTGCCGATTCCAGCGAAATCTAGGAATTTGTGGGCTGTTGTTTCACCTACTCGATGAAAATGATACCTCATAAAGTCAACCATGTTGCGGCAGGGCGTTATGCGCATTAGGCGTTGGATGGTTTCCACATCGACGCCGTAGGGATGCGGTTTTGTTTCCTTTGGCGGAGGCGGCATCTTTGTGGTTACACGCGTGAACTTGTACAGGCGACCCTTTGGGTCGATGAAGGTGATGTTTGCGTACGGGTTTACCAGAGCCGTCTGCTTTATGTATTCGAGGATGCGGGGCATGGCTTTGCTGTAGTCTCCTTCGAGAGTGAACTCAACGATTGTTCCCCGCCAACCCTCCTTGTTCAACAATATCTTTCGATCCAAGATGATAGGACGGTTACGCTGAATGTCCACAGTTATTTTGTATACGTAAACGTGAGTCCCACCAGTGCTTGAAATAACAGAAGCAGGCTTATGCGTGGTTATCTGCCCATAAAGAAGCGCCATCGTGCCGCCCAGACCGAATGTACCACGTGCTTGCCTCAACTTGTATTTTGAACCGAACAAGACTTGACCAAAAGCAGCTGGTATGTGGCGGGCGGGTACGCCAGTGCCGTTGTCCTCTACTCGCAGTCTGTATACGCCTGTTTCAAAGGTCTCGGTTTCTTCTTCTGTTTCTTCGCCTTCAGATTTTTTTTCTCCTTCTGCTTCACTTTCGAATTTTTCATTGTCTTCATATGACAGTCGAACGTATACGTCGGGGCAAACCACCAAGTCTTGAGCGTATTTCTGGATGAGCTTCTCCAAGGCTTCAGGTTTCAGCTCTTTCTCAAAGATGGCTTTTGCTCCATCAGACTTCGCCTTTGTCGACGTCTTTTCAGACAAATAGTCCAATAGAAGTTGAGGATCTTGTTTCAAACTTTCACAGATTTCCTTAAAATTGCTGATTTCAGTTCGTGTCGCATTCGTGCTTATCTTGATCCTCGGGATTGCAAGCCGTTCTGCCGCATCCAACGAGTTTTCAACGAGTTCCCTTATTGAGGAGAAAATGGCTCTAGCTGGATTCGTGAAGCCAGCGATGTCTCGGTTGCGGTAGAAAAAGTCTGCAGCACTTATCTCCTCAAAGGTCTCAGCCACACGTATCCACTCGAATCATGCGAAGTTTAGATTAGTCAGTCAAACCGCAAGAATATGCACTTAACCTTCTTTTTAACTTTTAACACAAAAAACGCTATAACTACGAGGGCGCAGTTGCTTACTGTTTACTCCTTTGTTGTCTCGTAGGGTTTTTCCCAGAGTTCAAGCTTTTTCTTCTTCAGTTCGCGTCTTTTTCTGTGGAGGAAGCGGTAGACGGTGCTGTGTTGGCTTCCTTGGAGCAGCATTTGTATGGCTTCTCGGGCTACATCCATCTGGTCTATGTTGGCGATGATTGAGACCGTGTGTCCATGCACCGACACGTCGGCTTCAGTTAACTCTTCAATGATTCGCCTCGTCTTACCTTCTTGCCCGATGATTCTTCCCTTCACGCGCTGCAGGTCAGCAGGTGACCTACCGAATATTTCTCGCAGGTCAATTACTTCTAGCGCTGCATCTTCGTCGCCTATTAGGCGGTAAGCGCGGTCTGGAGAGAAGCCTCTTCCAATGGCGGTCACCACCTCTTTTGCTCGGAACAGCTGCGAGGGGTCGCTGTCTTCTTTTGCAAGTGTTATGGTTACGTCGCCTGTTTCGCTGTCTATAGTCAACTCTACACTGAGTCTCTTCTCTATAGCAGATTTTACTTGGCCTTCTGGACCTATCAAGGCGCCTATGCGATCTTTCGGAATCTTAGTAAACGTGTTAGCTCTTGCCACTGCTCATGATTCTCCTGTGTACCTCTTCGAATGACAGCACTTCTACTCCTATACGTTTGAAGTATCGGTTTAAGTTTTCTATGTCGCGGCGCAGAAGCTGAGCCGCCATCGGATGCTCCAACGGAACCGCCTGTGAAACGTCAAACAGTACGGGTTGATTTTTCCATATCATTATGTTGTATTCGCTGAGGTCTCCATGCACCAGTTTGGCTTTTTGATAGAGTCTTTTCACGTTGGCTAAGACTTGGTTGTAGAGGCGCTTTGGGTTTTTCACTTCGATTTCTCTTAGAAGGGGTGCGCTTTCTCCATTTTCACCGATGAACTCCATAATCAAGACGTTGTGGCTCACATCAATGGGCTTGGGTACTCTGACGCCTGCTTGCGTGGCTTGCATGAGGTTTTTGAATTCTTTTTGCGTCCAAGCGTATACCAAGGAGCGTGTGTCTCTTTTTATGTGAGCGAAGCGTGGGTCGCCTTCAATGTATGGTATCATGCCGCCTCTTTTGAATTCAGCTGAAAGCGTTAGGAAGATTTTGATGGCTACTGGATTTCCGTTTTTGTCTTTGCCCCAGTAGAGTTTGGATTCTTTTCCCGCCTTAACTGAACCGAATATTTGGTCTATAGTTCCCTTATTCAAGAAATCGTAGATAGTCATCAGTGTAGAGCGGTCAAAAACCTCCTCCAAGACTTCGTAATCTTCGCTTCTTTTTTCCCTCATCAACCGTTCGGTTTCGTAACGTTTCTCTCTTCGCCCAATCTTTTTGTCCACTCTGGCTCGATAAGACACAGAAGGTCTCCCAAACAATCAAAGAAATTTAGAGGGTGAGATAGCCCCTTTTCCGCAGCAAATCCGCCTGCGCCCGAGTGTACCGCCAGATTACATCGCCCTTACTCTCAGACTGAAAATCCCACGGAGAAACCAGAACAATATCTCCTTCGCGAATCCACACTCGACGCTTAATCTTGCCTCTTATTCGGCATAGGCGTTCGTGTCCATCTTGACATTTAACCATGACTCTGTCAAAGCCTAAGAGCTTGACAGCCACGCCCAGAACGTCGGTTGTGGCGGGCAAAATTATGTTCTGCATGTCAACTTCGCTTACAACCTTCTTCTTACCCAAACAGCCACCCCAACACAGCACCTAGTTACAACAAAAATAATGGTCTAACTTAAATATCTTAACAGAGTATCGATCTTAAATTTTGACGATTTGTGCGTGGGGTATGCCTGAGATTTTGAGTATGGCTTCTGGATGCACCAATCCTGCTTTGACGGCTTTGTCTACTATGCAGTGTCCGACCATGTTGACTATAGTTGACTGCTTGCACAGTTCAATAGCCTCCTCAATCGTTACCTTCATCCCCTTGTAGAAATCTTCCCTTACTTCGAACACGATTTTTCCATCTCGCAAAACCTTGCCTACTAGGTCGCAGTCGCATGTGGCTAAGACTAGGTTGTTGCCGTGTTTGCGCACGTTGACGTAGACATCAGTCACCGTTGTTGCCCTTCTGAGTCCTCTGAGAATAATTTAAGCTCGAAGTTGACAATATAGTTTTTGCCTACATTCTCGACTCTTTGGAAACGGTGCGTCTTGACGCGTCAACGCTTTAGTTGCAACAACAACTAACAGAGAAAAAGTGTAATCAATCAAATTGTTTTGACGGATGATTTGGCTCCACAAGCTTCACATGAAAGGAACGAGAAGCGCTTCTCCTTCACAATTTTAGTGTCCGGACGCTTACAAACTGGGCAGATGACAAACGCTTCGGAGTAGAGCTGAATCAAACGGTTAAGCGTGTCGGTCTTGAACTTCCCCTGAAAAATGGCTCGGGCACCATCCATTGACCCTGCGGTCGCCATCTCACGAGACAAATACCGCAACAGATGCAGAGGGTCACGATTAAGCGCAGCAGCAATATCCTTATAATTCACAATATACGTGCGCATCCCGATGGTGCCACTGCGAACATTGGGAACCTCAAACCTCTTATGCTCAAACACCCCGGGCGGAAGCTGAGAATGCGCCCGCTTAAGCAGTTCTCGATAACTAGACTTCATCAACTAATCCCCGTTACCATGAACCCATCCTTAAAGGTAACAACCATCACTTAAATATTTTCAGACACACAACTGAAAAACAAATCCAAACAGGAATCCATCAGAGATGTACAAGGAAATATGGACATGGACAAAATGCACAAGCAAAATCAACACGCTACGGGGCAGACTGGGATTCGCCGACTCACCAAGCCTCAAATTCTTGAAACTCACATTATCTCTCGAAAATGGACAAATACACGACGAAATAAGAAACAAACCCCTGCCAGAAATTCAGCCAAGCATCTACTGCATTCTCTCAGGCTACGCAGAATCCCAGTCAATACCTGAGACTCATAACCTGATTTCGTATTCACAGTTACCAGGAGGCGTAGGATACAACAACGCATTCATTCGACGAGCAGTTCAACCCATCGAAAAAACCTTCGGCTCCAACGCTGAAAGCCTTTGGCAAACCGCAAAACTTTTTAATGCTGAAAAACTTGACCACGGCGACTGCTCAACGAAGATTCAAGCCCTGCCGCTCGTACCAATAGTAATAATTCTCCACACCGCCACCTCGGAGTTTCCAGCCTCCGCCAACATGCTCTTCGACTCCTCAGCCAGCAACTACCTCTCAACCGAACAGTTAGCGATGTTAGGCGAACTCACATCTGCGAGGTTAAGACATGCCCATGAAGCAATAACTTAAAACACGGGCTTACTGAGATTATTCTTCTCACGTCCGCGGTGAAAAACAACTTGCCAAAGTCACAGGTTCACCCTTACATCCCAAACGCCGTGCCAGAAACAAAACACGAAATGATGAAGCAAATCGGAATCAAAACCATAGACGAACTCTACGCCGACGTGCCCGCAAAGTTTCGACTCAAAAGAAAGCTAAACCTTCCCAACGCCTCATCAGAACACGAAATCCGAGAACAAGTTGAAAACCTTCTACGAAAAAACACGAGCAGCGGCAATATTCCCGCTTTTCTAGGCGCAGGCTGCTGGCCCCATCACATACCTGCCGCAGTTGACAATATCGCACAACGAACTGAGTTTCTCACATCATATACCCCGTATCAACCCGAAATCTCACAGGGCATGCTCCAAGCATTGTTCGAGTACCAGAGCATGATCTGTGAGCTAACAGCCATGGAAGTAGCCAACTCATCCGTGTACGATTGGGCGTCCGCCCTCGGAGAAGCCGTCCGCATGGCCGTGCGCATCAACAACCGAACCGAAGTCGTCGTGCCCAAAATCATCCATCCAGAACGGTTTGCGACTTTACAAACTTACGTCGAGCCTCTCAAGCTGCGAATAAAATCAGCAGGGTACAACTCGGAAACAGGCTTGCTCAATCTTGAAAACCTAAGACATCAGATTTCTGAGAAAACCGCCGCGGTCTACATTGAAAATCCCTCGTACCTCGGCTTCGTTGAAACACAGGTTGAAGAAATCGCTGAAATAACCCATGACAAAGGCGCCCTATTCATTGTTGGTGTTGACCCGATTTCGCTGGGTGTTCTGAAGCCTCCAGGTGAATACGGCGCAGATATCGTCGTTGGCGAAGGCCAACCTCTAGGTAATCACCTCAATTTTGGGGGTCCTCTCCTCGGCTTGTTTGCGTGCAGAGGCGAAATGGAACTGATTCGGCAGATGCCAGGACGCGTAATCGGCATAACCACAACACTGGACGGAAACAAAACGGGTTTCTGCATGGCATTGCAGACTCGCGAACAGCACATTCGAAGGGAGAGGGCCACCTCAAACATTTGCACAAACGAGGCTTTGTGCGCGGTTGCATCCGCCGCCTATTTGGCATTGCTGGGACCTCAGGGCTTGAGGGAGCTAGGCGAAATCATAATGATGAAGACGCAGTACGCAATGCAGGAGTTAGCCAAGATCAAAGGCGTTAGGACGCCCCTGTTCAATGTGCCGCATTTCAAGGAGTTCACGGTAAACTTTGACAAGACAGGAAAAACCGTTAGAACGCTGCATCAAACATTGCTTAAAAAGTATGGAGTTCACGGGGGCAAAGACCTCTCCAAGGAGTTCCCAGAACTGGGTCAGACAGCCCTGTACTGTGTGACAGAGGTACATAGTAAGTCAGATATGGACCGACTTGTGATTGCTTTGAGCAAGGTTTTGGGGAGGAGGTGAAAACTCATGTTTCAGCAGGCACGTTGGAATGAACCTGTAATCTTCAAGCTTGGAGGCAAAGGCAGGAGGGGCTGCAACCTACCGCAAGTCGAGGCTGAAGTTTCTAAGCTCGCAGGTAATGTAGGAAATACGTTGCCCAAGACGATCAGAAGAACTGTACTACCCAGTCTACCTGAGCTTTCAGAGGTTGAGGTTGTTCGGCACTTTACTCGTCTTTCGCAGATGAACTACGGCGTGGACTTAGGCTTCTATCCACTGGGCAGCTGCACCATGAAGTATAATCCAAAAATCAACGATCTGCTGGCTGGAGCCGCGGGCATAAGTGAGCTTCACCCAAACCAAGACGAAGACACAGTTCAGGGCATACTCGAAATCTTGCATACGCTTTCACGTTGGCTGGCAGAAATCACTGGCACCGAGGAAGTGAGCCTTCAGCCTTCTGCTGGAGCCCACGGCGAACTGTTAGGCGCATTGATCATGCGGGCGTGCCACAAGTTCAATGGCACAGCTGAAAAAAGAACCGAACTAATCGTGCCCGATTCGGCTCATGGAACAAACCCTGCAAGCGGAACCATGGCTGGCTTCAAAATCGTCGTTGCGCCCTCTAATGAAAAGGGTTGTGTCGACTTGAAAGCGTTGAAGGCGGCTGTTTCAGAACATACCGCTGGTTTGATGTTGACTAATCCGAACACGCTGGGGATTTTTGAAGAGGACATCGCTGAAATAGCTGAAATCGTTCATGACATGGGCGGCTTGCTCTATTACGATGGCGCCAACCTCAACCCTATAATGGGTAAAGTACGCCCTGGAGATATGGGCTTCGACATAGTGCACATTAACATTCACAAGACGTTTGGGACTCCCCATGGTGGAGGCGGACCAGGCGCTGGTCCAATTGGCGTGTGCAAGGAATTAGTCAAGTTTCTGCCTGTTCCCCAGATAGCCTATGATGAGAAACGTAAACGCTATTTTTTGGACTACAATCGACCTGAGAGCATAGGTAAGATTAGAAGCTTCTACGGTAATGTGGCGGTTTTGCTTCGAGCCTACGCTTACATTTTGAGTATGGGTGCAGAAGGGTTGGAAGAAGCAGCTGAAGTCTCGGTCTTGAACGCCAACTACTTAGTGAAGAGGTTGAAGGAGATTCGCGGTTTCGAGTTGCCTTACGCTGAAGGGCGTCCTAGGAAGCATGAGTGTGTGTTTAGTGTTAAACCCATGTTCAAGGAAACAGGTGTGCGAGCTGTGGATGTAGCCAAGCGGATTCTCGATTATGGGATGCATTCGCCGACCACGTATTTTCCGTTGATTGTGGACGAAGCCCTCATGATTGAGCCGACTGAGTCAGTGGAGAAGGAGGAGCTGGACCGTTTCGCGGACGTGTTGAAGAAGATTTCCGCTGAAGCCTATTCGAACCCTGAATTGGTGAAGAAGGCTCCGTACAATGCGGCTGTGACTCGCCTCGACGAGGTTAAGGCGTCTCACCCGAAGACTATGGCTTTAAGCTGGCGGATGCATCAGAAACGCAATGTTATTAAAGACGCCAGTCCATAAGTCTTGGTTCAATAGGTGAAAACATATTGACTGACTTGGAAAACAAGGTTAAGACCGAAGTGGAAAAAATCGTTGATCCAGAGACAGGCATGACTTTTGGACAGATGGAATTGATCCAGAGCGTGAAGGAGCAGGAACCAGGCGTGGTTAAGATTGAGTTTGTGCCCACCAGCCCGTTCTGTCCAATTGCGTTCAAGTTTGCCCAGGACATCAAAGCCACAGCTAAAGGCATCGCTGGCATTAAGAAAGCATTGGTCTACGTGCACGGTCACACCATGGAAGAGACCATTAACCAAACAGTCAACAAGGCAGAATAGAGCAGCTCGGTCTAAGACAAGTTGACCTTCAAGGTAACTGCCAAGTTTTTTACAACGCTACGGGAAATTATCGGAAAGAAAGAGGAGCAGGTTGAGTTTTCCAAAGCGGCAACTATTGAGTCGCTTCTGAAACACCTGTCGAAGAAGTATGGAAAAGAGTTTGACGATTACATCTATGATGAATTGGGCAACGTGCACGGGCATCTGCATTTCTTGGTTAACGGTCAGAGCATCACCGCCTTGCGCGAGTTCAAAACAAGGCTCAAAGACGGTGACCAAATAGCCATTCTGCCTCCAGTCGGCGGCGGATAACAATCAGGCTAAACATTTATAATCGCAGGCTTCACGACAGAGTAGTTCAATCAGCGAGTTGACTTGCACCGTTGAAATGTGCCTACTGCGGCAAAGAAGAAGCCCTTCCCTTCAAATGCCAATATTGCCAAGGACTCTTCTGCGCCGAACACCGTCTGCCCGAGAATCACGCCTGCACACAGATTGGGATAGCCAAAGCGCCCAAGGAAGCTCTGCCCTATGAGTTCAAAGTTACATACACCTCGCCTCATCAACTGGCAAGATTTTGGTTCAGCCCAACAGAAATAAGGCATCTGACCATAAGCGCAGTTTTGGTAATTGGAGTAGGATTCTCAATCATGCTTGCCAGATTAGGCACAAGTTTTCTAGAAACAGCGCCAGAGGTCTTTGTAGCGGCTTCTCTGGTTTTTGTTGTTCTCTTCCTTCTTCATGAAATTGCCCACAAACTAGTTGCACAGCGGTATGGATTGTGGGCGGAATTTCGATTGACTATATTTGGCGCCCTTATCACTTTGCTCTCCATAATTTCTCCTTTCAAGATTGTTTCGCCTGGAGCAGTAATGATTGCTGGTAACGCTGGAAAAGAAAGCGTAGGCAGGACCGCTATTGCTGGTCCACTAGTTAACATTATTTTGTCGAGTGTCTCGTTTGCGCTTACTTTTACTCCATTAGGTCTTTTTCTTGTAGTTGCAGTTTATAGCGCATTCTTCAACGCTTTCATAGCGGTGTTCAACCTTATTCCCATGGGCATGCTTGATGGATTGAAGATTTTCCATTGGAATAAACTCTTGTGGGGTATAGTCTTTATTGTGTCAACAGTTTTGCTGATAATCGCCTTCGTCTTTTACGGAGACATTCTCTTGTTATGAATCTGGCGTAACTCAGCGAAAAAAACGAGCTTACAAGAGTTCTATGCTAACAAAGACTTCTTCTGGCACGCGGATTCTCATGATTCGGCGCATGACTCTTTCTTCTGCGTCTATGTCAATCAAGCGTTTGTGGATACGCATTTCCCACTTGTCCCAAGTTTGTGTGCCTTCTCCACAGGGAGTTTTCAAAACGGGCACGCGCAGGTGTTTAGTTGGCAAGGGCACGGGTCCAACCATTTTGACTCCGGTTTTTTCGGCGATGGTCCTGAGTTCCGTGCATACTTCATCCAGCTTCTTGAAGTCGGTGCTGGTCAATCGAATCCGCGCTTTCCGTGCCATCGCCTTGCTTTCTCCGTTTGAGTTGCCTTAAATCCACATTCAATGTTTTAAATACTTTGCGCCTCACAATACTCCAGTCCTAGCCTACTGAACATAAGAAGAGTTGATACTTTAGTGGTTCAACGTAAACTTCAAGTGAAAGCTCTGCTCTTGGACTTGGATGGCACCTTAGTTGACTCTACAGAAGCCCTCAAAGAGGCAGGCAGAGCTGGATTCGCCGCCATCGGGTTCGCAAACTACGACGATGACAAAATTGCTTTCGAGGTTGCTCGCCGTTTAGAGCAAGATCTTTCAATAGACGACTTGTTTTCAGGCTTCAAAATCGGCAGAGAGGTTGAAGAACGTTTTCTTCCAGCCTATCTGAACGCTTATTATTCCTCCGTCATTTCCAAGAGTAAACTCTTTCCCAAAACCAAAGAAACACTTCAAGCCTTATCCCAGCATTTTCAGCTGGCGCTCATCACCCTCCGCTACGTTGCGAGAGAACAAGTCTTAGACGAATTGTGGCACCTTGGAATCAAAAAATATTTCCATGTTGTTGTCACGGCATTGGATGTGGAGAAACCGAAGCCCTTCCCCGACGCCCTTCATGCCGCAGCGAAGAAACTTCACACAACTATTGGTGAATGCGCTATTGTAGGCGACTCGGTAGTTGACATTCGAGCTGGAAAGGCAGCGGGAGCCAAAACCATCGGTGTTCTCACTGGACTCTTCAGTCGTCAAGAATTGGAAAAGCATAAACCCGACCTCATCGTCGAAGACGTAAACTCTCTGCTTGATCTTTTGTAAAAACGTAAATACCGTAACCTCCTTCTATCTTCCTTATTGAATGTGATCAGACATGACTTCGCACAACATGCCTGCAGTTGAAATGAAGGGTATAGCCAAATGGTATGGAAAGATTCTGGCAGTCGACAATGTTGATTTGAATATTCAACAGGGCGAAATATTCGGGCTCTTAGGTCCAAACGGTTCTGGCAAGTCCACCACGTTAAAAATGCTTTTAGGACTGGTTCAGCCAGAGGGAGGTTCAGTCAACGTTTTGGGAATCAACGTGCAAGAAGATCCTGTTGCCGTGAAGCGTCAGGTGGGTTATGTTCCTGAATCGCCGCGTCTCTACGAGTTTCTAACAGGAATAGAATACTTGGACTTCATCGGCGATGTTTACGGCATGAGTGCAGAGGAGAAGAGGGAGAGAATCAACGAGTACTTGAGGGCGCTTCAACTCGAGGGCAGAGAGGGCGACATGATAAGCGGCTACTCCGAAGGAATGAAGCAGAAGGTCGCTTTGATTTCAGCCTTCCTTCACAGGCCAAAACTTCTGATCTTAGACGAGCCCTTAAGCGGCTTAGACCCAAGATCTGCGAGAATAGTCAAAGACCTTCTTTACGAGTTAAAGGCGCAAGGCGTAACCACCATAATGTCGACTCATGTTTTGGAAATCGCTCAGGCGCTCTGTGACCGCATAGCCATCATGTACCAAGGGAGGCTGCTGGCGTTAGGCACTATGGATGAGTTGAGGCAAAGGGCCATGTTGCCAGACTCGGGATTAGAAGACATCTTCTTGAAGTTGACTGGCACGGGTGACGTGAGGGCTGTCGTTGAGGAGCTCCTGAAATGAACTGGAAAAACGTGGCTCGCCTAATACGCATAGACATGAAAGCGGGCAGACTGATTAGGGGGCGCAGACTGGCAAGATTTAGGGAGAGTAAGCTCTCCGTTTACCTGCTGTATGGCGGCGCTCTCATCATAGGCTTAGCAGTTGGAGCCGTCGCGGGATTCATCTACAATACAGTTATAATCGTTGCAGACCCAGAGTTGGGGTTATTGTTTCATCAGGGCTTGTTGGATCTGTTTCTATCCTTGCCAACATTGGTTCTGATTTACAGCTTGGTTTTTACGATGATGCAGCAGATTCAGCGAAGCGGTGTGAAATTTTCTGTTCAGTCGCCATACTGGTTGCCCATAACGTGGGAGGAGCATACATTAGCCTCTGTATTTGCTAATCTGCTTGGGTTTCCTCTAGTTTCAATAATTTTCACTGGTTCAGCAATAATTGTGCTCTCTGTCTTCATTGGGCAGGTTGCCTACGCCGCGTTAACCGTTCCGGCACTGTCAGCCAGCGCGTTTATGGCGAGCACAATCACGGAGATTCTCAGAATTCTGCAAGTCAGATTTATCGGGGCTGTCTACAAATCCACGGGTCGAGCGGCTATCTGGGTGAGGTTTGCTGGTTCACTGCTCTTCTTCATAGTTTTCTACGTTGTCTATTTCTTTTTCACGTCTGGTGCTGGGGCTATTACGTTTGTGCAAACAGTTGCTTCCGCTCAGAGTGCAGTGTGGTTCGTACCGTTTGTGTGGTTAGGCATGACCTTGTTCTCTTTCATAAATGGATTGTTCATGCAAGCGTTCATCTTCATGACCCTGTCTCTCTTATTCATTCTAAGCCTATACTACGCGGCTGTAATGCTGAACAAAAGGTTTGGACTTTACGAGCCGCCCGCGATAACGGTTTCGCGTGGACTCTACATTCCACGAACTGGCTTCTTGGGCAAACTAGGCTTTTCCACGATTGAGGCTGCCTTGATAAGGAAGGACTTTAAAGCCTTCACGCGCAGGCGGGAGTTGATGTACATTTTCATAGTGCCCATCGTGATAATGATCGTGCCATTAATGCAAACTATTGGCACAATGGGCGGACAGCTGCCAACGACACCCGCTCCTCCATTCATATATGGCTTTCTCTTCATCATGCCCAGCGCCATAATTGCTATGGGTTTAGGCAACATGTTGATCGGCGAAGAAGGCGAAGCCGTATGGCGAATATATTCCTCTCCAATTTCAGCTAGAAGCTTAGTGAAAAGCAAGTATTCCTTCCTAGTTTTCTTTTCAGCCCTTGTAACAATGGTAACCACTATAGTAGGAGTCGCAGTTTTTCACCCGTCATTTAGAGCCATCGTCGTGGCCTTGATCGAGTCTCTTCTGCTATCGTTTGCCTTGGGCGCAGTGTCTTTGGCAAACGGGATAAAGGGAGCGGATTTCACCGAGTTGCCCAGACCAAGAATGATACGACCAAAATGGAGCATAATTAACCTCGTTACATGCGCTTTAACCACTTTCGCAGTACTTGTCCCCTTTATCCCTTACTTGTTCCAGTTCGCTCAGTCTAGTCCTATCCCTACGATGGATCCATACCAGGCACTTGCGATAAGTGCGGTAATAGCCTCAATCATAACTCTTGTCGCTTACAGACTGGCGCTGAGAAACGCGAGAGAATTTATAGCCAAAGCCGAAACCTAGAAAGATCATATTAGAAATTCATCGCAGAAACTGGAGGAGCAGACTATCAGCGCAGTCTGACGCCGTTAAGGTTCTTGTTCTGCCAACCGTAGCGTCTTATTCTTGTGGATGCGCCGTAACCGCAGGCTGCACAACGCTTCTTCGTCACGTGATAGGCTCTTCTGCCGCAGCGGCGACACTTTATATGCTCTGTTTTGCCCATGCGGCGACCCATAGAAGGCGTGCCCTTGTTTATTCTGCCCATAAAAACACATCATTCACAATCATAATCGTATTCAAAATTGTTTAACGTGGTGGTGGAGAAATAAGTATGACGTTGTCTCCTCGAACAATGATAACGCCGAGTTTCCGCACGTTCTCTGCATTAGTGGTGTCCTCGGTTTCTTCCAAAACCAAATTCAAATGCTGATCATATCCCTTGAGTCTGCCACGTATGCTCTTGCCACCCTTAAGTCTAACCAAGACAATCTTACCTAAACTTTCTTCCAAGATCTGCGTGGTCATTTCACTCATGTGCAAAGCCTTCCTTAATCATTGAATTCGCCTTTATAGGTAACAATCAAATAATTTAAAGGTTGTTGCACAGGTAGAGGGCGGACATAGTGTCAGAAATCAAGCACAGACGTTTCCTACGAGAAAAAGAGGCTGCGCAAATCCTTGACGAATTCATCAAGAAACTGAGACTCGACATCCCAAAGCTGCTCGACACAGAAAACACAGGCATAGAGGTGGCTGACACGCCAACTGCTAAAGTCTTCTTCATTAATGGAAAACCAGTGATAGCCAGCCTCAAAAACACACTAATTCCAACACTGCTCTTTGACAAAGCAATAACGATTCTTCCAAAAATCACAGTGAACATGGGCGCAGTGCCACACATCTGCAACGGCGCAGACCTGATGGCGCCGGGGATAGTTAAAATCGAAGGCAACTTCAATACAAACGACTACGTTTTGGTCGTGGATGAACGACACCAAAAACCCTTAGCAATCGTCAACGCATTGGTAGGCTCGCAGGCTGCACGAAACCTTCAACGTGGAAAAGTGGCTAAGAACTTGCATTATGTGGGCGATGACCTCTGGAACCAACTTAAGAAGGCATAAGACGAGAAATTCCTAGGTTTTTTTTGAAAAAATAATATTTATAGCATTGGAAATGCCACTTCTAACTTAGAAGCAGCAGAAGGAAGACAAAGCATTGTCTGAGAAGAACCCTGCCTCTTGTCCAGGCATATCCCAGTTTATGAGACCCACGCCTACCTACTTCAAGTGTCCCAAATGTCATGGAGACGTTGAAATATGGAGTGACGAAGAAGAAGCCCCATGCCCCAACTGTGGAATCACGGTTTCAAAGGGCAAACTTCAAACCTGCCTCGATTGGTGCGAATTCGCTGACAAATGCAAGGAACTTATAGACGCCAAGAAGAAGGAAAGAGGCGAACTCTAAACTCAGTTGAACACACTCGATAGTTTGCACATTTTTGTTACGAAAATGTAGATAACACGCTGATTAGGCTCTCTTATTATTAACTTTCATTGAATCAATCCGCGTTGCCTCGCTCGAGGCGATTAGAATTGGCTCAGTTTTGAATGTTCAAAACACCTATATATTGCTTGATAAACATTAAGAACAGCATCAAACAATTGTCTGTCATAAGACATATCGATTCAGTGATGGTACTCTCAGGGTGAATATGGAGAGGAAATGGTGTGTCCAAACTGGGCAACACGCTTGGAAAATTTGTGACAAGAATTAAGGGAGCCGAAAAACCAGCAGGCGGCGAACAGCAAGAAAAACAAGAAGCCATGGTGCACCCAGAAAAGGTGTATTTGAAGGCTCTGCCCCTGCGAGCTTTAGCAGATGTGGAAATGATTAAGCAGGAGGTTAAGTCTGGAAATATACTGATTCTGAAAGTAAGTCCTTTGGCCAAAAAGAGCATAGACGACGTGAAACAGGCTGTAAGCGAACTTCTCGAATTCACTCAACTCGTTGGAGGCGACATCGCTCGCCTCGGCGAAGAACGGGTGGTCATTACGCCTTCGTCTAT
>Ga0315268_10001425_pt1 | contig 27520 bp, 25 predicted proteins | sample C1_top_MG_FD_204535 | JGI IMG/M metagenome (GOLD analysis project Ga0315268, IMG submission 204535) | Sediment microbial communities from Yellowstone Lake, YNP, Wyoming, USA - C1_top | ecosystem: Environmental > Aquatic > Freshwater > Lake > Sediment | place: USA: Wyoming | collected 2017-08-01
AGAACGGTATCTGCTCCGCGGCCAGATGCTCGAAAATGGTCAGCACCACTTCTTTCGTCGCTGCGCCGGCATCATGCTTTCCCGCAGCAAGGGAGACGAAGTAATTGGTGTTGTCGGTCCCTGACGGAATGTCCTGCATCCCGATCAACATCCCAAGATCATAGCGTCTAAGCCATATGACCAGTTCCTGCTCGGTGACACGGGTAAATACTGCCATTGGTCGCTAATCCTTCGATTTTTTTGATTGAAACATCCTGCCGCGGCGATCCTGCCGGAAAGATCGCGCCAGGCGGCCAGGATTCGACGCGCGTCGACGATTCTACTTGCGGGATCGCGGTTGAGGATTTCTGGCGGCGGGTGTTAGCGCCTATTTCCGGTTGAACTCTTCCAGGCAACGTTTCAGTGCTTCGACATCGTTGGCCACCAGATTGCAGTTGGTGACCTTTGCGGCTTCCGGCGGTTTGAACGTGCTGGTTTGAAACGAACTAACGGTGTTGGCGTCGCCGCCCCGCCCCTTGACCGGCTCCGCTGCGGATCCATTCGCCTTGGTATCGGTCTCAGCCGGTTTGGCAGCGGTGTCAGCCAGCCGCTTCTCGGCATCCAGCCGTCTAGCGCGCTCGGCATCGAGCAAGCGCATGGTATCGGCGATCCGGGTAGCCTGCTGCTGCTCTTCCAGTTGATAAGCGTTGATGTCCTGCTGCTGACTCTCTATTTTTGCCGCTTGATCCCTGACCATTTTTGAGAACAGCCGGTAGGCGACGCCGGCACTCAGGAAGCCGGTCAGCAACACAGCGCCCAGGATAAGCAAGACGTTGCGCCGGCGGTGACGTCGCGGTGGTTGCGCCTCGGCCGGCGCCTGGGGCAGTGGCGCTGCTTTGATGTGGTGCCGTTCGTTCGGCTCTTCCTGAGCGCCACCGAGGCGCTGCTTCAGCTTTTCCAGGAAGGCGATGGCGGCGGCGAGCAGACCGATCAAGCGCGCTTGAGCCAGCCCCTTGAAACGCCCATGCCGGCGCCCCCCCTTGGTTTCGCCTCCTTCCGGAGGATCTTCTGATCGGGTCGATTCCGGCTTCATGGCAGCATGCTTTTCTAAGGGTGCGCTCAAGTGGGGTCTCGGGTTCTTGCCGGCATGGCTGAATTATCGGATGTCGCTTCCAAAACTTGAGCGCGATGCCGCCGGTTGCAGCGGTGACCGCGAGCGCTACTCGGGATGCACGGCGGCCGGAAAGAGGCGGAAAAAGTTCTGAGTGCTGGCGAGGGCCAGTTGTTCCAGCGAAATACCGCGCAGCGCTGCGATTTCCTGCGCCACGTGAAGTACATAGGCCGGCTCATTGGTCTTGCCGCGGTGAGGTATCGGGGCAAGATAGGGGGCGTCGGTCTCGATCAGGATCCGATCAAGCGGCAGCCTTCTCGCCACGTCCTTCAGCGCCTGGGCGTTCTTGAAGGTGACGATACCGGAAAAGGAAATGAGAAAACCCATCTCGATGGCGGCCTCCGCCACCTCCAGCGTTTCCGTGAAGCAGTGCATGACGCCGCCGGCCAGCGCCGCGTTTTCCTCGCGCATCAGCCTCAGGGTGTCGTCCGCGGCCGATCGGGTGTGAATGATCAATGGCTTGCCGGCCTCCTGGGCAGCGTGAATATGGGTACGGAAACGCGCCCGCTGCCATTCGAGATCGCCCTCGATCCGGAAATAGTCGAGCCCGGTCTCACCGATCGCCACCACTTTCGGATGGCGGGCCAACTCGACCAGGGTGGCGATATCCGGTTCGACGCCACCTTGTTCGTCGGGATGAACGCCCACCGCCGCAAATAAACCGGGATGGGGCTCGACCAAGGAGAGCAGGCCGGGAAAGCGCTCAAGCGTGACCCCGGCGCAGAGCGCGTAGCCGACGCCGGCCGCGCTCATGGCCTCTAGGATCTGGTCGATTCTCCCGGCCAGTTCGGGAAAATCGAGATGGCAGTGCGAATCGACCAGCATCGGCAAGGCATTCACAGCGAGTGGGTCTGTCGGTTGGAGCCGAGGTGGCTACCCAGCAGGGTCTCGATCTTGGCCCGGGCGGCGATGCCGCTCTCGTCGTCGCTGAACTGGATGCCGATACCCTGGGTCTTGTTGCCCTGGGCGCCGGCCGGCGTCACCCATACCACCGTGCCGGCGATCGGCAGTCGGGCGGATTCGTCCATCAGGGTAAGCAGCATGAAGATCTCATCGCCGAGCGTATAGGGCCGCGTGGTCGGGATGAACAAGCCGCCGCGCTTCAGAAAGGGCATGTACGCGGTAAACAGCGCCGACATCGAATTGATGTTCAGCGATAGTACGCTCGGCCGTCCAGCGCCCGCGGGTCTTGCCACCTGATCGCTCATGATCTGCCGGTCTCCAGCGCCCTCAGATAACGTGCCGCCATATCCTCGAGAAACAGTTGGGTGTTAAGCGGATGCCGCACCACAGCCCGGATCCGTTGCAGGTCATTGTAGCAGGCCATCAGCCCGGTGCCCGAGGCCCTGGCCGCCAATCGCTCCAGTTGATCCTGCCAAGCGCCGTGATAACGGCAGCGGCCGGCAATTTTCAGCATGGAGAGGTCAAACACCCACTTCTGCACCGCTTCGACCAGTTGCGGCAAAGCGAAGCCTTGCTCCGATTTGAGCAGGCCCAGCCATTTCGCTGCCATCGCCACTGGATCTAGCGGTTTTTCAGCGAGGGCCTCGATCACCTTGCGGTAGGTCTCCAGCCGGCCCTGCTCTGCCCAGTCGGCAGCCACCAGGGGAGCGCCGCCGGTCAACTGGAGCAATTCCGCCCCTGCCGCTATCCCCTGAGCGCTCAGCCAGCGCTCCGCCTGGTCAGGTTCCGGGCGGCCGAAAACAATACTGCGGCAGCGGCTGAGGACCGTCGGCAAGAGCCGGCGCCATTGGGATGAAATCAATATGAAATAAACATTTACAGGAGGCTCTTCAAGTATTTTAAGAAGTGCATTGGCGCCTGCCGGATTGATTCGCTCGGCCGGCGCGATCAGCGCCACGCGCTTGCCGTGCCGGTGGCTACCGACGAAGACGAAATCCTCCAGCGCCCGGATCTGATCGACGCGAATAGGCCCCTGTCCCGGCTTGCGTCCGGAGCCGGTCGGCAAAGACGCTTCGGCGCCCTCCTCGCCGTCTGCGGCATCATCACCATCTTCGGGCTGAATCAGGCGGAAGTCGGGGTGGTTGCCCGAAAGCAGCCAAGTGCAGGAACTGCACCTGCCACACGCCAGGGCCGCCGGCCCGCTTGGCATATCCTCGCAGAGTAGGCGGGCCGCCAGCGCTCGGGCGAAGCTGAGTTTTCCCAGTCCCTCGGGGCCGGCCAGGAGCATTGCATGGGGCAGCTTTTCCGGCTCGGACAGGAGCTGTTCCCAGAGTTGTTTTTGCCAGTCGTATAGCTTCATTAATATATAGTTGAAATAACTTCTTCAAGTGATTTCCTGATATCATCCGGTGCCCGCGTGGCATCTATCCGGACGATTCGCTGGGGCTCGCGCTGCGCCCGATCGAGATACGCGCGCCGTACCCGCTCAAAAAACTCCTGTTGCTCTCGCTCGAAGCGATCGGGCATATTCCCCGCCGCCGCAAGCCGTGCCCGCGCCACCTCAACCGGCACATCGAAGAGCAGCGTCAGATCCGGCTGCAGGCCGGATTGCACCCAGGCTTCCAGCGTTTCCAGCTTGCCCCGGTCGAGACCGCGCCCGCCGCCCTGATAGGCGAAACTGGCATCGGTATAACGGTCCGAGACGACCCAGTCACCGCGCAACAGCGCCGGCACGATGACTTTGTCGAGATGCTCCCGGCGCGCAGCAAACATCAGCAGGGCCTCGGTTTCCAGGTGCATGGGCTGCGCGAGCAGCAGTTCGCGCAACCGTTCGCCCAGCGGGGTGCCGCCCGGCTCGCGGGTCGCCACCACCCGCTTGCCGTGCTCGCGCAAGTGCGCCACGAGCCATCCGTGATGGGTGGATTTTCCTGCGCCGTCAATGCCTTCCAGGGTGATGAATTTGCCGCGCACCGGCTATTTTCCTTTCAGGTACTTGGCGACCGCCCGGTTATGTTCGTCCAGGGTACGCGAGAATTGGCTGGTACCGTCGCCGCGGGCCACGAAATAGAGCATGGGACTGGCGGGCGGATGCAGCGCCGCTTGCAGCGACGCCAACCCGGGCATGGCAATCGGCGTGGGCGGCAGGCCATTCCGCGTATAGGTATTGTAGGGGGTGTCGATCTGCAGATATCGCTTGCTGAGACCTCCTTGTAGTTTCGCGCCGACACCGTAGATCACCGTCGGATCGGTCTGCAGCGGCATCCCCAGGCGCAGGCGGTTGATGAAGACAGCCGCAACCTGAGCCCGGTCTGACGGGCGTCCGGTCTCCTTCTCAATGATCGAAGCCATGATCAGCGCTTGGTAGGGCGTGGCGAAGGGCAGGCCCTGGCTGCGTCTGTGCCATTCGATGTCGAGATGTCGCTGCATAGCGAGGTAGGCGCGCTTGAGAATGTCCAGGTCGCTGGTGGAATTCTTGGCGAAAAGATAGGTATCGGGGAAAAAAAGTCCCTCCGGGTATTTCCCATCGGCTCCGATGCGGGCCATGATGTCCGCATCCTTGAGTCCTTCGGTATCGTGGCGAACCTCCGGATCGGCATCAAGTTCATCACGCAACTGCCTGAAAGTCTTGCCTTCTACGAAAACGATCTCGGCCTGGGTGACGTCGCCCCGAGTCAGCTTTCCCAGCAGTAGCCAGGGTGTCACGCCCTGATTCACCTCGTAGCTACCGGCCTTGATCTCGGCCGATTTGCCAGCTAAACGCGCCAGCAGGGTGAATTGCCAGGGGGAGAAACCCAGGCCGGCCTGGGCCATTTGCTGCGCTGCAGCGCGCAAGCCCACTCCGGCAGGAATGCCGAAGTCGAGCGGGCTGGTGCGAAGCGCCAGTGGTTTGATTGCGAACCAGACCAGCCAGGCGGTTGCAAAAAGGGCAGTTGGCAGCAGAATGAAGAGCAAACGCTTGAGGAAGCGCATCAGACAGATTCGGACGGATAATCACTGACGCTATAATAACGCAAGCTCCCCGCCCCTCACTCCCCTACCCCTACGGACCCATGATGAATTGGACTGACTTCCTGGCGCAGCAAGGCGCGCGCAGCGACTTTCTCGACTTCGGCGACCCCGACGGCGAACTGGCAAGCGCGCAGACAGCCACCATCCTCGTGCCCCTGGCCGACCTCGGGCTGATCAGGGCGAGCGGCGAAGAGGCGGCTCCCTTTCTGCACAATCTGCTGACCAACGACGTCAAAGACCTGCCGGAAGACGGCGTCCGGCGCAGCGGCATGTGCAACGCCAAGGGCCGGCTTTTGGCGAGCTTCACGATGTGGCGAGACGATGCCGAACTGCTGCTGGCGCTCTCGGCCGATCTCTTGCCCCCAGTGCTGAAAAAGCTGTCGATGTACGTGCTGCGTTCCAAGGTCAAGCTCACGGACGAGAGCGACAGGACCGTGCTGCTGGGCCTGTCCGGACCAAGAGCGGCAGCGGCGCTGGCAGGGCTGGCGGGGGAGGCACCTACGCCGTCGGCACCGCTGACGCTCAACCGATTCGGGCAGGGCCAGGTCATCAACCTGGGCGGCGGCCGCCATTTGCTGGTCATTCCCGTAACCGAGGCCCAGGCCGTCTGGCAGCAACTGGCGCAGATCGCCCGCCCCGCGGGTCTTGCTGCCTGGCACTGGCTCGAGATCGTCGCCGGCGCGCCGCGCGTGACAGCGGCGACGCAGGAAGAATTCGTGCCGCAGATGGTCAATTTCGAGTTGATCGGCGGCGTCAGTTTCAGCAAGGGATGCTATCCCGGCCAGGAGATCGTTGCCCGTACCCAGTACCTGGGCAAGATCAAGCGCCGCATGTACCGCGCCCGGATCGAGGGTGCTCGGCCCTTGCCGGGCGCCCCCCTGTTTGCACCCGAGACCGGCGACCAGGCCTGCGGCACCATCGTGCTGGCTGCGCCTTCGCCGTTCGGCGGCTTCGAGGCCCTGGCGGTGATTCAGTCCAGTTGCTATGCGGCTGGCGAGGTGCATCTGGACAGTCCAGCGGGTCCCCGCCTGAGCTTCCTGCCGCTACCCTATCAGGCAGAGTTGGCGCCGCGGGAACAGCCAGAGGCGAGTGGGCACCAGGATGGGGCCGCCTGAAAGCTGCCATGTGTCTGATTCTGCTGGCCTGGCGCTCGCATCCCGATTATCCGCTGGTCGTTGCCGCCAACCGCGACGAGTTCTTCGAGCGGCCGACCGCGCCGGCACAATTCTGGGCAGACAAGCCTGACATTCTGGGCGGACGCGACTTGAGCGCCGGCGGTACCTGGATGGGTATCACGCGGGACGGGCGCTTCGCCGCCCTGACCAATTTCCGCGAACCTGAACGACAGTCGGCCGATGCGCCCTCGCGCGGACGGCTGGTCAGCGATTTCCTGGCCGGATCGATGGCCGCGCCGGACTATCTGGCATCGCTGCAGCCAAACGCCGCCGCCTATAACGGCTTCAATCTGATCTGCGGCACGATGACGCGCGGACTCTGGCATTTCTCCAACCGCAGCGGCCCGGCACGAGCATTGGCTCCCGGGATCTATGGCCTGAGCAACCATCTGCTCGACACGCCCTGGCCCAAAGTGGCGCAGGGCAAGTCTGACCTGGCCCGGGCGCTGGCGGCGCTGCCCGCCGAAGCGTCGCTGCTCGAATTGCTCAGGGACGAGAGCATCCACGCGGATGACCGGCTGCCGCGGACCGGAGTCAGCCTGGATTGGGAGCGCATCCTCTCGGCGGCCTTCGTGCGCGCTCCGAATTACGGCACCCGCTCCTCGACCGTTGTGCTACTTGATAACGCAGGGACCATCGCCTTCGACGAGCAGACCTACCTGTCGGGGGCAGCGCCTGCCGGCCGCACGCGCTTCCGCTTCAGTCCGGACTGGGACGCGCCATCCTGATGTGCGGGATGCCGGCTTCAAGGAACTCGGCCCCTTGGGCGGCAAAGCCGTAGCGGGAATAGAACGGCGCAGCTCGGGTCTGCGCATTCAGCACCAGCCGGCGCATGCCGGCGTGGCCTGCAGCCTCCATCAAGCGGCGTAGCAGGGCGGTGCCGACGCCCTGGTCGCGCCATTCGGGCAATACCGCCATGCGTCCGATATGCCCGTCCGGGAGCAGCCGACCGGTGCCGATCGCATTGCCCGCAGCATCCAGCGCCAGTGCGTGCAGGGAAGCGGCATCGAGGTCATCCCATTCCAGTTCCTGCGGCACGCCCTGCTCACGGACGAATACCTCGAACCTGAGCGGCCGGGCTCGCGCCATCGTTGCCGCCCAGTCGCCGGTGTCGACCCGGTAATCGCCGATATTCACGGCGGTATAGGCGGGCACCCGATCGAACAGTTCGATGATGTCGCGGTTCTTCATGCGCACGCAGCCGATCGAGCCAGGCTCGCCCATCTGCGCCGACTCCGGGCTGCCGTGGAGGTAGATGTAGCGGCGCATGGTATCGACTGCGCCGAGCCGGTTGCGGCCGGGTTCCCGGCCGGAGAGCCAGAGAATGCGGCTCAACATCCAGTCGCGGTCGGGAAATTGCGCCGCGAGTTGCGGCGTCCACAGTTCGCCGGTCGGCCGCCGCCCGACGAAGACGCTGTTTTCCGGACAGCCGGCGCCGATCTTGGCGCGGATCAAGTGCCGCCCGCGCGGGGTCTTGAAGCTACCCCTCAGCTCGCCGGGGCCGTTCCTGGCCGTCGATACTGCGTAGCGGTCAAGCAACAGGCCGTTATCGAAGAGTTCCAGCGTCTGGGCGGGCAGGCTGACGAAGATATCCATAACTCAGGCCAATGCTGTCCTCGCCCGTCGCGCCGCGAAAAAGGACGACAAGAGAGCGCCGCACTCCTCGGCCAGGACCCCGCCTTCTGCAGTGCAATGGTGGTTGAGACGGGTCTGCGCGAACAGATCGATGACGCTGCCGGCGGCCCCGGTTTTGGGATCGGCGGCACCGAACACGACGCGTTCGAGACGCGCGTGGAGGATCGCGCCGACGCACATGACGCAAGGCTCCAGGGTGACGTAGAGGCTGCAGCCGGGCAGGCGGTAGTTGCCGAGCCGGGCCGCGGCGTCGCGCAAGGCCATGATTTCAGCGTGCGCGCTGGGATCGTGACGGGAGATCGGCTGGTTGAAACCGCGGCCGACGATGCTGCCTTCGCAGACCACCACCGCACCGACCGGGACTTCGTCGCAGGCCGCCGCTTGACGGGCCAGCAACAGGGCTTCGGCCATGAAGTGCTGATTCATCCCGATATTATGCCTTGTTGCGCCGCTGCCCTGGCAAAACGGACTGTCTAAATAATACTTGACAAGCCATACAGACAGTCTAGGATATTTGCTGGACAAACATAAAAGGCCTTTGGTCAGTCTAAATATAGCAAAGGCGTCAGGATGATATCAAGCAAAGAATTGTTAGTAAAAACAGGAATATCCAGGGCAACCCTGAACAACTACATTAGTCTCGGCTTACTGTCCAGGCCGCTGGTAATGAACCCAGGAACGGAAGGTGGCGGAGCCCGCCAGTTGGGGTTCTTTCCCGACGAGGCGATCGAAGGTATCGAGGCGATCAACAAACTGAAAAGGGAAGGCAGGAGCATGGCTGAAATCGTTGCGCACATCGGCGGCAGAAGTCCCGCGGGCAAGCTTGAGGCGTTCTCCCCTGCCCCGCGATCCGGGGAACTGCGCCTGACCGTCGATGACATTGCGCATCCGGCCTACATGGTCAATTACAATTTTGAACTGGTCTGGTTCAACGATCAGGCCCGCGCTCAGGTTTTCGCTGGTCTTGCCGACCTGCCGGCCAGCAGCGAGGAGCGCAGTCTGTTCCGCCTGATCGCCGTGGGTGCCGGCAGCGTCGGCAAGACTGAGCTGCTGCGCTTTTACGTCAGTCTGGCCAAAGGACGCATTTCGGCCGACTGCTTCGCCAGGCTCTGCCGGGGAATATCCAGTCCGCAGTTTTCCCGCCTGCAGCAGTACTACGCGGAAGCGACCGGTGCAGCTGTCGAACCCGTGATCAATTTGCCGCTCACCCGCGAGGATGGCGTCCGCCAGAACGTCTTCGTGTCCTATTTTCGCGAAGGTTTGTTCATCGTCCATGTCCCCGACGGCTCCGATCCGGAGTCGATGCTGGAGTTTCTCGCCCGCCGCGATGAGGTGATCCGCAGCCTGTTACGCCGCCGCCTGCCGGTCCTGACCCAACTCGCGGTGCTGGTCGCCGATCTGCAGAATTCCGTGAAGATCTGCTCGGAACTGCCTGCGGAAGAGTATTTCGAGTTGATCAACGAGATTTGGGAGGCCACCGGACCGATTTTCCGCAAGTACGCCGGCACCTACGGCAAGCACGTCGGCGACGGCATGGTCTACTACTTCTTTCCACAGCCGGACAGCAACTATCTAATGAACGCCCTGCTCTGTTCCCAGGAAATCAAACAGAAGATGCGGACCATCAGCAAAGCCTGGCAGATCCGCAAGCAATGGCTCAACGAACTGTATCTGAACACCGGGATTACCGAAGGCCAGGAATGGCTGGGGACTTTCCAGTCCGCGACCAGCGTCGAATTCGTCGTGCTCGGCGACACCATCAATCAGGCGGCCCGGATTTCCGATTTCGCCCGCCACGGAGCCATCTGGGCGACCAAGAGCCTGATCGGAAAGCTTTCCGGCGAGGAGCGCGAACGGGTCAGCTTCGGGGTGCGCCGCAAGACGCCCGACGGGCGGGAGATCAATATCCCGTCGAGCTTCGCCTTGGTGGCTTCGCTCGCCGACATCAACAGCAGCGAACACAAATTGAACGACATCGCTGCCCTGCCGATCACCGAGGTCGCGGGAATAGCCACGTCGGACTGATCGGCAGCTCAATTGAGCTGTAACGCGAAGCGTCCTTGACCGCGCTCGACTGCGATCAGGCGCAGCAGCGGTTCGAGTTGGTCTTGATATTCTCGGGGGACGAGGGCGGTGGCCAGGAAAGAGGGCCTGCCGCCTGCCGGCCACGTTCCCCCGCCGTCGATCTGCAGCGGCCCCTTGAGTGTGCTCAAGGTCATTTTGGCAATGGCGGTTTCGCTATCGAGGTTCAATTGATAGTCGCCCAGCGGCGAAACAGTTGTCAGCGCCGAGCCGGCATCATGCCATTGCAGCGTGGCGCTGCCTCTGGTGCCGCCAAGGCCGAACGAAAGATGCGCGACGCGGATCAGGACTTCGCCGGTGAGTCTGAGCGGCCCCAGTTTGGGCACCACCAGTCCCAGTATCATCGCCGGGAAGGCGATGGTGGCGTCGGAAAGTTCGATCTGGCTGGGGTAGATCGCCACCGGGAAACCTCTGTCAGTCTGGTCCAGTCGGATTTCGCAATCGAGGTGTCCGCGCAGCAAGGATTGCGGCAGGAAGCGCCAAGCGATGCTCTTGGCAACGCCGGTCTTGCCGCCTGAAGCGCGGATCTCGATCAATCCGGCGCCGGACCAAAGCGTGCCCCTGGCTTCGGCCAGCCGCAGCCGGCCAGAACTGACCTGCCCCAGGGCGGCATCGATCAGGGTCGCCGGGGCATAGACCAGGAGACCCAGGGCATAGGCCGCGAGTCCGACCGCGAGCAGGCGCCAGCGCATTTACTGCCCCCTGGAACGGATCAGGGTGGCAGTCACGCTGACCAGACCCGGGGTAGACATCGCCTCGATCCGGCAGGTATCGAGACGGACATGCAGCGCCTGCAGGCCGGCGACCCATTTCACCCAGTCGGCGAAGGCGACCGCGCCGAATGCCGCCTGCACCTGATCGGCGCCCGCGGGCTCGATATGCAGCAGCGCATGGGAGAGGCCCGCCGCACCTGCCTGGGCTGCCACCAATGTGCGCAGATCCGTCTGCGATGCCGCCGCTGCGGGCAGTGCGCGCAGTCGCTGCAGTTCAGCAGCATCGCGGTCAAGACGTCCGGCCTGCTCCTGCAGCGCGGTGACCGACCGGCCCAGGCGGAGGCGGGCCTGATTGGCGGACTGCAGCAGCGCCAGATAGAGCGCTGCCGCGACCAGCACGGCCAGCGCAATGATGACCTGCCGCTCTCGCGGCGCCCGCGCCTGCCAAAATGCTTTCAGTTGAGCCCTCATGATGCCCGCACCGTGATGACGGTCGTGCCGCTGCGCCCTCGCGCCGCGGCCACCCCATTGCCGCGTTCGACGCCGGTGTCGACATTCAGCCCGGCCTGGCGCAGGCGAGTCACCAAGCGGCGCACCGCCGACGCTTCGGTGGCGACTTCCAGGCTCATCCGGCCGCCCTCATAGGAAACGATATGCAGGCTGCCCGCGGGCAGTTCCTTGGCCGCGTTGGCTACCATTCCGAGCATCGGCAGGAAGTCGCCGCTATCGGCCAGACCGGCCTTATGGCGTGCCTCTGCGAGTTTGCGTCGCATCTGCAATGCCGGATCCACCACCGCGACGGCCTCCGGAAAGGCGGCGCGAAACTGCGCCACCATGCGGTTACGCAGATTCTTTTCTTCGTTGGCCAGCCGCGTCCAATCAGCGACCAGCGAAACGGCATGGAGCGTCAGCGCCAGCCCCAGGATCCAGGCCGCCGGCCGCAGGCGTCCGAGCAGGCCAGGCGGCAAGCGCCAGGGTCGGCGCTCCTGCCCCAGGGGAATGCCCGCTTCCGCCGGCGCCGTCTGCCAGTCCCAGAGACCGGCCTGATGCAATGAAACTCCCAGTGTTGCTTGCCAGGCGGCGAGGTCGGGCGCCGCATCCGCGTCACTCGTGCTCAGATAGACGGCGATCAATGCAGGTTGAGTGCCACTCTTGACCGCTGCTTCGAGCATCAGATGCAAGGCCTGCGGCGGTGAGATTCGATCGCCGCAATCCGTGGCCGCACCTTCGAATTCGCCGCTGCGCACGAAGCCTTCGCGACCGTCCCAGGCGAGGCTCCAGTGGCCGCGGGTCCAGGGCAGTAGCAGGATCTCGCTGTGTAGTTCGTAGTCCCGGGTGCCCTGAGCGTCAAGCGCTGCAAGCCAGGGTTGCAGGCCCTGCTTGTCCATGACCGCAAGGATATCGCGACCGCCGGCCGCAACCTGTTCATCGGTCGTTCCGATCCGGGTCACCCGCTGGGCATCGGGCTCGCCCAGCGTCTGCTCCTCGACCGCAAATGCGAGCGCCGCTCCGGTGGCACCTTGGGGCAGATCGACGCGCGCGAGCCGCACCTGCGCGGCCGGGATCACCAGCTGGATACGATCGACACGGCGCGGCGCCTCGGACAGGCTGCCCTCCCCGGCGACCGGGGCGCGCCCGCTGTCTTGCAGCGCCCAGCGGCAGCGCTGCGGCGAATCGGTGAATGAACAATAGATGCGCAGCAGGCTCATAGGTATTTTCGCCAGAGGATGGTCGGCCACTTGAAGTCGGGACGGAAGAGCAGCGCTTGACCGCGCGCCCGGGCGTCACCGACGGTCACGCGCAAGTTTGCCAGGAAATAGTCGCTGCTCACGGAAACCGCGTCGCCGCTGACACTGGCGCCTTTGGGTAGGCGGCTCGCGAAATCGGCGATGTCGCGAAAATAGGCCCGCTCGCGCCCCGCGACCAGGGTTCGGGCACCATCCAGATCGAGACCGGTGACGACGGCCGCCAGCACTTCTGGCGGCGCGGTATTGACATTGACGGGCGTGGTCGCGGGCAAGGCGGTGACGAAGGGGGCGAGGCGTGCCCGCGTATCCTGATCGAAACCGCGCACCAGGGATAGCTCGCCGACATCGACCAGCGGCCGGTTGGCGGCGAGATAGGGCGGGTCCCGGGAAAGGTAGTAGGCATCCTCCGCTCCGCCCTGCGGCTGCACTTCGCTGTCGCTGTCCTCCCAGTCGACCAGCGCTGCGGCGAGGTTATCGGGCAGGCCCAGAATCGCCAGCAGCCGTTGGAAACGGCCGAACTGCGCGAGATTCTCCTTGCCGCCAGAGACCAGATTGTTGAGATTGAAGAGGCCTTGCTGATCGTCGATATGGCCGGCCAGTTCGCCGTTCTCGACCGGCATCGGCGGCAGACGCAAGGCCCAGGGTTCGCCCAGATAATCGACATTGCTGACGCGTCTATCGTCGCTGAGTACGGCGCGAACCCATTCGACGCCGGCGGCAACGAGCAGTTGCGCCTGGGCATGCTCGGATGCGAGCTCGCTCTGACGCGACCAGGTGCTTTGCGACACCATGATCGCCGTCGCCGCCATCGCCGCCAGGGCAACCACGCTCATGGCGAGTACGATGGCCACGCCGCGCTGTCCGCTTCTCATGACTGGAGCGCGAACAGACGCATGATTTTCTCACCCGAGGTGAGCACGATGGTCACGCGCACGGCCAGGGGAATCGCCGCATCCTGCGGCGAGTTGGGCCAGGTATCGACCCAGGCGAGATGACTGTCGAGGTATTGCAGCTCCAACTGGCTAACCCCGGTCAACACCGGGTAACGCGAAGCTAGCACACCGGGCGCCCGGTCCAGGCCCGGCCACAGCCAGAGCTCGATCTCCTGCTTGTCGTTCAGTTGGTAGCCGATCCGCTGCGCGCTATCGACGCCCTCGGTCGAGGCGAAGCGGCTGAATTCCAGGCGCGGCGCCGTCGCCTGCACCGGCCGGCCGAGCCAGGCCGGCAAGGTACCCCCATCGGCGCGCACTGGACGCGGTTCGGCGAGATCGACATCGCGCTCGAAACGCATGAAGAAGGCGGCCACATGCTGCCATTTTTCCGTCTCCTGCTGCACGTGCTCACGCGCATCGAGCACCGCACCCAAGCCCCGGTAGGACATCAGCGCCAGGAGTGAGAGCACGAGGAGCGCCGCCAATAGTTCGATCAGGGTGAAGCCGTGGCAGCCTTGGCCGCAGGGGTGGCGCGGAGGAGCAGCCGAGCTCATTTGAGCGCTTGCACCACGAAGCCGGTCAGGTGCGCCAGGGAATGCGACTCTTCGATGCTCGAAAAGACCAGCACATCGACGCGGCGGAAAGCCGGGTTGGGCGTAGCGATGACCTCCTCGCGCCAGAAGAACCGGAGGCCGCCTTCTTGCTCCGTGCCGCGCTTGATTCCCAGCGGCAACCAGTCCTCGCGCGCCCGATGCAAGGCCAGCCGATCTTGTGCGACCCAACTGGCGAGCAGGCGCGAACGCAGCGCATCGGCGTTGCTGGTGCCCTGTCCTGCGGCGCGCAATGCCGCCATCAGCGCGATCGAGATGATGGCCAGTGCGACCAGCACCTCGACCAGGGTGAAGCCTGTCCGCCTCAAGGTCCAGCGTCGCATGGGATGGGAAGGGGGCATGAGTGCGTAAAAATCTTAGAGAGCCTGGTCACCGACTTGATCCCGGTCGCGGAGCGCGATGATGTCTCCGATCGGCGAGCCGGCGACCTGATAGTGTTTGCCGCCCAGGGAAAGGTCGATGGTGAAGACGAGGGCAGCACCACTGGGCGAGAACTCCAGGCGATAGCCACCTTGCCCGTCCCGACGCCGCATCGATTCGACCGTGAGTCCGGCGATCACCATGCCCTGCGGCAGCGTCCGCTGCCGCAACAAATCGCTGTCTTGCACCTCGGACCAGCCGGTGTCATCGGTGTACCGCCAAAAGCGGTAGCTCGAGCCTTCGGCGGTCCAGGCGAACGGGTGCCCGGTGAGCTGCGCCTCCGACCCGGCCAGCGTCAACAATTGCGCCAGCCGATCGGCCTCGATCTTCAGCCGGCCGCGATCGTCCGGCCGGATGACGGCGCTGACCAGGCCGACGAGCATGCCCATGATCAGCATCACGACGAGCATCTCGATGAGCGTGAATCCCCGGCTGCCGCCGGGCATGTTTTTCAACCGCGGAGATCTAGAGCTCCCAGGAACCAATGTCTGCGTCATTGCCCTCGCCGCCGGGAGCGCCGTCCGCCCCGTAACTGAAAACGTCGATCTCCCCGTGCAGACCGGGATTCAGGTATTGATAGGGATTGCCCCAGGGATCCCGCGGCAGGCGTTCGATGTAGCCGCCGTCCTTCCAGTTGGGCGGAATCGGCGCGTTTGCCGGTTTGGCGACCAGCGCCTGCAGTCCCTGTTCGGTGCTGGGGTAGCGGTGATTGTCGAGGCGATAGAGCCTGAGCGCCTGCATCAGGCTGGCGATATCCTGCTTGGCGGCGACGACTCTCGCCTCATCCGGGCGACTGATGATTTTCGGCACCACCAGCACCGCCAGAATGCTCAGGATGACGACCACGACCATCACTTCGAGCAGGGTGAAGCCACGCTGCCAAGCCATCGATCCCTGTCGCCGCATCCGGGCCATCGGAGCCGTCCATGTTGACGCAATCACGGTTATCCTCACGGTCAGAAGATTCCAAAATCGCATTCTAAAGTACAATGCCACGCTTATGTCGCAATACCCCGTAGCCGTGCCGCCAGTTGCCGGGGACGCGCGAATGGACCAATCAGGGATGCGCGAATAACCAGCCATGCCGCAAATCTCATTCGAACGATCGAGTCTCGCGCAAACAAGCTTCGTGTCGCTGACGACGATCGCCGCGCTGCTCTTGCTCGGCTTCGTCCTGGCCTACTGGACCTGGGCATGGTTCGCCCCTGGCGTCGAACCCCGCGCACCGGGCATCGCAGCAGGAAATGGAGCGCTCGGGCAACAAACAGTCGCGGCCGGCAACTTGTTCGGGAACTTGCGGCGGGACGGCAATGCGCCAGCGCCGACGGGCATAGCCATCAAGCTGCATGGGGTCATGGCCGCATCTGCGGGAAAATCCGGCTTCGCTGTGCTGCAACTCGATACCAAGCCGGATATGGCGGTACGCGAAGGTCAGGACATCGCACCGGGGATTCGACTCGCGGAAGTTCGTCCCGACCACGTGATCCTGGAACGCAACGGCATCCGGGAAACCCTCGCCTGGCCGAAGACGGACAAGCGCCTCCCCGCTTCACCCATCAACAAATGATGCCCCAGCGTCTGGCGATGGCGCGTCGAACAAGGACCCATCCATGCTAGCTCGCCGCTTACGCGCAGGACTCTTCCGTATTGCCTTGCTGGTCACGCTCGGCCTCTCGGTGTCGATCGCTCAGGCGGCTCAGGCCGCGACCAAGGGCTCCGACGAGGTGACGCTCAATTTCGTCAACGCCGACATCGAGGGCGTCGTCAAGGCGGTGAGCGAGATGACCGGCAAGAACTTCGTGCTCGATCCGCGCGTCAAGGGCACGATCAATATCGTCTCGGCCAAGCCGGTATCCAGGGCGCTTGCCTACGACGTGTTCCTCTCGGCACTGCGTCTGCAGGGCTACGCCGCGGTCGAGGGACAAGGCATCGTCAAGATCCTGCCCGAGGGCGACGCCAAACTGCACCAGAGTCCGACGCTAGGCCCCCTGGACAAGACGCGCGGCAATGGCGACCGGATCCGGACCCAGGTGTTCGCACTGAAGTACGAATCGGCGGCGCAACTGGTGCCGATACTGCGGCCGCTGATCGCCCCCAACAACACCATCACCGCCTCCCAGAACGGCAATACGCTGGTCATCACCGACTATGCCAGCAACCTGCAGCGCCTGGAAAAGATCATCGACGCGATCGACCAACCCAGCGGCAGCGAACCCGTGGTGATCCCGCTCCAATATGCCTCGGCGCTCGACGTCGCGCAGACCGTCAACCGCCTGTTCGCCGAGACCGGGCAGACGCCGGGTGCCGCGGCGGATCCGAGTCAGCGCCTGATCGTCATCGCCGATGCGCGCTCCAACAGCCTGCTCGCGCGCTCGATCGGCGACCCCACGCGGCTCGCCCGGCTGCGCCAATTCGTGGCCCTGCTCGATACGCCCACCAGCGCCGCCGGCAACATCCACGTCATCTACCTGAAGAACGCCGATGCCGTGAAGCTGGCTGAAACCCTGCGGGCCATCTATCAGGGCGATACGGCCGCCGCCGCGCCCCATGCCGCGATGACGCCGCCGACGCCGCTCGGCGCCTCGGCCGCGGCGTCGGCGCCGCTGGCCAAGCAGCCTCAGTCTGCGGCCACCGCACCCGGCATCATCCAGGCCGATGCCGCCACCAACTCGCTGATCATCACCGCGCCCGACGCGATCTACAATAATCTCCGCGCCGTGGTGGATAAACTCGACAAACGCCGGGCTCAGGTCTATGTGGAGGCGCTGATCGCCGAGGTCACCTCCGACAAGGCCGCGGAATTCGGCATCCAGTGGCAAAACCTGAGCGGTATCGGCAAGAGCACGGCAACCGCCTTCGGCGGCACCAATTTCGGCACCGGCGGCCAGAACATCATCAATGTCGCCCAGAATCCGACCACGGCGGCTGCGGGCCTGAACATCGGGGTAGTGAACGGCAGCGTCTCGATCGGCGGCGTCAGCGTACTCAATCTCGGCCTGCTGGTCCGCGCCCTGGAAAACGACACCAACGCCAACATCCTGTCCACCCCGACCCTGCTGACGCTGGACAACGACGAGGCCAAGATCGTCGTCGGCCAGAATGTCCCCTTCATCACCGGCCAGTATGCGGTTTCCGGCGCGGCGACCACCCCCACCCCGTTTCAGACGGTGGAACGGAAAGACGTCGGCCTGACGCTGAAAATCAAGCCGCAGATCTCCGAAGGCGGCACCGTCAAGCTGCAAATTTACCAGGAGGTATCGAGCATCGCGGACACCTCCAACAGCGCCGGCGTGATCACCAACCTGCGCTCGGTGGAGTCCACGGTGCTGGTGGATAACGGACAGATCGTCGTCCTGGGCGGCTTGATGCAGGACTCGGTCAGCGACGGCGTCGGCAAGGTGCCCCTGCTCGGCGACCTGCCGGTGATCGGCAACCTGTTCAAGTACAACACGCGCAATCGCAGCAAGACCAACCTGATGATTTTTCTCCGCCCGATCATCGTGCGCGATGCCCAGCATGCCGACGCCTTGAGTCGCAGCAGCTACGAACACATGCTCGGGGTGCAGTCCGAGGCGGCGGCCAAGGCCCAGTCCCTGCCCTTGCTTCACGAGGGCGGCTCGCCCAGCCTGGCGCCGCAACCAGCCTTGCCGCCGCAACCGACCGCAACGCCCGCCGCCGGCACGCAATGAACCCCGCAGGCACGGTTCCCTACGCCTTTGCCAAAGCCAACGGCGTCGTCGTTACCGCCCTGGGCCAAGAGCTGGCCGAGGTGGCGCTCAGAAGCGACAACGATCCGGGGGCGCTGGCCGCCGCCTTGTCCGAATTGCGCCGCGTCCTGAATGTACCGCTCAAGGCGCGACGCATCGGCAGCGGGGAGTTCGACGAACTGATCTCGACGCTGTACAACGGCACCGGCGCCGCGACGCTGGCCGACGACCTGGCCCAGGAACTGGATCTGTCCCGGCTGCTGCAGGAATTGCCGCGGGTCGAGGACCTGCTCGACAGCCAGGACGATGCGCCGGTCATTCGCCTCATCAATGCGCTGTTTACCCAGGCGCTCCGCGAGGGTGCCTCGGACATCCACGTCGAGCCCTTCGAGACGCGCTCGGTGGTGCGCCTGCGCATTGATGGCACCCTGCGTGACCTGATCGAGCCGGCGCGCGCGCTGCACGCCGCCATCGTCTCTCGCATCAAGATCATGTCCCAGCTCGACATCGCCGAGAAACGCCTGCCGCAGGACGGCCGGATCACCCTGCGGATCGCCGGCAAGCCGGTCGATGTCCGGGTGTCGACGATTCCCACGGTGCATGGCGAGCGCGTGGTGTTGCGCCTGCTCGACAAGCAGGCGGGACGACTGGATCTCGCGCGCCTGGGCATGGACGAGGCAACGCTGGCGCACATGGACCGGTTGATCCGCGAGCCCCACGGCATCGTCCTGGTCACTGGACCTACCGGCTCGGGCAAGACGACCACGCTCTACGCTGCGCTCTCCCGGCTCGATGCCAAGGCACAGAACATCATGACCGTCGAGGATCCGATCGAGTACGACCTGGACGGCATCAGCCAGACCCAGATCAACACCCGGATCGAGATGAGCTTCGCCCGGGCGCTGCGCACCATTTTGCGCCAGGATCCGGACGTGGTTATGATCGGTGAGATCCGCGACCTGGAGACCGCGCAGATCGCCGTGCAGGCCAGCCTGACCGGCCATCTGGTGTTCGCCACGCTGCACACCAACGATGCCGTAAGTGCGGTCACCCGCCTGGTCGACATGGGCGTCGAACCCTTCCTGCTGGCCTCAAGCCTGATCGGGGTGGGCGCCCAGCGCCTGGTGCGCCGGCTTTGCCTGGAATGCCGGCAGCCCTTTGCCGCCGATGCGGCGCAACTCGCCACCCTGGGCTTCGACACAACCGGCGCCGCCCCGGACACGCTCTTGTATTCGGCAGTGGGCTGCCCGGCCTGCAATCACTCGGGGTATCGCGGACGTACCGGCATTTATGAACTGCTGACGGTCGACCAGGATCTGCGCCGGTTGATCCACGACCGCGCCTCCGAACAGGTTCTGCGCGAGCATGTCGTGTCCCGCGGCATGCGCTCTCTGCGCGACGACGGTCTGCGCCTGGCCGCCCAGGGTGTCACCAGCCTGGAAGAGGTGGTGCGCGTGACGCGCGAATAGCGGCCGCGATGGAAGCCTTCGAGTACGAGGCGCTGGACGCCGCCGGCCACAAGGTGTCCGGCGTGATGCAGGCCGACACCGCGCGCCAGGCGCGCACGCTATTGCGTGCTCAGGGCTTGCTGCCCGCGACGGTCAATCCGGTCCGCGCCATCGAACGAGCCCGGCAACCGTGGGCCAAGGGCATCTCCGCCGCCGAACTGTCGTTGCTCACGCGGCAGTTGGCGACCTTGCTGACCGCCGGCCTGACCATGGAGCAGTCGCTGACGGCGCTGATCGAGGAGGCCGCCGAGCCGATGACGCGCGAAGTGCTGGGTGGGGTCAAGACCGAGGTGATCGCCGGGCTCTCGCTGGCCGGCGCCCTGGCCGGCTACGGCAAGAGCTTCCCGGATTTCTACCGGGCGCTGGTGCATGGCGGCGAAGAATCGGGGGCGCTGCCGACGGTCCTCGCGCATCTCGCCGATTATCTCGACGCCCGTCAGGCGCTGAAGCAGAAAACCAGCCTCGCCCTGCTCTATCCGATCCTGGTCACGGTGGTCGCGATCACGATCGTCACCGGCCTGGGGGTCTATGTCGTACCGCAGGTCGTGCAGGTGTTCGCCCAGTCGCGCCAGAGTCTGCCGCTGCTGACGCGCGGGCTCATCGCGCTTTCCGATTTTCTGCGCGGCACCTGGCCTTATATCGTGGCGATCCTGATTGCCTGCGTCGCAGGCGTTCGGGCGGCACTGCGCCGGGAGGCGCTGAGGCGGCGCTGGCACGCCGCCTTGCTCTCCTTGCCCGGCATCGGCCCCCTGGTGCGCGGCGTCAATACCTCGCGCTTCGCCAGCACCCTGTCCATCCTGGTCGGGGGCGGCGTGCCCCTGCTCTCGGCATTGAATTCAGGTGCGCAGGTAATGACCAATATGGTGATGCGGGAGGCCATCGAGGTCGCGATCGAACGCGTGCGCGAAGGCGCCGGCCTGGCCCGGGCGCTGGGCGCCAGCCGTGCTTTTCCGCCGCTCTTGATCCATCTCGTGGCCAGCGGCGAGGTGAGCGGCAAGCTGGAGCAGATGCTCGGGCGCGCCGCACAACTCGAAACCCAGGCGCTGGAGCGCCGCCTGGCGGTCTTCCTGACCCTGCTCGAACCGGTGATGATCCTGGTGATGGGTGGCGTCGTACTGCTGATCGTGCTGGCAATCCTGCTGCCCATCATCCAGATCAACCAGTTGGTGCATTAGTGCATGAAAGCCGTGAACAACTCGGCTGAACTGTTCAGGCACGTCAGCGCAGAAAAATCTGCGCTCTACCGCAGCATCATGGACAGCTTCGCCGCAGCGAAGCGGCAGTTCCGCCTGCACCTGCGGCCTGACGAGGTGCTGGCCGAAGGCGAATGGAACGGTGCTCCCCCGCGCATCGAGGAAATCCAGTCGGCGCTGGCGCAACTGGCCGAATGGGGCAACCTCGAATCGCAACCCGACACCGCACGCGTCGCCAGCATCAGCGACTTCTACCGGGCGCGCTACCTGTACCGCCTGTCGCAGGGTGGCGAAGCGGTAGAGTCGGCCCTCGCGCTGTTCGAGCGTGCACTTTTACACCGGGCCGAGTTGCAGAGTGTCGCGCTCGAAGACATCGCGAACCGGCTGCAGACCTTGCTGGCCTTTGCCAATGAGACCTTGCCGGACGCCGCCAAGGTGCACGAGACACTGCGCGATCTCGTACGCGTGTTTGAGAGCCTGACCGAAAACGCCCAGGCCTTCATGGCCGGCATCGGCCGCAGCATCGAGTTGCAACAGGCCGAGGCCAGCGCCGTGGTGGCCTACAAGAAGCGTCTGATCGACTACCTGGAACGTTTCATCGGCGACCTGGTCGCTCGCTCCGGCGCCATCGCGCGGCACATCATCACCTTGTCGCTGCGCATTGACCCGCTGCTGTGGCAGGCAGCGCAGCGCGAGTCGCGCGATGCGCTGCTTACCGATGCCATTGAGCAGAGCGATGCGCTGTCGCGCAGCTTGCAGAGCTGGCGCGAGCGCTGGAAGGGGCTGGCCCGCTGGTTCGTCACCACGGGCTTCGAACCGCCGCAGGCCGAGCTGTTGCGCTCGAAAGCGCGCTCGGCGATTCCGTTGTTGCTCTCGGCCGTCGCCGCATTGAACGAGCGCCGCAGCGGACGCTCAGATCGCTCCGCTGACTTCCGCGTGCTCGCCGCCTGGTTCGCTGCCTGTGCCAGCGACAGAGAAGCACATCGGCTGGCGCGCGTCGCCTTCGCCTTGAACCCGGCACGGCACTTTTCGCTCAGTCCGGCCTTGGAAAGCGGCGCTCAGGATTTGCCGGCCAGCACCCCGTGGGCCGATGCACCGCCGCTCTCCATCCACCCGCGGCTGCGCGAATACGGCGAAGCGACGCCGCGCAGTCTGCTGCCGCGGGTACAGGAACGTGACCAGGAACGGCGGCTCTTGGCCGCGCAGTTTCGTGAAGAGCACGTGCAGATCGAAGCCGCGCGTGCGCGTCTGGCGACCGGGGAATTGACGCGGCTGTCCGAGCTAGGCAGACTCGACAGGCATGCCTTCCATCTGTTCCTGAGCCTGCTGGGCGAAGCGCTGACCGTGCAGTCAGCGCCCGATGAAGCGGTCGAGTTGCAAAGCAGCGATGGCCTGTTGCGCATCAGCCTCGCGCCGCTCGGCGCCGAAACTCATGCCGAAGTAGCCACGGAAGCCGGCGTGTTCGCAGGCCGCGACCATCTGATCAGCATCTCGCGCGTCGAGGCGACAGCATAATGGCAAGCGCCAGCGACAGCCGCAGCATCGTCCTGCAGCAGGCCCATCAACAACACGAAGAGCGCTGCCAGGCCTTGCGCGCTTTGCTGATGACGCCGCTGATGACACCGGCTCATGCCGAGTTCGCCGCCGTGCGCCGCCACGCCGACGAATTGCGCGAATGGTTTGCCCGCGAGACCGGCTGGACCTTGCACATCGAGCGCGACTGCGCGCGGCTCTATAAGCGCCCGGCCGATCTGGCAGACGCGAGCCGCGGCCTGCCGGGCTACGAGCGCAGGCGCTATGTCCTGCTGTGCTTAGCCTGCGCCGTGCTTGAGCGCGCCGATGCGCAGATCACGCTGCGGGTACTGGGCGAGCGGCTGCTGGCGCAGGCCGCCAAGCCCGGCCTGATCGAGAGCGGATTCAGCTTCGCGCTGCTGGCCCAACATGAGCGGCGCGAACTGGTGGCGGTATGCCGCAGCCTGCTGGAGCTTGGGGTGCTCGAGCGCGTGGCCGGTGACGAGGACGGCTTCGTGCGCAGCGGCGACAACACCACCGCCGACGCGCTCTACGACATACAGCGCCGCGTACTGGCAGGCATGCTGGCGGCCGTGCGCGGCCCGTCGACCTGGACCGCCGAAGAAGCACCGGTGAGCCTTGAGGAACGGCTCGCGGCGCTGGTCACCGAGCATATCCCCGACAGCGACGAGGGCCGCCGCACGGCCTTGCGCCACCACCTTTCGCGCCGTTTGCTGGACGATCCCGTGGTCTATCTGGAGGCACTCGATGCAGATCTGTGCGCCTACTTCGCGAACCAGCGCGGTCCCATGGCCACGCGCTTGTGCGAAGCCGCCGACCTCACCGCCGAGCAGCGCGCCGAAGGACTAGCCCTGGTCGACGAGAGGGGCGTCTTGACCGATGTCGCCATGCCGGCTGAAGGCACCGAGGCGCATGTGACGCTGCTGGTGGCGGAGTTCCTGGCCGGCCGATACCGGACGCAGACGGGAAACGGCGCAGCCGTCCCCACGGGAGAGATCATCGCCTTCGTCGCCGAAGCCAAGAAACACTACGGCACCTACTGGCGCAAGTCGGCCAGGGAAGCCGGCGCGGAGCATGAGCTTGGGCACAATGCGCTGGAGCGTCTGCAAAAGCTGCAGCTCGTGGCCTGCGCTGGCGATGCTGTCTTGCCCCTGCCGGCGCTGGCGCGCTTCAGTATCGGCGAGACCGAGATCAAACGTTCCCTGAGCAAAGCACAGACTTCCTTGTTCGCCCCCTCATGAGCATTCTCGACAAACCCGCCCTGCCCGTGCCCGGCCGCAGCCGCTGGCAGCCCCTGCGCCTGGGCCTGGTCGAACTTTTTCACTACGACAGCGAGGAGTTCTGGTTCCGTGACGGCCACCTGCTGCTGCGCGGCAACAACGGCACCGGCAAGTCGAAGGTGCTGTCGCTCACGCTGCCCTTCCTGTTCGATGCTCAGCTCAAGTCATCGCGCATCGAGCCCGATGGCGACCCGGGCAAGAAGATGGCGTGGAACCTGCTGCTCGGTCGTCACGATAGACGCATGGGCTACGCCTGGATCGAGTTCGGCCGGGTGTCGGAGAGCGGTGCCGCCGAGTACCTGACGCTGGGCTGCGGGCTGTTCGCCGTCGCCGCGCGGCCGCAGGTCGACAGTTGGTTCTTCGTGCTCGAAGGCAGCCGCATCGGCGAACACCTCTGGCTCACCAGTCCGCAGCGCGTGGTGCTGACGCGCGAACGCTTGCGCCTGGAGCTTGAAGGCCGAGGCCAGGTTTTCGACACGGCCGCCGCGTATCGGCGTGCGGTGGACGAACGCCTGTTCCACCTGGGCCCCGCGCGCTATGCCGCTTTGATTGACACGTTGATCCAACTGCGCCAGCCGCAGCTCTCGAAGAAGCCGGACGAGGCCAGCCTGTCGAACGCCTTGAGCGAGGCGCTGCCGCCGATGTCGTCCGACCTGCTGACAGATGTCGCCGATGCGCTGAACCAGTTGGAGGAATACCGCCGCGAGCTCGAGGAATACCAAGCGCTGGAACGTGCGGTCGGCCAGTTCAAGCAGCGCTATCGGGTCTATGCGTCCACCCAGGCCAGGCGCCAGGCGAGAAGCCTGCGCAGCGCGCAGACCGGCTTCGATGCCGCCAGCCGTACGTTGAATGAAGGCCGCCTGGCCTTGAGCGTGGCCCAGACCAGTGAAGCGTTGGCGCAAACGGCGCACAGCGACGCCGAGGACACACTCGCGGCCAACCGTACCCGGCTCGAGCAGCTGCAATCCGACCCGGCAATGCAAGACGCGAACCGGCTGGAACAAGCCGCCCGCGACGCCGGGGTGCGCCGAAGCGAAGCCGAGCGCGCAGAGCGCAGGCGGGAGGAAACACAAGCCCGGTTCGAGCGTGAGAACCAGGCGATGCAGGAGCGCAACCTGCGTGCCGCGTCTGCCGAGCAGGCCCTGAGTGAAGCGCGCGGGATCGCCCAAGGCTGGTCCGAGCGCGCCGGCATCGCCGACAGCTTTGAGCGCAATCCGCTCGCCGCACTCGCCGTGGATGACTTGACCACCTTGACCCCCCTCGCCTTCGACACGGCCCGCAACGACCTGCGCCACATCGTCGCAACGCGGCGCGAGCAGACTGTCTTGATGCAGCGCCGCTGCGATCAAGTCGACCAGGCCGAACAAGTTCGCTCGCTGCAACAACAAGCCCGCGACGAGCGCCAGGATGAAGCCGAAGAAGCGGCGGCGCGGCGTCAAGACGCCGATGCCCGCGTCGAGCAGCAAGGCCGCAGCGTGCTGGAGGCATGGCAGACGCATCTTGACGGCCTGCAACAATTGCGCATCGACACCGACCCGGATGTATTTGACGCACTGGCCGCCTGGGTCGTAAACCTGGATGGCGACAACCCAGCTCGAAGCGCGCTGCAACAGGCACAGCAGGTCGCCAGCGAACGGCTGGCACAGCACCATGCAGGCTTGTCGTCGGAGCGCCGCCTGATCGAGACGGAGCAAGCCGCACTGCACAGCGAACGCGCTCGCCTCGAACAAGGCGTTGACGCGGTGCCGCCGCCACCGCTCTTCCGCGCCCCCGATGCTCGCCAAGATCGGGCCGGCGCACCGCTGTGGCAACTCGTCGAATTTCGCCAGGGTGTCGATGAGCGCCGGCGCGCCGGCCTCGAAGCGGCGCTGCAAGCCGCTGGCCTGCTCGATGCCTGGGTCACACCCGACGGCCGACTGCAACTCGTCGAAGAGGCCGGCGAGCCGCTCTGCGACACGCGCTGGATCGAGCGCCCGCGCCAGGCGCATTCGCTAGCAAGCTGGCTGCTACCCAGCGAGTCCAGCGGCCAGGACGACGCGCCCGTGCCTGCGGCCATCCTGCAGCGTTTGCTCGAAGGCGTGGCTTGCACCGCAGTGGATGACGGCAAAGCCGAAGCCTGGGTCTCGATGGCCGGCCGCTTCCGCCTGGGTGCGCTGGGCGGCGCCTGGAACAAAGCTGCGGCTGATTACATCGGATTCGCAGCGCGCGCCGCTGCCCGCTCACGCCGCCTTGAAGAGATCGCGCTGCGCCAGGACAGCATCGCGAACGAGCTCACCGCACTCCAGCAATGCTTCGAACAACACGCGCACAATCAAAGCCAGGCCGCCGCCGAATGGCAGACCGCACCCAATGATGATGGTCTGCGCGCTGTGCATGTCGAGGCCGCTTCCCGCGAGCGCGAGTTGCAGAGCGCGCACGAGCGGCTCGAACAGGCAGACCGGCAACTCCTCGCCTGCCAGCAGCAATACCAGGCCGCCCGCCTGGCACTGGCCAGGGACGCGACCGACCTGCGCCTGCCCGACAGCCGCGCCGCATTGCAAACGATAGAACAGGCGCTGCAACAACTCGCCGAATCGCTGCTCGCGCTGTTCCAGGGCGTGCGCGAGCTGCGCGGTGCATTGATCGAACTCGCCGGCCAACAGCAACGCACACGGGAAGCACAGCAGGACGCCGAACAGTCCGCACAGCAGTGGACCGAGAGCAGCGCGCTGGCGCAGGAAGCGTTGATCCGCCTGGAGACGCTGCGCGAATCGGTCGGCGGCCTGGTCGAGGAATTGCAGCAGAGGCTGAAAGATGCACGCACCCGCGTAAGCCTGGGCGACACACAATACAAACGTTGCAATGAGGCTTTGCGCCTGGCCGGCGAAGAACGCGCCCGCGCCGAGCAGAAGGCGCAGGATGCCGAAGCCACGTTGGCAGAAAGAGTGGCGGCGCGACAGCGCGCGGTCGCTCATCTGCAAGGCTTCGCCGCCACCGGACTGTTGGTTTCCGCAATGCCCGATGCTGACCTGCCGGACCTGCGCTCGCCCTGGACCATCGACGCCGCGCTGACGCTGGCGCGCCGCGCCGAACAGATGCTGTCCAGCGTGAAGGACGACGACGACGCATGGACCCGCGTGCAAAGCCAGATATCGCAGGACTACAGCGAACTCGGCCGTGTGCTCGCAGCACTCAGCCACCAGGCGCAGGCCGAGACCAACGACTATGGCTTGGTCGTCACCATCGTCTATCAGAACCGCCCGGAACGGCCCGACCAGCTCAGCGCACGGCTGGCCGGCGAGATCGCGCAGCGGCGCGAGTTGCTGACGGCCGGCGAGCGCAAGGTGCTCGAGAACCACCTGCAAGCCGAGGTCGCTGCGGCGGTTCAGAAACTGTTGCAGGACGCCGAGCGGCAAGTCGCCGCGATCAACGTCGAACTCGACAAGCGGCCGACCTCGACCGGCGTGCGCTTTCGCCTGCAATGGCAAGCCTTGCCCGAAGGCGCCGAGGGTGCGCCGATCGGCCTTGAGGCGGCGCGCAAGCGGCTGCTCAACACCAGCACCGACCTGTGGTCGGCTGAGGACCGGCGCGTGGTCGGCGAGATGCTGCACCAGCGCATCGGCATCGAGCGCAGCCGAAGCGACGCGCTCGGGGGTGGCAGCCTGCTGGAGCAGCTTGCGCGGGCGCTCGACTACCGCCGCTGGCACCGCTTTCGTGTGCAGCGCTGGCAAGACGGGCAGTGGCGCCCGCTCTCCGGCCCGGCATTGAGCGGCGAGCGGGCCCTGGGCTTGACGGTGCCGCTCTTCGCTGCCGTGTCGAGCTTCTACACGCAGAGTGGCTACGCCCACGCCCCGCGCCTAGTGCTGCTCGACGAAGCCTTCGCCGGCATCGACGATGCCGCGCGCGCGCACTGCATGGGCCTGATTCACGAGTTCGACCTTG
>Ga0315268_10001426_pt1 | contig 27515 bp, 30 predicted proteins | sample C1_top_MG_FD_204535 | JGI IMG/M metagenome (GOLD analysis project Ga0315268, IMG submission 204535) | Sediment microbial communities from Yellowstone Lake, YNP, Wyoming, USA - C1_top | ecosystem: Environmental > Aquatic > Freshwater > Lake > Sediment | place: USA: Wyoming | collected 2017-08-01
AGTGCGGCTGCCGGGATTTGAACCCGAGTTTGAAGCTTGGGAAGCTCCAGTCCTAACCGCTAGACTACAGCCGCGCCGTTGGCGAATATATGGCGGATGCACTTAAACCTATCCGAATTCTGATTCACTGGCTGGATCGACCGTGCTACTTCCGAGAACGTGAACTGACATCAAGAAACAAATAGCCGTCTCTCAGTTCCACGCTTCCCTTCTTTAGCATCAAAGGCTTCGAGAACATGGGCCCATCTGTCACGACGGTATGGTACTCGCCGGCCTCGCCCGAAGTGTCAATCCCAGCATCCTTGAGCTCGTCAACCACAGCAGCGTCAATCGTCTTTCCGAGGAACCGCCTGTCAAGTGTGCCGTCCTTCACTGCCACAATCGTCGCCTTGAAGCCGCTCGCAAGCAGCTCGTCTAGCAGGGCATCGCGCTTCTCTCCCCAGAGCGGATGATAGGGCTTGATCCCCACGATGGCGCAAACCTTTTGGACCCATTGGAGGTGCGGTTCAAGGTCGATGTCTCCGAAGACGCCGACCTCGATGCCGTCCCGTTTCATTATTCGCAGGGCGTCGATGAACTCGGATTCGTAGCTGTCCCAAGAGGCCAAACGCATCATGAGCGGGATGCCAAGTGCATCTGCCTGGGCCTTTAGCAGGGATGCAGAAAGGCCGTGCGACCTCGAACGAACGCCCTGCTCGGTCATCATTGTGAGAAGCATGCGCGGCCTCGCTGTCTCCTTCAGTGCTCTGAAGAGCGCCAGGCTCGAGTCCTTCCCTCCGCTCCAGGAGCAGAAGAAGTCCTCTCCGATGATCGGCATGCAGCTCCTACTTGACCGTCTCCAGCTGGCTGATGATGTTCCAGATAAGGGTCCTGCCGTGCAGGGGGATGTTGGGGTCGTTTGCCAGCTCGTCCAAAATCATTATCGCGCTCGCGCTGCGCACGTCCAAGGCCTCGCTCTTCCGCATGAGCCTCTCCTTGGCTTCCGTCGCGCCGCGCCTGATGTTTCTCGGCACCGAGGTGTCTTCAGCTAGCTGGTCCAGCACCTCCATGATCTGCCTCAATCTCGTTTCCATATCCATCTTGACCACCTCTCCAGGATTCCAGGGCTATCGTTCCACTCCTCCTACTTCTTCGGCTCATCCTCGTCTTTCCTGATCTGCCCGCGTTCCTTGAAGGTCGTTACGACCATGAAAGTCCTCGTCTCCTTGACGCCGTCGATCTCGGCCACGTCGTCCACTATGAACTTCTTGAGGGCGGCGTAGTTCGGAAACCTCGCCTTCGCGATGATGTCCGTGTCGCCCGTGACGAGGAACACGTCCTCGATGTGCGGGAAGCTGGCGATTTTCTGCGCGACCTGATCAGAACCCTTCGTGTCGATCTTGAAAGTCACTAGGGCTGCTACCTGCTCGTTGCCATAGTACGAGGTTATGACCTCCTCGTACTCCTTCTTGTCCTTCTCTTCCATTCAACGCCCCCCTTTCGTGGTGCGTCCAACTCCGCATCTGGTGCCTTCTGGGTGTGTCAAAAGCCTGCGGATGAACAAGGGCGTCCGTCGAGCACCTTTTGTGTGGGTTTCCTCAAGCGTGAGCTCGACCTAGAGCCGGGCCCCCTCGAACTCCTCCTGCAGGTCTATGATGACCTGTTCGAGGATCTCTTCGAGGCTTGTGCTTCGGTACTCTCGCACTCCGCCTAGGTCGCTCTGGACTCTAGCCACATAGGTTGTGTTGCTCTTCAGAAACTCAACGTTGCACAAGGGCTCTTCCATTCGTGTTCACCTTTTAAGGCCTCAGGCACCACCCCAGGCCATGGGTTGCACGGTCGGGCGCTATTACTCATCTACTATATATGATTTCCTTAAATCGATTTCATTGGTCTGGACATGCCTGAAAAATGTCCAGCAGCGCTGAAATCACGACAGGCAGAGCCCTGTCACGTGCTCTCACGGAACCAAGGATTATATATCGCCCCTGTCGTTGCGTTCTCTCGGATGAACTCGGCAGCTTCGACCATAGCCATCATAATTAGCTGATTCTTTCTTTCATTGCCGAGTTTGTGATAGGATCCTTCTGGAGGATGCTGTTGCGACTAGGAAGTACTACACGGAACCGGGCGGGCTGACCTTCCCACAGATCGAGGAGCAGATGCTCCGCGCGTGGAAGGATCAGGACATCCTCCGCATGGTGAAGGACCGGATGAAGGGGGGTGAGCCGTTCGTGTTCTGCGAAGGCCCTCCGACCGCTAATGCGCGTCCCCACATTGGGCACGCGCTCACGCGCGCGGTCAAGGACGCGTTCCTCAGGTATCACATAATGAACGGTCGCAGGGTGGTCCCATACATCGGCGGCTGGGACTGCCACGGCCTTCCCGTCGAAATCGAGATAGAGCGCTCGCTCGGCCTGTCCAGCAAGAAGGACATCGAGTCGGTCGGCATCGAGAAGTTCAACACGCTCTGCAGGGAGAGCGTTCTGAAGTACAAGCGTGACTGGGAGGAGATGAGCCGCAGGATCGGTTACTGGCTAGACTATGAGAACGCCTATCTCACGATGTCCAACGAGTACATCGAGAGCGTCTGGTGGTCGATGAAGCAGCTGCACTCGAAGGGTTTGCTGACCAAGGGACGAAAGGTCGTCCCCTATTGTCCGAGATGCGGGACTCCCTTGAGCACCCATGAGTTCGCCCTCGGAGCCAAGCATGTGGAATCTAGGGAAGTCATCGTCAAGATTCGGGTCGACGAGCTTGACGCCAGCGTTCTCGTCTTGGTCACGGAACCATGGCGGCTTGTCGCCAACGCGCTCCTTTCAGTCGACAAGGACAGACTGTACGTCGCATTCAAGCACGGCCCTGAGAAGCTGATAATGGCTGAGGACAGGCTTCCGTACTACACTGACGATGCAGCTTCAATCGCGAAGATGAGAGGATCCGAGCTCCTGGGGAGAAGGTATGAGCCGCTTTTCCAGATCCATGATTTCAAAGCGAATGGTTTCAAGATTGTTCATACGGAGGGGATATCCGGTGAGAACACTGGCATAGTCTCGGTCGCTCCGTCAACGACGGATCCGGATTTCGAGATTGGTGAGGCTGTCGGAATCGAGTTCTGGGACCCGATAGGTATGGATGGCAGATTCACCGATGAAGTCCCCGAACTCGCTGGGAAGCTGGCAACCGATTGCGACGCCGAGGTGATGAGACTTCTGGAATCGCGCGGTCTTCTCTTCAGCTGGGAGCTTGTCAAGGATTCAACGTGGACCTTCTGCTGGAGGTGCGACACGGCCCTCCAGTTCAAAGCCCTGGACTCCTGGTTCGTGCGGGCTCCTGCGGCAAAGGACAGGCTCACGGAGCTCAATCGCCAGATACGCTGGGTTCCTGAGACGTTCAAGCTGGGCAGGTTCGGCAATTTCCTCTCCGATGTCAGGGACTGGGCCGTGGGCAGGTCCAGGTATTGGGGGACACCTCTGCCCATCTGGAGATGCGAGAACGGTCATGAGGTCTGCATCGGCAGCATCGAAGAGCTTGGGCGGTTGGCCGAAGGGTCGCTCCCGGAAAACCTCGATCTTCACAGACCGTGGGTGGACGAAGTGAGACTCCGCTGCCCTACGTGCAGCAAGAGCATGGCGAGAGAGGAGTTCGTCCTCGACTGTTGGTACGACTCGGGATGTGCTCCGTTCGCCCAGTACCACTATCCTTTCGAGAACATCGCCGAGTTCGACTCGCATCGGTCCGTCGATTTCGTGGCCGAGAGCGTCGATCAGACCAGAGGCTGGTTCTATACCCAGCATGTTCTCGGGGCCTTGCTATTCGACAAGCCCGCATTCCTATCAGTGCTCGTTCTCGGGCAAGTCCTCGATGAGAAGGGCAACAAAATGACAAGGGGCTCGGACCATCTCGTCTACCCGGACGAGGTATTCTCAAGCGTTGGGGCAGACGCGTCGAGGCTGTTCCTTCTCGGCAACCCCGTGGGGGAGCCTGTCCAGTTCTCGAAAGAGTTGGTCAGGGAAGAGATGGTTGCCATACTGACCACGCTCCTCAACGTCTATGCATTCTTCTCATCCAACGCGAACGCCTACGGTTTCAGGCAGCAGGGCGAGTACACGCGGACACACGACCTCGACAGGTGGATCGTCTCTCGCCTCAACTCCACCGTCAAGGAGGCAAGGGTGGGCTTCGATGCGCTCGAGGTACACAGGGCAGTCAGAGCAATCGAATCCTTCGTGGAGGACCTCAGCAATTGGTACGTGCGCAGGTCCAGGAGGAGGTTCTGGGAGGAGAACGACCCGCAGGACAGGTTCTCGGCCCATTGCACCCTCAACGAGTGTCTTCTCACGCTGGCAAAGCTCTTGGCGCCCATCACCCCGTTCTTGTCCGACTGGCTTTACCGGAACCTCAAGGGGCCGCTCGAAACAGTCCATCTCGAGAGCTACCCCTCGTTCAAAGACAACCTCGTCAACGGCATGCTCGAGCGGCAGATGGCGACCGTCATGACAGCGGTGGAGGCAGGAAGGCTGGCCAGACAGAAAGTCAATGTTAAGCTCCGACAGCCACTACCAGAGGTCATCATAGCAACCGACTCGGACAAGGCATGGATGCTCAGGCGCTACGAGAAGATGATTGCCGAGGAGCTGAACGTGAAGAAGGTGGAATGCCTCGAGAGCAGGGACAAGATGATCCAGTATGCGCTCCACCCGAACCTCAAGACGCTCGGGCCAAAGCTGAAGGAAGGGGCGGCCGAGGTCTCCAGGCTGCTGTCGAAAATCGACGAGAACGAACTCGTGAGGCATCTTAGGACGAAGGGCAAGGTGCGCCTAGGCGGCTTCGATCTGACTGAAGAGGACGTTCTGATATCTGAGAAGGAGAAGCCCGGGTTCTCGCACGCTGTTGCTGGCGACATACATGTTTATGTCGCGCTCGAAGTGACCCAGAACTTGAAACTCGAGGGTCTGTCGAGAGAGGTCGTGCGCAGGATACAGAACATGCGCAAGGAGCAGAGGCTCGAGTTCGAGGACCCCGTTGTCGTGGAGTACTCCGGCCATCCCGACATCGAGCTGGCGATATCGTCTCATAAGACACGCATAATGCACGAGACGCACGCAGTCGAGGTGAACAAGAGATCATCTCTTGAGAATGGGCAGAAGTGGACCATCAACAAGATGCCATTGGAGTTGCTGGTCAGGAAACCTGGACCTTGACCTTTCTTTGGGACCCGACGACCTTCTCCATGGCGTAAGCGTCTCTTCCGGCGGAGTAGAAATCCTTGATTATCCCCTTGACCTCGTACTCCCTGGTCAAGTACAAGGATATCGCTGGTTCGTTGTTCGTCTCGACCTCGAGCGAATACTTGTCCAGGTTGCGGGAGCGGAAAATGTTCTCGCACTGCTCCAGTAGTTGCGAGCCTATCCCCTCGCCTCTGTGCTTCCTGAGCACGGCAATCGATGCGATCTTCCCTTCGCTGATGCAATCAGAGAAGACGCACAAAGCTGAGCCGACGATCTCGTCACCCTCCTCGGCTACGATGATGAATGCGTCATCCCTCTCCAGGAAGGCGCGGGCGACCGATTCGCTCCACCTCTCGTTCGCGAAACAGTCCTCCTCTATCCTAAGGAGTCCTGGTATGTCGTTCTCATCGGCGAGCCGGAGAATCACAGCCAGCGTAACATCCTTCATTCATTAAGTCCGTTTTGCTGCTTCCGAAGGGCTTATATTGCGCATGGCTCTTCCGCATCTGGATGCTCGCAATCAAGCAGGCGCTCTCCAAGCAGCACGTTGGGAAAAAGGTCCAGCTGAGGGGCTGGATCTACCGAACCCGGAGCAGCGGCGGCATCGTGTTCGCGACCCTTCGGGACTCCTCGGGGATCATCCAGGTCACAGTCAAGAAGGGCAACGTGCCTGACGCGGACTTCGACTCCGCCACGATGGCAGGCATCGAGTCGTCAGTCATCATAGAGGGCGAGCTAGCTGAGGACAAGCGCGCCCCTGGAGGTTTCGAAGTCCGCGCGTCCAAGTTCCAGCTCGTGGGCATCTCCGAGGCTTTCCCCATCACAGAGTACCAGAGCACCGAGCTGCTCCTCGACCAGAGACATCTCTGGATTCGTTCGCGGGAGCAGAACGCGGTATCGAAGGTCAAGGCATCGCTCCTGCGAGGCGCCCGCGAATGGTTCCACGAGAACGGCTACGTCGAGGTCACGCCGCCTATCATAACTGCAGTCGCGCCGGAAGACAGCACCACGCTCTTCCAGATAAAGTACTTCGACCGGATCGCATACCTGTCTCAGAGCGCTCAGTTCTACCTTGAATCCCTGATCTTCTCTCTCGAGAAGGTATACTCGCTCACGCCGTCCTTCAGGGCCGAAAAGTCCAGGACGCCTAGGCACCTGGCGGAGTACTGGCACATGGAGATGGAGGCCGCCTGGATGTCCAACGAGGAGAACATGGAGGTTCAGGAGCAACTCGTGACAGCCATGCTCCACAACGCGGTCAAGGAGTGTTCGGATGAGCTGAGGCTCCTGAAGCGAGACCCTGCCACTCTGAAGAAGATCGAGTCCCCCTTCGACCGGATGAAGTACGAGGAGGCCATGGACATCCTGCAGAAGAAGGGTCATGATGTCTCTTGGGGCAGTGACCTCGGCGCGATTGAGGAGCGCACGCTCACCATTGACAGGGAGATGCCAGTGTTCGTCGTGAACTATCCAAAAGAGCTGAAGCCGTTCTACATGAAGGAGAACCCGGACGACCCGAGGACGTACAAGAACAGCGACCTGCTGGCCCCAGAGGGCTTCGGGGAGATCATCGGTGGTAGCGAGAGGGAGACCGACGACGCGAAGATGGTCGCGTGGCTCAAGGACAAGGGAGAGAGCCTGGACAACTACAAGTGGTATCTCGACCTCCGCAGGTATGGGTCAGTTCCTCACTCGGGATTCGGCCTCGGGCTCGAGCGGATAGTCACATGGGTCTGCAAGTTAGAGCATATTCGCGACTCGATCCCGTACCCGCGGACTGTCGCGCGCGTGTACCCGTGATGGCATTGGTCAACTTCTCGCCATTCGGGAGCAATACTCCGTGTACAATTCGACTGCTTTGAGCACCTGTGCGATTTCGATCTTCTCATCGACGATGTGGCAGCCTTGCGACTCCCCAGGTCCACAGATCAGGACCGAGCGGTTGTGCTTGCTGAACTTCACCATCTCAGTCGCGTAGGGCACGGCGGAAATCCGCGCCCGAGGCCCCAGAAGCTCCTTGAGAGTCCTGACCGCCTCTGATTTGGGGTCCGTCTCTACAGGATCAAGGTTGTGGATTATCTTGAGCTCATGGCCGTCGGTCCCGATCCTCTTCCGGACCTGGGAAAGGATCGACTCGGAGTTCATCGAAGGCGGATAGCGAACGTCCACCTCTGCCTCGCAACCATCCGGCACCACGTTTATCCTGGTGCCACCCCTGATAGTGTTCACGGAGAGCGTCATCTCCTCGGAAGGGTTTTCCGGGATCCTCTGGAGGTCATCCAGCTTTCCTAGGAGCTTGGTCATCTTCGCTATGGCATTGTCTCCGAGCTGAGGCATGCTCGAGTGGCAAGCCTTGCCGCTCGTTCTGATCGAGAATTCCAGCTGTCCCTTCTCCTTGTATACGATGTCGAAATCGGTCGCCTCGGTCACAAGGATGGTGGGAGCGTTCTTCAGCGCGGGGCTGCTCGATGCAGCTTCCGCACCATCCATTGTAACCTCCTCATCCGTCGTGAAACACAGCGAGAAAGGCACGTTTGCAGCGATAAGTTCCTCCGCTGCAAGGAGCATCGCCGTACAACCCCCCTTCATGTCGCAGGACCCGCGCCCGTACAGTAGCCCATCAACGACTTCTCCGTCCTCGTGCTTCCACCCGGTCCCGTGGGGCACGGTGTCAAGATGTCCAGACAAGGCGACACCGCCAGTCCGGAACTGGGCGACAATAGCCGGCGTATCCTTCTTGCCGTAGAGCTTGGGTTTGAGCCCGAGATTCTTGAGCCTCGAGGAAACGTACTCCACTACGGGGGCCATGTCGTCCTCAGACGAGCTCTTCAGCAGGATGAGCTCGCTCAGGAGTCCCTCAGCCTTCTCCCTCAACCGATCACCTTGCTTTGGAACCCTTCGAGATGCGTTCGAGCACTTTGATGAGCAGCTTTGATGAGTTCTCCATGTCCTTGAGGCTCGCGCACTCAGTTGGTGAGTGGGTATACCGCATCGGGATCCCTAATGGCATCATCAGAGAGCCAAAGTCCTGCATCGCCGCGCCGTCGGTCGAGCCCCCGCCAGTACCGTACTGCAAGGGAATCTTCGCGGCCTTCGCAACCTCCTCAATGACCTTCCTGAGCTTGGGCGATGCTACGGCGGCGTTGTCGAACATCCGCAGCGCCGGCCCACGGCCGATCATTACCCGCTCGAAGACGTCGCCCATGAGTGGAGCATCGGTCGTCGTCATCGTGTCGACCGCGAAAACGTAGTCCGGCCTCAGTTGGAACCCGACCACCTTCGCGCCTTTCAGACCGGTCTCTTCCTGGACACTCCAGACGAAAGTCAGCTTCAGTGACAGCTTTCTGTCCTTGAGCTTCTCGAGCATGTCGAGCAGCACCGCGCACCCGGCTCTGTTGTCCACCGCCCGCGCACAAATGATGTCGCTCGTGATGTACGATATGTCCTTCTTGAACACCATCGGATCGAGCACCCTGACACCGAGCTTCTCGGTCTCTTTCTTGCTCCTCGTGCCGACATCGACTCTGACATCCTGCCACGCGACGACCTTTTTCCTGTCGTCCTGGTCTGTCATCAAGTGCGGAGGTTTCAGGCCGAGCACTCCCGTGATGATGTCCCTCTGGGTCTTGATTTCGACGACCCTCCCCACCAGTGTGCGGTCGTCGATACCGCCGACCTTGCGTATCCTGAGGGAGCCGTCCGCGTCTATATTGGACACTATCAGCCCGAGCTCGTCCATATGGGCTATGAGCACAACGTGCGGTCCCTTGTCTCCGACTGTCACGAGCAAGTCCCCTAGGTTGTCTTCGCTCGTCTCGAGGCTCATCGCCTCGATCTTCTCCTTGATGAATTCCCTGATGTCGTCCTCGAACCCGGACACTCCGGGCACCTTGATCATCTGTTCCAGCAGTTCTTTCATGTCATTCCCTCTTCACGAACGGCGGTCTGATAATATCCGCCGGTAGCATCGTCTCCCGGATCCTGATTTGAAGCTCGGTCCCCGGCTTCGCCAGCTCGAGAGGAACATAGCCCATCGCTATGCCGTTCCTGAGCACGGGCGAGAGTGTCCCGCTCGTAACCGTCCCGACAGTCTTGCCCTGATAGACCATCTCGTAACCGTGCCTCGGAATCCCCTTGTCCTTGGCCATCATGCACACGAGCTTGTCGTACTTGCCCATGGCTTTCTGTTGCACGAGGACCTGTTTGCCGATGAAATCATGCTTCCAGTCTACGACCCAACCAGGGCCGGTCTGGAGTGAGGTCTGTGTGCCGTCGAAGTCCGTGCCGGACAGGAGTAGCGCCTTCTCAAGCCTGAGCGTGTCCCTGGCACCCAGGCCTATGGGCTTGAGCCCGAAGGCCTTACCCTTCTCAAGGACAGCCCTCCAGACAGGCACCGCGTCCGCGTTCTCGCAGACGATCTCGAAACCGTCCTCGCCCGTGTAACCCGTTCGTGAGATGAAGGCCACAATCCCTTTGCCGGTGCCGTTCCTCATCGTCCTGCCCTTGAGGAGTGGGGTTTTGGGGCCTGCTCCTTCTGCGGGGACCTTGTCGAGCCTCATGAAGTCGCCCCAGAAGAACTTCATTGTCGTGAGATCGGCTGAGGTCAGCTGCGCCAACACGTCCTTCGCCGTCGGCCCCTGCACCGCGATCGCAGCCAGCTCGGTGGACATGTCCGCGAGCTTCTGCCCATGCATGTGCCCCTCAACCCACTTCCTCATCCTGCTGGTGGTCGCGGCGTTTGGCACCATGAAGTACTCGTCCTCGCCGAGGACGGTGACGATCGTGTCGTCCAGAATCCTTCCTTGGTCGTCCAGCATGTGCGCGTAGACGCATCTTCCGGCCGGCTGGCACTGGACATCGTTCGTGCAGAGCGTGTTCACGAGCAGTCCAGCATGCTTCCCCGCGATCAAGAAGTCGCCCATGTGAGAAACGTCAAATGCGCCTGAGTGCTCCCGCACCGTCATGTGTTCGTCCATTATGCTGGAGTACTGGATGGGCATGTCCCAGCCCGCGAACCAGACCATCTTGGCCCCGAGCGACACGTGCTCCTCGTGAAGGGGAGTCTTGTGCATGAGGCCCGAATGATGTGCCCTGTCCAAAAAGGTTGGTGAGATAAGCGATCAGTTGAACAGGACTATCTGTACTGGTCTATGAGGGCCGTGAAATCCTTCTCCAGGCTCACGCTTATCGAGGGCTGCTCGATGACCTCGACGTTGCGCTCGAGAAGCGCCAGCTCCTTCTCGCTGAACGCGTTCGGGCTGATGGGTATGAGCACTGTCGAGCGGCTCTGCATCACCTGCTCGTTGATGTGCTCTACGAATCGCAGAACCTGCTGGAAGCCGTTGTTGATGACGAGGTACTCCAGGCCGTCTATGAAAACGACGCTCTTCTTGTAGCGCTCGATGAACGATGAGATGATCGTCGCGAGCGTGCCTATGCTCGTCGGGTTGTGATGGTCCTGGCCGGGTGTGTGGCTGAGCCAAAGCACGCGTGTGTCCTTCAGCTCGAAAGCCTCCCGGACCTTCTCCGGGAACTGCCTCGTCACGCATAGGCCGGGAACGCCTTCTCCGAGGCTGTTTTCGAACAGCTTGTAGGCGAGGAAAGGCTTCCGCTCTCTGACAACATAGCAGAGCCCTTCTTGTGTACGTATCAACTCAATGGAAGGCTTATCCTCTGACGCCACACGCCTCCCCCAATGGGAACTATGCACGGAGGCGGCTGTATTTAAGGATATTCCCTGCACGCTGGCAGTCACTTCGAACGATGTTCAATACTCAACATTTGCCTCACGCGCTCGTCCAAGACCCTGGCGGGTATGTCAAGGAGGGTTATCACAGTGGTCTTTCCAGATATGCCCGGGCCGCTCTTCTTCGCGCTCACTATGCCCAGCATGTCGAGGTCCTTCAAAAGCCCCCAGAAGGCCGTGTGCGCCCTGGGCTTCTCGCTGAACTCCTCGCACGCGACCTTGTAGGCCGATTCCGTCTCCCCGGTCGTGATGTACGCTTTCCCTTTGGACGCTTTGGCGATCGCGAGCAACGCGAGCTTGTGGTGCCTATCGAGACCTTTTAGCTTCGACTCCGTGATCGAGCTGTACGCCTCCGCCTTGGCAGCGCGCACATGCTCCACGGAGATCTTGCCCGCGCCCTCCTCATCCGCGAGCATGCCCGCCTTCTCCAGAATCTCTATGGCGAAGCGTGCGTCTCCCCACTCGGAGGAGATCTCGGCTACTAGATCTATGGAATCCTTCTCAACGGAGTCCTCGTGAAGCGCCAGCTCTGCCCTCTGGGCGATTATGTCCCGCAGCTCGTCGGTCGCATACTTTCCGAACTCGATGATGTTCGTCCGCTTGAACGTGCTCGCTGACGCCGTGTCGAGCATTTCGAACACATTCTTCTGCGAGATGAGCATGAGCGAGACGAGCTCCTTCGCCTCGATGCCCTCCTCGCCGAACCTCGTTAGCTTGTAGATGATGTCCGAGCCGGCCTTCTTGAGCAGCATGTCAGCCTCGTCGAGCACGATTACCAGGTGCACCTTGCGCTTCTCGAGGTCCTTGCGCAGGATCCTTAGCATCTCGGTGATCGAGAACCCTCTGTCCGGGAAGTTCGGCTGGAAGTGGTTCACGATGTGCAGCACGACGCTCGACTCGCTATTCCGCTGCCTACAATTCACGAGCACCCAGTCAACAGCCTTCTGATGCTTCTCAGCGTAGTCTCTCAGGTCCATGCAGAAACGCTTCGCAGTGGCGGTCTTCCCGGTGCCCACGCTGCCCGTGAGCACGACGTTCTGCGAGAAGTTCGAATCGACGACTGGCCTGTACAACATCACGAGGCGCTTCATCTGCGCCTCCCTGTGGACCAGCTTCTGGGGCACGTAGTCGAAAGACAACGTGCGCTGGTCCTTGAAAACGCTCTTCCCTATGGTGTCCCACATCGGCGTCAGCTTCTGGAAACGGTGTCGCTATCAGCGAGGTCTCTTTTAAAAGATTCGTGTAGCTCCCGCGAAAGTCCTCGACTCTAGGAAAACGATTTAAGCCATCAACGCAGTCGATGTCCGGTCGAGACGATGGCAGACGATGACGTGATCAGCTCTCTGGTGAAGGGCACGAAGTCAATGCTCAGCTCTGAGACGCTCCTGATCGAGGCGGTTCAGGACCTCGTCAAGGACGAGGTCAAGAGGCAGATCAGGCAGAAGCTCGACTCCAGCCCTGAGCTGAAGGAAGAGCTGAAGAAAGCAGTCGAGGAACTCCTCGAGGCCAAGGTGCACGAGGCCTACGCGATACTCAAGATCGGCAAGGTGGGCGCGAAGATCGGGATCGAGCTCGTTCCGCCCAAGCTGAGGAAGGAGATTGGGCAGGAGATCGTCTCGCTTTTCGAGAAAGAAGTCGGCAAGATGCTCGACCAGAGCTAGAGAATCGTTTCTCGGTCTTGATCACGAATTGAATGTTATGCTTGTATACTACTTGTAGTCGACCAGAAATTGACTGCTACGCGCGATTCGAGACTGGATGGTAGTCAGAGGAATCACCTTTCGCTTGGACGCGCCCCTCCCCTCAGAAGCGGGGTTCCTGCTCCAAGATTTCAGGGTGGCTGTCAACGAGGCAATCAGGGCAGGTCTGCAATCAGGGGTGACTTCTAGATACGCTCTGACAAAACAGGTCTACAGAGATCTCCGCACAAATCATCCAGGGGTCTATTCAAAGCATCTCGTTTCAGTCTTCGAGGTCGCTGCTGGTATCCTCAAGAACCACCGAAGGCGAATGCACGCGGGAAAGGCAAGAAGAATCCCGTTCGTGAAGCGCCTGATGATGAAGGCGGAGAATCAAGCATACATCCTCGACCGAAAGAATGGGGTCATCGATCTCCCGGTTAGGGCTGGCTTACATGTCCGCTTGTCCCTCATTGTCAGCCAGTACCACATGAAATACCTTAAGGATGAGTCACTAAGGCTTGGGTCTTTGACCATTTTGTCTGACCGGGTCATCATCGTCTTCAGAAAGCAAACCCCGAAGCCATTCGTTCCAAGGTCTGTTCTTATTCTCGACACCAATGAACGGAGTCTGGATGGAGTGCTGACAGAAGCCGAATCGACCGTTCCAGTCGTTGCCTCATTTCCTGAAGTAGCTGCTATCCAGCATAGACACCATGAGAGAAGGAAGATGTTGGGGAAGAAGAAGGCCTATGACAGGCGCACATCAGGAATGCTATGTAAGAGAGAAGGGACGAGGGAACACAATCGGGTCCATAGCCGGCTTCATCTGGTTGCAGATTCCATCCTCTCTTTCGCGGAGAACGAAAGGTCCGCGATTGTTCTCGAAGATCTTGCCGGAACAAGACTCAAGACGTACAAAGTCCTCAACCGCCGCCTGAGCGTGTGGCCGAGAAGGAAGCTCCACCAGATTATAGAGTACAAGGCAGCGTGGAGGGGGATCCCCGTGATGAAGGTGGATCCCAGATACAGCAGCAGAAAGTGCCCGATATGTGGGAGGATACAAGATTCCCGAATGGGCGCTGTGTTCAGATGCGAATGTGGATGGAAACTAGATAGACATATCAACGCCAGCCTGAACCTGTTGCAGACAGCCATCTCCAAGGGATTGGAGGTGGCAGGGGGTTTACGGTTCAACCCCGGCGCGTTCCAGCATGACGTGATGATGATCCTCTACGACCCTGAAAAGGGCGCACGGTCGGAGCCGAATGGAACGAGTTGCTCTAGAGTGGTCACTCATTGAGCCACCGCCCGATTGAGCAACGGAACCGAAAAAGAATGGGTAATGGGATTACCCGAAGAGCGCGCTGAGACCAGCTGCGGCCTCTTCCTCGGTCACTCCCTTTTCCTCTTTCTTTTTCTCCTCTTTCTTCTCTTCCTTCTTGTCGGCGGGTCCCGCTGCTGGTGCGGCAGCTACCGGAGCTGCGACCGCAGTGGCAATCGCCTCGTCAATGTTCACGCCTTCCAAGGCCGCGGTAAGCGCCTTTACTCGCGTCGCTTCAGCCGTGACGCCGGCAGCCTTCAGTATGGCCGTGATGCCTTCCTCTGTCACCGGCTTTTTCGCCGCATGCAGGACCATCGCGCTGTACACATATTCCATTCTTTTGCCTCCTTTGATCGATTATCCGAAGAGCGCACTGAGACCGGCCGCAGCCTCCGCCTCGGAGACCTTCTCATCCTTCTTCTCTTCTTTCTTCTCGTCCTTCTTGCCCTCTCCGCCCTTGTTCTCTGGTGGCTTTGGCACGCTGGTCAGGGCAGCCTTGAGCTCGTCGTCCAGGGCGGCCGGAGCCATGGACGCGAGAGAGAGCATCTGAGCGTTCGCCTTAGCGAGCATCAGCTTGATCGTTTCCTTGTTGGGTATGTCCGCGTTGACCGCAAGGTTGAGCGCCTTCATGTGAGCCTGTGCGAGCATCACCCTGATGGACTGCTTGGTCGGGAAGGCGATGAACACGGACAGGTTGAGAGCACCTGATGCGGCCGCCTTCACCCTGTTCAGTATCTCCAAATCGTCCACTGCCAGCACGTCTCTCTTGAACACCATACCGTCCTCATAGGCCGCGTGCAGATCGAGTCCCACCGTGAGCGGGAATATCTCAAGCTTGGAGAGCACGAGTGCGACCTCGCGCGGGATCTTGTCACCCTTCTTCACGAGGACCTTGTCCTTCTTGATGACGACCTTGCCCTGCTCAATGGCGGCTGGCAGGCCGGCCTTCTGAAGCTCGCCCACTACTGGTCCGGGCTTGAAAGGCGTCTCACCTGCCTTGATCTCGATGTCATCAGGAGCGATTTCCCCGCCCTTCGCTGGCATCTTGGTCTTCGTGGCATCGAGCTGCTTGAAGAGCCTGAACGGATTGAGATCAGATGTGACGATTGCGCACTGACCATCGACCGCGCCGGCGAGCTTGTCTAGACCTTTCTTGTCCTTCGAGGCATGTTCAAGCGCGATCTTGAGCAGCGTGTTCTTGAGCATGGTGATCTCGGCCTTGCCCCTGAGGTTCGTCCTCATGGTCTGTAAGGCCGGTGCTGGGACTCCGTGGACGTCGATTATCCCGACGACCCTGCTCTTCGAGATCTGCTTGGTGAGATTTGCCACCGCATCCTTCTTCCAGGTTGCCACGTGTGCGGTCATCTCACATCACCTTGAATGACGGTCCCATCGTTGTCTTGATGTAGACCGACTGGATATTCATCTTGCCCCTTTCGAGCTTCGACATCAATCTCTTCATCACCGCGTCCACGTTTTCCGCGAGCTTGTCCGGGGTCATGTCCTTCGTGCCGACTGCCAGGTGGAAAGTCTTGCGGTCACGCGTGCGCACGGAGACGCTGCTCCTGAGCTTCTCGATCGCAGGCTTCGGGTCAGAGCCCGGCGGTATGGGCTTCGGCATCTTGCCTCTCGGGGCGAGCACCATGCCGAGTCTCTTACCGATCGTGGGCATCAGGGGCGCCTCTGCCAGGAAGAAGTCACCGCTCCTGGCGAACTTCTTGGCCTTGGACTTGTCCCCTGCAAGGGTCTCGATGTCCTCCGGCCGTATGATGATGTCAGCGACACCCTTTGCCTTGACGGCCATCTCCGAACTGCCGAAGACGCCGACCTTGATCGTCTTGCCCCTTCCGTTGGGCAGGATGATCTCCTCCTGTATCCTGTTCTTCGGGTTGGAGAGGTCGATGTCCTTGAGGTTGATTGCGAGCTCGACTGATTCCAAAAACTTCCTCTGCTTCGACTCAGCTTGAAGCTTCTTGACGATGTCGATGAGGTGTTGGTCTACCACGCGTGATCCCTCCGATGTAGTACATGCGAGCGCGAAGCTCTCCTACATGCCTAGGGAAGTGAGCGAATGCAGAAGGGGTTTATAATGCTTTGTGACTCGCTGGTTCGGCATCTGGCTGCCGCATATTGGCATTTTCCATTGCCTATCAGTCGCGCATAAGGAAATGATTTAACGGCAACGATGTTATTCACAGCCTTGCGAGGAGCTTGAGCCGATGGTGAGGCGGATTGTGATCGTAGGTGGTGGCTGCGGCGGAGGAACTGCTGCGCAGTTCGCAAGGAAGACCGACAGGACCTCTGAGATAACTATCGTCGAACGGGAGACATACCCACAATACTCGCGATGCGGTCTCCCTTACGGAATATCGGGCATCATACCCGAGCTCACGAACTTGATAGAGGCGCCTGAGGAGCGCATGAAGAAGAACAGGATCAGCATCATGCTCGACTCCGAGGTCGCGCGCGTGGACGCGCAGAGGAAGGTCGCGCATGTCAAGACCGGTAGCAAGGAGATCGAGCTCCCCTATGACTCGCTCATTCTCGCGACAGGAGCCAGGGCCAGCGTTCCGCCAATAAAGGGTGTTCTCAAGGAAGGCGGAAAGCCAGGGGAGCTGAAGCATGGCGTGTTCGTCCTCCGAACGATCGAGGATGCGAGAGGAATCCAATCGCTCGGCCACAAGGGCAAGCGCGCTGTTGTGATTGGCGCTGGCCTTGTGGGGCTCGAGGTCGCAGAGGCTCTCATGATAAGGGGTTGCAGGGTCACCATCATCGAATATCTTCCGAATTGCATCTTGGCCATGGTTGACGACGATATGGCCCAGATGATGGCCGATTCCATCGCGAAGCACGGAGTCAAGATGTTCACCGAACACCAGGTGACGGAGATACTCGGCGAGGACAAGGCTACTGGGGTCGTGGCAATGAACAGGAAGACAAACGAGGAACGCGAGTTCATCGCAGACCTCATAGTGGTCGCAACTGGACAGCGCGGCGAGACGGAACTCGCCAAGCAGGTGGGGTGCGCCGTCGGCGTGACGAAGCAGATCTTCGTGAACGACAGGACCGAGACATGTGTCAAGGATGTGTATGCAGTCGGCGACTGCACGGAGTATCCGGACCTAGTAACGCACAAGCCTTACGTCAGCGGTCTCGGGACCATCGCTGTGAAGATGGCCATGGTCGCCGGCGTCAACGCTGCCGGTGGAGACGAGCATCTACCGAAAGGATTCTTGATTACGAGGGCTACCGAACCGTTCGGTTGCCAAGTGGCTGCGGTCGGACCGACATCTCCGCAGTTGGAAGCCTCCGGGATCAAGCCTCTCGTCGGCAAGGTAAGGGCGTTCACCCTGCCGGACTACTACCCTGGAAGAAAAGAGATATATGTCAAAGTGCTCGCGCACCCTCAGACTGGGAAGATACTCGGCGCTCAGATCGTGGGAGAGGAAAGGGTGCATATGAGGATCAATGCGTTCGCAGTCGCCATCCAGGCAGGCATGACTGTGCAAGAATTCGCGCGACTCGAGACTGCATACTGTCCGCCGGCAGCGCCAACAATGGATCCGATAACGATAGCCTGCGAGGCGGCCAAGCTCAAGATGGCCAGGGGTGCACGGCCCGCCTAGTGCATGCTGGGTATCCATCGAAAGGATATTGAAGCGCGGAGGACAATCTAGGCTTCTGGGAAATGGCGATGATATGCCCCAAGTGCGGAACTCAGAACCCAGACCACGCATTCTACTGTGGCGTGTGCGCGGCATCCTTGCGAGAGGAACTCGCGGCTGAGAGGCCAGAGAAAGAGGAGGCCGTTTTCCAGGGTGTCCCTCAGGAACAGGCTGCGCTTGTGAAGAAGCAACTCGGGACCTCGCTCAAAGTGCTAGTTCTGGTGAGCGCTCTGATGCTTCTCTCACAGACTGCCGCCATTCTGAGTGGAGATAGAATCGTTGGCGGGGAGCAGCTGTTGATCGTTGTCATTTCCCTGGCCATCTTCATTGGATCCGTCTATGAGATGGTGAGAATCGGAAATGAGGACAAGCTTGAGTTCTTCCGGCACAAGTCGTTCGTTGCGAAGACCCTGGCCGAGGTCAATGGTTTCAACGTCGGCTTGCTCATGTTCGTCATCGTCATGGTCCCAATACTTGTGCTGGTGACCGCCATCACATATGGTCCGGATTCGCTTGTTGGAGGGCTCTTCCTCGGTGGTCTGTTGATCATCGTCTTCACGGCGCTTGCATTTACGTCCCGCATAACGGTCGAGCAGCTAGGGATTTGCACTGGTAGCCCATCGGCGACCATAAGGTCCTTCTATCCTTTCAACAGGACACAGAAGGTCGTCCTGAGCAAGCACATTCTCATGATAAAGCTGGGCGCAGAGACTCCGTGGCTGTCCAGAACACAGCGATTGTACGTCCGCGAGAACGTCTCCGAGTTGAATGCCATTCTTCGGAGGATTCTCCCACCAGGGAGACTGGAAGTCGTGGGGGCCGTCGGAGAGGGGACTGCGGCCGTGCCCCTTCAGACGTGTCCACAATGTGGTAAGGAATACGAAGTCACGGAGTCTGCTTGTCCGATTTGCGGTACCGCCATCCCAAGCACGGGGTACTTCTACACCGGTGCGCCGCTCAACCTTCGCCCAGTCTACGCCGGCATCCTTCTGATCATTGCGGGGCTGTTTGCCTGGGTCACAGCGACGGTGTTCTTTAGCATGGGCCGGGCAATCGAGGACTTGACGGGACAGAGCTTTGACCTACTCCCGGTGTGCGGTTACATCGAGTTCCTACTAGGATTGGGCGCGATGTTTGGGGGGCTTATGGCGATGAGACGGACGAGATATGGCCTCGCCAGGGCGGGGGCTATCGCCGCAATCATAAGCATTGGCGGCCTTATCTCGCTCGCGCTCGGCATCGTGGCGCTGGTACTTCTAAGCAAATCCCAGGACGATTTCGAGACGATGTGAGTCTTAGAATAGTCCGCGATAGCCGCCTGCCTCGATCTCCTTCATGATGGCCTTCGGGTCCTTGCCGTCGACCGTGACGCCCATCGAGACACACGTGCCGACGACCTCCCTGAAGCGGGCCCTCTTGTCCTTGCCGAGCATCGAGTCCTTCTTCATCTCGGCGATCTTCATGACTTGCTCCACGGTCAGGTTCCCTACCTTCGTGGCCTTCGGGCTCCCGCTGCCTTTCTCCACCTTGATTTCCTTCAAGATTAGTGCGGAGACTGGTGGCGTTCCGACCTTGATGTCAAAAGCCTTCGTCTTGGAGTCAACCAAGAGCGTGACTGGTACCTTCATTCCCATGAACGCCTTCGTCTTCTCGTTTATCGCGTTCACAACCTGGATGACGTTCACGCCCATCGGGCCGAGCGCTGGGCCGAGAGGCGGGCCAGGCGTGGCCTTGCCGCCGTCCACCAGGACTTCGAGTTTCTCCGTCATTGTGTTCATCTCTCCTTCTCGAGGACTCTAACGTGATCTCCTCTGATAGTAACGGGTATCGGCACCATCGCCTCGAACAGCTCGACGGTAATCTCCTCCTTGCTCTCGTCTATCTGCTGGACGCGCGCCTTCTCACCCTTGAACGGGCCAGCGATGAGCTCCACGATGTCCCCCTCGACGATGCCCGAGACGATCGGCTTCGGCGTCAAGAAGTGCTCTATCTCCGCGAAGCTCGTCTCTCCTTTGACGATGCCCCTGGTCCTCCGCACACCCTTGACGATGTCCCTCAGGTTGTCGGTATTCATCGCCTCGACGAACACATAGCCTCGTATCGTCGCGGGCGACAGTATGGCGAACACGCCAATCGGCTTCGGCTTCGCCCTGCTGGCAAGCGAGTCGGCTACGGCCTTCTCGTGGCCAATCGACGTCTTGACTGCGAGCATTGACTGCCGCGCGGTGGCCTGGAATGTCGCTACGTCGTTGATGCTCGGGTTCTCCTTGAAGCTCGCGTTGACGAGCACAGTGATCTTGTCGCCGTAGCGCGCACCAGGGGGAGATGTGATCTTGAGCGTGAACGATTTCTCCTGCCCAGGCATGGTGTCAAAGGTCTTTTCCGTGGACGGGTCAGCGGTGGGCGAATTCTCCCACACCACCCCGATGGCGTCGTACAGCTTCACGAACCACTCGGGCGAACCCTCATCAGTCGCTGAGAAGACTGTGTCTATCCTGATCGTCAGCGTGTGCGGCTGGCCGTCCTCTGGCATCTTCAAGGCCATCTCGAACTCCGAGGAGTCCCCGGATGCCATCATCCTCTTCGTCTCGCCCTGAATCTGGAACTGCAGGGCCTTGGCTCCCATTGGCGGAGCCTGCTGCGCCTCCTTCTTCGGTTCTTCCTTCTTTTTCGGTTCGATGTCGAAAAGCCCCAATATGATCCCTCATTTTGTGCAGTTCATCTGTCCCCGAGAATCACTTGAATGCGTTCTCGAGTATCTTCGATCCGTATTCGAATATCCAATAGATTAGGAACCCCAGGCCGCCAATCAGGAGCAACCCTAGGGAAGTGATCTGAGTGGTCTTGATGTACTCGTCGCCCGTGGGCTTGCGCGCCATCTTGATGACGCGGCCGTACTTGCCCTTGCCCACGTGCTTGGCCTTCTCCTCGATCTCCCTCTGGAGGTCCCAGGACTTGTCGAGTATCTCTTTCACGTCTGGCATCGTCTTCAATTCCTAGTACAGTAACTACTTAATAAAGTCTAGTCCCAACTCCCCGCGCCTCTTGTCTCTAGCTGGCCCGAAGATCTGCTTCGACCTCACGCCGGTAATGACCACCATCACCCTGATCGTCCGCTCGAGCGTTTCGTCGATGGCCGCGCCCCAGATTATCCTCGCGCCTGGAGCGATTTTCGATTGTATGACCTCCGCAACCTGTTCCGCCTCTGAGACTGTCATGTCCGGCCCGCCGGTCACGTTGACCAAGGCCGCGTTCGCCTGGCTGATGTCCATCTCGATGAGCGGCGAGTTAATCGCCTCGTTGACGGCCGTCACAGCCGCGTCGTCATCGTCTGACTCGCCAAGGCCTATCATGGCCACACCGCCTGACTTCATGATCGTCTTGATGTCGTTAAAGTCGAGGTTGACCAGCCCGGGCTTGGTGACGATCTCCGTGATGCCCTTGATCGAGCGCATCAGGACCTCATCCGCTACCTTGAAGGCCGCGTTCAGGCTGAGCTTCGGGACGATGTCCAACAGGCGGTCATTAGGTATTACGATTACAGTGTCAGCTACATTCCGTAGCCTCTCGAGGCCCCATTCCGCGTTCTCCGCGCGGACCGCGCCTTCTGCCTGGAACGGGTATGTGCATATGGCTACCGTGAGCGCACCCTTCTCCTTCGCGATCTGGGAGACGAACGGTGCAGCGCCGGTGCCAGTCCCACCTCCCAGGCCACACGTGACGAACACGATGTCCGAGTTGGACAAGGCCGCCTTCAGCTCCTCCTCGGCCTCCCTGGCAGCCTCCTCGCCGACCTGGGGCAACGCGCCCGCGCCTAGCCCCCTCGTCACACGTCTGCCGAGAAGTATCTTGTGCGGAGCCCTTGTCATGAGCAGGTGCTGCGCATCCGTGTTGGCAGCGTACAGCTCCGCGCCGACTATTCCGGCCTCTGCGAGCCGCGAGATGGTATTCGACCCACCGCCTCCGCAGCCGATGATCTTGATGCTGGTCTTCAGGCCCAGCAGAATCTTCGATAGTTCCTCGTCCTCCGCCGTAAAGGCTCGGAACGTTTCAGGGCTCTTCTTCTGCGCTGCTTCCTCAGCAGTTGCTAGGACATTGTCGACGAGGGATTTCATGTCGAGCGCCTCCGAAATGGGCGTACGTGATGTGACAAAGCACAGCGGCGGGACAAGCCCGCCGGCTGTTTCCACCGTAGCTGATTAGGTGTCTTAATAGTTTCGGGGGCGTCCAGCGTGGTTCAGCGGACCAAGTCCACCTCGCCAACGCCCTTGTACCTCTTTCCTTCAGGCGCCTTTCCAAGGATCTGCTTCGACTTCACGCCCGTGGCGACTATCATCACGCGGACGGTCTTGTCCATGGCTGGGTCGATGGCCGCGCCCCAGATAATCCTAGCGTTCGCGCCGACTCTGCCTTGGATTTCCTCAGCGGCCTTTTCGGCTTCCGAGATGGTCATGTCGGTGCCGCCGATTACGTCCACGAGAACTCCGTTCGCCTCGCTGATGTCCACCTCGAGAAGCGGGGAGTTCAGCGCCTGGTCGATGGCTTCCTGAATCCTCTCGTCCCCGGGCGCGTCGGACTCTCCGAGTCCGATCATCGCCACTCCTGCTCCCTTCATGATCGTCTTAACATCGTTGAAGTCTAAGTTGACCAGTCCGGGTCTCGTGATTACCTCAGTGAGTCCCTTGATGGATCTCATCAGGACCTCGTCCGCGACCTTGAACGCCGCGTTGAGGGACAGCCTTGGCACTACCTCGAGCAACTTGTCGTTCGGGATGACCACAACAGTATCGGCTGCGTCCCTGAGCCTCTCAAGGCCCCACTCTGCGTTTTCCATCCTCATCTTCCCCTCGCCTCTGAAGGGCAGTGTGGCCACACAGATCGTGAGCGCCCCCATCTCCTTGGCTATGCGCGCGACGACCCCTGCTCCGCCCGTGCCCGTCCCCCCGCCTAGCCCACACGTGATGAAGCAGATGTGAGTATCGACAAGTATTTTCTTGAGCTCCTCCTCGGCTTCCCTGGCAGCCTCCTCGCCGATCTGTGGCAAGGCACCAGCGCCGAGACCTCTCGTGGTCCTTCGACCAAGAAGCAGCTTGTGAGGTGCGTGAAGTGTCAACAGGTGCTGAGCGTCCGTGTTCGCGGCAATCAGCTCCGCGCCAACGATTCCCTCGTCGTAGATCCGGGCTATTGTGTTCGACCCTCCGCCTCCGACACCTATGATCTTGATGTTCGTCTTCAGGCCTCTGAGAATCTGTTCCAGCTCTGCATCGACACGCTGGTCGGCGCCGAGCGCGGCCGCCTGGGCCATGCTGGCTCCTTCTGTTTCTTCACGGGCAAGTGCGTCTTCAACTAGGGATCTCATCATTGTGGGTCACCTCTCGGGGACGTGGTAGGGATGAATCTTCCTTGCGCTGAAAGTGCATCCCTCGCGCGCGCATTGCGCGTACATATAAATCACGGTGTGAGTATAAATATTTATGTAAAGCCAGGTCCGACTGGCATTCCTTAGTGAAATCGCACGTGAAGTGGGCAACATTATTCGAAGAGTTCGGCGATTCTCCACCGATGAGAGTCCGCGCGCATGTCTTCTTCGAGGGCCGCGTCCAAGGCGTCTTCTTCAGGGCGAACACTTGCAGATGCGCCGAGAAGCTTGGGCTCACTGGCTGGGTCAGGAACACCGCCGATGGGAGGGTCGAGGCAGTGTTCGAGGGCGAGGAGGATGTCGTTAAGGATGCAATCGAGTGGTGCGTGAGCAAGCAGCCCTATGCCGATGTGAAGAACAAGGAAGTCAAGATCTCCGAGGCGACGGGCGAGTTCGAGATATTCTCGATTGTCCCGTGAATTACTTCACCAACACTCATCGGTTCTCGGTTTATGAGAACCCGGAGCCGTAGGTCGCTTTCGGGTTGTCCTCGTGTATCTTGTAAGCCTGTTCCTCGCTCATCAGCCGCTGCTGAAGGAAAGCTTTGGTCCTCTTTGGAACCGTTGTGATCGCAAGCACTGCGCCCGGGCGCCTCGGGTCATCCAGGAAATCCGTCTCCATGAGGAACCTGGAGCCTTTGGAGAGCGCGTCCTTGATCGCGTTCTTGCCAGCGAGCACGGACGGCATCAGCCCGAAGTTCTCCTCCTCGCGGATGAGCGGCGGGCAGTAGTGCTTGACCACCTTGCCCCTCTCGAGGCCGGACTTGTCTGCGAACCCCGCGAGCTCCCTCATCGATTCCTTGGTCGCGCTCTCAGTGTGAAGCACTATCGCACATCCGACATCCTTTGCGAGCTTCATGCCGTGTACGAGGATCTCGTTGGACGCCTGCCATACCTCGGTCGACACTGGGAAGTGCGGCCTCCCGACCTCTCCGATCGCAAGCGCCTTTCCCTCGCGCACGTACTCGGCCGCGATGTCCATGGCTTCAATCATAATCAGCTTGGCCATTTCGAGCCCGTGGATCTTCTCGAGTTCGAGGAGCTCGACCGGATACGGGCCCACGGTCGCGTATGCCTTGACTCCAGTCTCCTGGTTTACCCTGTCCTTGATCGCAACGGTCGCATCGAAGCTCTTCCTGAAATCGACAGCGTTCTTGACCTGGATCTCCTCATACGGGAGCTGCGATATGATGATGTGAGTGCCGCCTTGCCGCTCGAATTCCCGCACTGAATCGACGTGGCGTCCCCTGACTGGTTCAAGGTGAACGTGGTTGTCTAGAATGGGCAGTGCCATGGGACGCTCTTGCTCACTTGAGCAAGCCAGCGGCCTTGAGCTCCTCAGTGATCTTGTCGACCGCGGCTTCGACATCCTCGGGCTTTCTGGCGCCTGTGCACACGAGCTTGCCGCTGCCGAATAGCAGGACTACGACTTTTGGGACGTCGATCCTGTAGACCAGACCAGGGAACTGCTCCGGCTCGTATTCGACCTTCTCCAGCCCAAGGCTTATCGCGATAGCGTTAAGGTTGATCTGCGCTCCGAGGTCGCTCGATGCGACGATGTTCTGGACCTCGATTTTCGGCTCGACCTTGATCACGATGCCCGCAGCCTCGATTTGCTTTGCGACCTTGCTGATCGCGGTCTTGACCTGCTCGAGGCTCTTTGCGCCCGTGCAGACCACCTTGCCGCTACGGAAAAGTAGCGTTGCGGTCTTCGGTTCCTTGAGCCTGTAAATTAGGCCCGGGAACTGCTCAGGCTCGTATTCCGCCCCGTCAAGGGCGAGCGCTATCGCCTGCAAATCTAGTTCCCCACCTAGCGATGTTGAGGCGACGACATTCTCTATCTTTATAACAGCCATAGGATCTCCACCGGCTCGCCCCATATTTAAATGGGTATTTAAAAAGGTATCCTGAAAAAGCGACGTTTCTAATGGGCAACTCGGAACATACTGGCTACTGCTGTTGTCGATACCATAACGGTTGTCTCGGGGTCAACGGGTGTTATTCGGTCAAATCCGACGAAGACTGGACTCATGTTCGTGGATTGCCGAAGCGCTTTCTATCGCTTCGAACCAGATGCGTCAAGGTCATCTCTGCAATCATATAGCCAGTGTGTAATTCGGGAATTGGGGGGAAGATGAGGAGTTCTTCGTCAAAGATTGGTGTGACCGCTGTGTGTGGACTGCTTGCATTCGGTTTGCTCGCATTGCCTGCAGCGGGTGGGCAGCAGGCCAAGTGGACCTTCGCGATCTACATGTGCTCGGACAACGACCTCGACGAATGGGGCGTTGCGAACACAGAGTGGTTGATGTCTGCGCCGACCAGCAAGGATGTGAACTTGGTCGTACTGTGGGACACATCGACAGGACCTGCTAAGCTGTTTAAGATCACGCACGACAAGATGACCGAGATGACTGACTTCGAGCTTGATGGCAAGGAGGTCAACATGGGGGACCAGGCAGTGCTGGTCAAGTTCGTCGACTATGTCAATTCGAAGTTCAAAGCGACAAATGTGCTGGTCGACTTGTGGGACCACGGTGACGACTTCAGGGGAATATGCTACGACTACAACACCGGGACCGATGTCAGCTTCGACATCCTGAGTCACCAGGAGATCGGGAAGGCGCTCGCAGGCAAGCATGTCAACATCATCGCTGGTGATGGGTGCGGAATCGGGGTCATCGAGGCGGCATACGAGTACGTCCTCCGAGGAGTGACGGCGGAATGGTTCGTCGCGAACGAGAACTACGTCCCGCTCGAGGGCTTCCCGTACGGTGAGATTGCAGCTGACCTCGTCGCAAACCCGAGCATGACGCCCGAGCAATTGGCGAAGGACATCGTCGTTAGGTACGAGGCCATGTACCAGGGCGGCTGGCTCACGGAACTCGCCGCGATCAAGCTACCGTCAATCGCCAAGGTGGTCGACGAGTTGTGGGATGTTACCTCGATTCTCGTCAAGGAGATGAAGACCTACAGAGGGCTCGTCGCATCAGGCAAGGCGCGAGCCACGATGGGCTGGTCGCAGTACGGCTGGGAGGGTTTCGTCGACTTCCCGACCGTGTTCGAGGTCGTCTATGACGGAGCCCCTGCTGGTTCCTCGCTCAGAGTCCAGACAGGAGAGCTGCTGGATGCGGTCCACGCGGCAGTGCCTTACATCGGCATGTCCACTCCGGGTTATGTCTGGGACTTCGGCGGGATAGCGGTGTTCTTCCCGGGTTCGGAAGGGGCATACGTCCACAACACATTCTGGCGCGGCTCGCTCTATCCGACTATGCAGTTCGCGCAGGACGGGTGGCTGGACTTCCTCGATTCGTACTTCGGCGGGAAGTAGGACGGAACTCGACTGCAGCGCGAGAAACCCTTTCCCTGTTCTCATTTCTTCCTTGCTTGGTCCTCTTGCCTATCGGGCAGACGAGCATGCACTCGTAGCACATTCGTTTGTCCTTCCATATCCTATTGACAGACGAGCCGCAAGCCTTGACATCTATGGCTTGTTCGATTCGTTCAGGATGATCCGTGAAGCTAGCACTGTGAAGTGCCTTGCGGGGGCAGGACAGAATGCACAGTCTGCAACTTCCACACCGATTCATCAGTGGTCTTCCCGGGGGCAACGGTGTGTCGGTGAATATGGTGGCTAGACAGACCCTCGGCCCGAGTTCAGGGGTGACGAGTAATGTGGATCTGCCAATCCATCCCAGCCCGGCGGTCTTCGCCACTGCCTTGTGTGAGACCTCTCCTTTCCAGTAGAGCGGGCTGTTGTGAGCGACTCTCTTATCAGGCAAAATGACCTTGGCAGAGTAGCCCATCTTCTCGATAGTCCTCTTGACGTCCCCAGCGACTTTTTCCAGAAGAGGAAATGCGAACTCGTCCTCCGCCGAGGAGTCATACTTCTTCCACTTGTCGAGCCCGACCACGATACTTATCGCGCATGGGAATTCCTCGAGAAGGTTGGCCGGATGCACAAAAATCCCTCGGAGCTTCCTCGTGTCCGCGAAGCCCACCTGATCGGCTCCGCCTTTCGTCGCAACGCGCTCGATTCTCTTCGCACTCTCTGCAGTCTTCGATGGCATCTATAACAGTGAACGGTGAGCAACCTGATTATCTCTTCTTCGGGGTCTGCGGAAAGTGCTTCACGCTTTTCTGTATCTCGAGATCAGGAGGCCCATGAGGCCGAACACCTCTCCATCGTGCGCGGTGAACGAGATGACCTTCAGCGCTTCGAAGCTGTCGTGACTCTTGCGGAGGTTGTCGACCACGACCTCGTGTGACGCCGCGAGCTTCTCCAATTCATAGGTGCTCGAAGACATCGATACCACGCGCGCCTAGAACGTATTCTGCTGTTTGGGATGGAATCCCAATATTGTCTCGGAGGAGGGATTCTGAGCGCGATGAAGATGTCAGCGATTTCGCTCATCTTTGCCGGCTCATCTCTGGTCCTGTTTGAGTGCACGTCCAGATCGGTGAAATTGCGGATTG
>Ga0315268_10001427_pt1 | contig 27511 bp, 30 predicted proteins | sample C1_top_MG_FD_204535 | JGI IMG/M metagenome (GOLD analysis project Ga0315268, IMG submission 204535) | Sediment microbial communities from Yellowstone Lake, YNP, Wyoming, USA - C1_top | ecosystem: Environmental > Aquatic > Freshwater > Lake > Sediment | place: USA: Wyoming | collected 2017-08-01
AGCTCCACCATGATGATCATAACTTACAAAGTAAGGAAGCAACGTGGAAAGAGGCATTAACAGAAAGTTCAATGTCGTTGCCATGAAAATCAAAGGCAAAAGCCCCCTCGATTTTCTTATGAAACCAAAGCCTTCCTTGAAGTCTTCTTTGAAGGAGGATTTCTCATGTTTCTCTCTGACTGAAGGTATTCTGATGAATAGAAGCGACGTCAATGCAATCATGAATGTGGCGGGATCAATCCACAAAATCTGATCTATTCTCCAAAGAACCAGCAGAAGCGCTGCAGCGACAGGACCAACTAAAGTCATGACTCCGGTGAGAAGATAGTTGAATCCGTTTATCCGACTTAACTTATCTCGGGGAACCATGACTGGAACAATTGCCTCCACTGCTGGGGCATGAAAGGCTTGACAGCAACTTCGAAACACAAGCAAACCCAGAACATATGCAATTGAAACGATGCCTGACCAAAAAAGGAAAATCAGCAGAACTGTCGACAGAGCCTGCAGAAGGTCTACGACGCCTATCAATACTTTGCGACTCCACCGATCCACGATCACGCCTGCAAAAGGTGTTAGGAGTATCATGGGAGCAAAGCCTGCGACGGAAGCAAGCGCTAAATACCATGTGCTTTCGGTTTCTATAGTTATCCACCAGATTACCACGAACTGCGCAACCGACGATCCTAGAAGAGAAATCTGCTGTCCGCCAAAAAACAAAAGATACCCTCGGAATGAGGACTGATCAGCCTGCGTCTGCAAACCTTTCTCCACTCTTGCCTTTGGAAATGCTGTGCAGGGTATTATTATTTTTGTTCGCATTCAAGAAGAGCGTGACGTGGCGAGTTTTCCATCGGAGAATCTAATCACCTGAGTTGTCGAAGAAGACGCACTCAGTTCATGCGTGAGCAATAGGCAAGATTCGCCTTAGAGATGCGTTTTTCTGATTGTTTTGGAAAAAAGTAGAAAAATGGGAACCGAAGGGTTATTTCTTGGCTTCCTCGAATCTCTTATTGACTTCATTCCAGTTGACTATATTCCAGAAAGCTTCGATAAATCTGGCTCTCTCATTTTTGTAGTCAATGTAGTATGCGTGTTCAAACACGTCCAGAACCATCAGGATCTTGAATGATGGATACACGTTTGTGTTGTGTTTTTCTATCTGCATTATTATGGGTCTTCCCGTCTGAGGGCAGAGCGTTAGCGCCGCCCACCCTGAGCCTTCAACACTCATCGCAGTTTGTGTGAACTCTTTCTTGAATCTGTCAAAACTTCCGAACTCCTTGTCCAAGGCTTCGCCTAAAGCTCCGCTTGGTTTTCCGACTCCTTTCCCAACGGGCGCAAGGTTTCCCCAGAAGAGCGAATGCAAAAGGTGTCCTCCGATATTGAACGAAAGCTCTTTCAAAGTAGATTTCATGTCTAAATCAGTGCCTTCTTTTCTTGCCTTGTCAAGTTTTTCCAGAATCGCGTTTGCCCCGTTCACGTAAGCTTGGTGATGCTTCTGATGGTGAATTTTCAATTGTTCTTCCGATATGTAGGGCTTCAATTCGGTGTATTCATAGGCAAGTTTTGGCAATGCGTAGAACTTGGTTTTTTCCAAACTTGTCACCTTTCAGTATTCTGGTTCAGAGGAGTTTTTATGTTTTGTCACTTTATGCGCTTGTAGGTTGGTATGGCTAAGTATTTTCACGTGGAAAGGCTTGCGGCTAATTTGCCCTTGTGTCGTGAGCCAGACTGCGGGCATTGCTATGTTGAGGAGGTGGTCAGACATGCATGCAGGGGCACAGAAAGCTTTATTCTGCTTTTCTCGGTAGACTTATCAGGGGCAACTCTGTGAAAACTAAGCCTGACAGAATACTGGATTGCTTGGGTTTGTATTGTCCTGAACCAGTCTTCAAAACCAGATTGGAGCTAGACGAGTTGAAAGTTGGAGAAGTTCTCGAAGTTTTGGCTGACGATCCAGCAGCAGAATCAGACATAAGGAGCCTTGTGAAGAATCTTGAGCAAGAGCTTATAGACGTGAGTAAAGAAGGTAATAGTGTTAGGCTTTTAATAAGGAAGGTAAAATAGAAGTTACTGAGGGTTGAAAATGGCTGGAAAGAAAAAGATTCTATATGTCCAAACGAGTGGAGTTGACAATCCTGAACGTGCCTATGCACCTTTTATCCTAGCCACGACTGCAGCAATGATGAATGTGGAAGCCACAGTCTACTTCGTCATAAAGGGCGTGACGCTGGTCAAGAAAGGTGAAGCTGAGAAAATCAAACTAGGAAGCTTTCCGTCTCTCAGAGAAGTTATGAATCAAGCTGTGAAGGCCGGCGTGAAACTGTTTGTGTGCGAGCAAAGCTGCCAGTTACTATCGATTCCACGAGGCGACTTCACGTCCGAAGCCACAGTCGTAGGTGCCGCAACGCTGAATGACTTGGCACTGGAAGCCGACGCCGTACTATGCTTCTGAACGTGTTAACCAATGTCCGCAGAAAAACGCATCTACATGGATTACACGGCTGGAAAGCCTATTGACGATCGCGTGATAGAAGCCATGCTGCCTTACATGCGGTCATTCTACGGCAATCCTTCATCGCTACATCAGTTTGGTCAAGAACCGAGAAAAGCCTTAGATGAAGCAAGAACAAAAGTTGCAGAGTTGATCAATGCCGAGAAAAAGGAGTCAATCATCTTCACGTCTGGCGCAACCGAAAGCAACAACATGGCAATCAAAGGCGTTGCATTCCGCAACAAAGACCACGGAACCCATATAACCACTTCAAACATCGAACATATGTCAGTAATCAACCCAATCAAATATTTGACAACAAGAGGGTTTGAGGCTACGTTCGTTCCAGTTGACCGCGATGGACTTTTAGATCTTGAAAATCTGAAACATGCAATGACGGACAAGACTGTCTTGGTTTCAATCAATTATGCGAACGGCGAAATCGGAACGATTCAACCTGCACAGGAAATCAGCCAAATCGTACATGGCAAAAAAGCCTATCTCCACATGGACGCCACTGCTGCAGCGGGACAAGTTCCAATAGATGTACAGAAAGAAGAAATAGACTTACTCACGGTATCCTCAAACGACATGTACGGACCGAAAGGCGTAGGCGCGCTCTACATAAAAGAAGGAGTGAGAGTCGAACCACTACTCCACGGTGGAGGACAAGAAAGAGGACTGAGGTCTGGAACTGAGAATTTGCCAGGTATAGTTGGGTTCGGAAAGGCTGCAGAGATAGCACAAAAGGAAATGCAGGTCGAAGGTGAGCGACTGGCAGGATTGCGCGATAGGCTCATCAAAGGCTTGCTTGAAGGGATTCCTTATGCATTCTTGAATGGGCATCATACAAGACGTTTGCCTAACAACGCTTATGTTCGATTCAGCTTCATCGAGGGCGAATCGATGCTGTTAAGCTTGGACATGTTGGGTGTAGCTGCATCTTCGGGCTCGGCATGTACAGCCAAGACTTTGGAGCCTTCGCACGTGTTGTTGGCTATTGGTTTGAAGCATGAGGAGGCGCATGGTTCGTTATTGTTCACGTTGGGCAAGCAAAACACTCAAGAAGAAGTTGATTACGTTATAAGCATAATGCCCAGCATAGTGGAAAGGTTGAGAGCAATTTCCCCATTGACACCTGAGGAGTTGAGGGAGCGGTGTACACCGAGAAAGTGATGGAGCACTTCAAAAACCCGCGAAACATGGGCGAAATCCCAGATGCTGACGGAGTCGGCACTGTTGGCAATCCAGTTTGCGGAGACCTCATGACAATATACATCAAAGTCAAGGACAATCGCTTGGAAGACATAAAATTCAAAACATTCGGTTGCGGAGCGGCCATCGCAACAAGCAGCATGGTGACCGAAATAGCGAAAGGCAAGACCCTTGAGGAAGCAATGAAAATCACTCGTGCAAACGTTGCAGACTCGCTTGGTGGTTTACCTCCAGTCAAAATGCACTGCTCCAACCTGGCCGCAGATGCTTTGCATGCGGCAATTGAAGATTATTATAAGAAACAAAAAGAGAAAGAGGCTAAAAAATGAAACCACAATTCGTACGTTGTGAATACTGCAAAATGGAAATCCCCCAAGAACAATGTGAACTCGCAGCCTTTCGAACCATCATCGATGGAAAAGAGTATCTTTTCTGCTGTGCAAAATGCGCCCAACAATATCAGAAAAAAGCCAAGAAACCTGCCTCGAAGGCAACTCGCAAGCGTCGATAAGGAATATATGAACCCGCTAAACAAATACCTTTACTGGTGATTATCTTGACATGTTGGAAATGGTTTGGCACGGTTCTGAAAGAAGCTGGCGTAGAAGTCTCTGACAAAAACAAAGAGAAAGTCGATAATGTAATTCACTTGTATATCGGCGAGCAGTCCAGCTATGGACTCTGTTCAGCTGACTGGAGAAAGGCTCGAAAAGAGATAGAAGCCAACCCGAAAATGAGAAAGGAATTAGTCGACAAACTCAAAACAGTCGCATAAGCTTTCATGAATACTAGCTCGATCCCATTTTTCTTTGTAGTAGAAGAAAGGATCAACAAGCTAGCTCAGTTGTTGACATTTTGGGCAGATATATGAAGCTGTGCTTCCTGTTCTTATTTTCTCAATGATTGTTCCGCATGTCGGACATGGTTTTCCTGTTTTGTATCCCACCAAGAACTTAGCTCCCGTGAATCGTCCTTTTCGTCCGTAGAAGTCTTTTTCGTATGCCAATCCGTCTAGTCTTATGCTTCTGTTCAGCACGTCTCTGATGGCGCTGTACAGCTTCTTCTTTTCGGTCTCTGTGAGAGTGAGGATTTTTCGGTTCGGGTGCAGTTTGGCTTTGAACAGGAGATCTTGGATATAGACGTTTCCGATTCCCGCAACGTTCTTCTGATCAAGAAGGAAGCTTTTCACGTTTGTTTTTCTGTTTCCTAACACTTTCTTGAAATAGTCAAGCGTAAAGGCTTTGTCCATTGGCGATTTTCCGAGGCTAGCCGTCATCTTGTGGCTCCGCATGTCTGTTTCTGACGCTAGGTGTATGTATCCGAACCACCAGAAATGCGCGGTGAATCCAGTTTTGTCTGCAAAGACGAGTTTGAATTGATATTGGTCAGGGAGCTTTTGTTCGGGCTTGAAGTAGATTAGTTCTGCACCCATTCCCAAGTTTATCAACAAGTATCGAGCTTGATTCAGTTTCATGAATAGCCATTTTCCATGGCTCGAAACATCTTCAACTGTTTTTCCCTTGATTGCTTTGACGAATTTTGAAACTGGAACGTTCAGATTTTTGGGTTGCTTGATTTCGACGTCTTCAATGGTTTTTCCCTCAAGTTCTTTGTGCATCTGTTTGGCAATCACGGTTATCTCTGGCAGCTCAGGCATATATTTCACGAGCTATTATGGCAGACCTTAAATAAAATGAACTGATAAGACTTGTCATTCAGATGAAGGTGTTGTCTATGGCGAAGTGGGAATGCACGGTTTGTGGATACATTTATGACTCGGCACTAGGCGATCCAGAACATGGTGTCAAACCAGGAACGGCATTCGAAGATCTGCCTGATGATTGGGTTTGCCCCGTCTGTGGTGCTGCCAAAGATCAGTTTGTGAAAAAAGAGTAGATTGCCAAACCAAGAACGGCAAAGCGTGGAAGAAATAGTCAGCCTACGTTTATATTCGCGGCTATGCTTTTTCAAAAGCTTATTATCACAATTATGCCAAATTAAAGTTGACCAGCTATGCCCATCGCCAAGATACGAAAAAGAGACGGCAGAATTGTGGATTTCGATCCCAACAGAATCAAAGATGCTATACACAGAGCGTTTATCGCCGTTGAACTCGGAGATGGTGAGAAAGCCGAGAGCATGACTCGAGAAGTTGTCAGGTTGCTTGAGAGTAAATTCACAGAGCAGATTCCGTCAGTAGAAGATGCGCAGGACCTCGTTGTTAAAGTTTTGACGAAGAATGGCTACGAAAAAGTCGCTCAGGAATATGAAGCCTACAGGCTAAAGAAGACTGAGATTCGAGCGTTAAGAGAAACCTTTGGAATAGAAGCTCCAAAACTAACCGTAAACGCTCTTGAAGTACTGCGTCAAAGATACCTCCTTAAAGACCAAAATGGGCAGATCACGGAGACGCCAGCTCAACTGTTCATGAGAATTGCTGGAGCTGTAGCCGAAGCTGAAAGAGTGCATGGCAGAGACCCAAAGCAGGCTAAGGAAGTTTTCAACCAGATGATGGCAAGGCTCGAATTCGTTCCAAACTCGCCTACTTTGTTTAACGCTGGGACCCCGCTTGGACAACTGTCTGCTTGCTTCGTGTTGCCTGTTGAAGACAGTCTAGAAGGCATTTTCACGTCAGTAAAGAACACTGCAATAATCGAAAAGAGCGGTGGCGGAGTCGGCTTTGACTTTTCTAGACTGCGACCGAAAGGCGACATCGTTCAGTCAACGAAGGGAGTGGCTTCGGGCCCTGTGAGCTTCATGCGGGTTTTTGACACGGCTACTGAAATCATAAAGGCTGGTGGAAAACGAAGAGGAGCCATGATGGCTATCTTACGAGTGGACCATCCCGACGTTCTGGAATTCGTGACTTCGAAACGCGCGTCTGGTTTTCTCTCGAACTTCAACATTTCGGTGGCAGCGACTGACGAGTTCATGAAGGCGGTTGACGAAGACGGCGAGTATTGGCTTGTGAATCCTCGAAGCAAGGAGAAAACTGGCAGACTCTTGGCACGGGATGTCTGGAACTTGATGGCGAAATCGGCTTGGGAAAGTGGAGACCCAGGAGTTGTTTTTGTTGACGAGATTAACAGGCATAATCCGACACCGCAGATTGGACGTATAGAGTCAACGAACCCTTGTGGCGAGCAGCCTTTGCTTCCTTATGAATCCTGCAATTTGGGCTCCATTAACGTGTCCATGATGATCGAAGATGGTAAAGTGAATTGGGATAGACTGCGGGAGACGGTGAGGAACGTTGTGCAGTTTCTCGACGATGTCGTTGACGTGAATAGGTATCCCTTGCCGGAAACGGATGCGATCACGAGGGCAAACCGAAAGATTGGCTTGGGTATAATGGGGTTTGCTGATCTGTTGATCAAGCTGGGAATTCCGTATGATTCTGAGGAGGCTCTGCAATTCGGGGAGAGGCTGATGAAGTTTATCGAAGAAGAGTCGCATAAGAAATCCGTGGAACTCGGCGAAGAACGTGGTTCCTTTCCGAATTTTGATGGGAGCATATGGAAAGACAAGTACCGCAGTATGAGAAACGCAACGGTCACAACGATAGCCCCAACAGGAAGTATCAGCATCATTGCAGGCTGCTCTTCTGGCATCGAACCACTTTTCGCAATAAGCTTCATAAGAAACGTTTTGAGCGGAACCCGACTTTTCGAGACGAACCCCTTGTTTGAGATGATGGCTAAGGAGCGTGGGTTCTACAGTGCCAAGCTTCTTGAGGAAATCGCGAAGACAGGCTCGGTTCAGCATATTGACGGGGTTCCTGATGATGTCAAGAAATTGTTTGTCACAGCCTTGGACATTGAGCCTGAATGGCACGTTAGAATGCAGGCCGTCTTTCAGAAATTCACTGACAATGCTGTTTCGAAGACCGTCAACCTGCCGGCCAATGCAACAGTTGAGGATGTTGGAAGAATCTATGATCTCGCTTGGAAGCTGAAATGCAAGGGGGTCACCGTGTTTAGATATGGAAGCAAACCGGAGCAAGTGCTTTACATAGGTCAAGTGAAAAGCAAAGAAGGCACGTTCATTTCAGCTGAATCTGAATATTCAGGCGGGTGTCCAACTCAAACCTGTCCTTTCCCAGGATAGATTACAAGAAAAACAGCCGAATATGTGATCGCAAAGAGAAGCCTAGGCTACTTGGAGATTTCCAGTTTGTAAGTTATCTTCACGCCTGCTTTGTCAAAAATCTTGCCTACTGGACAACTCTGTTTTGTTAGCTCATGCATTCTTTGGATTCTGTCTTCACGCGCGTCTGCGTTCACAGTAATTTCAAAGCTTGTCTCAGTTATTGTTCCTGCCTCTTCAGTTTTGATTGCCTGTGTCTTGACCTCTAATTCGTTCAAGGTGATCCTCATCTTCTTGGCTGTCAATGCGAAAATAGTTACATAGCAACCGGCAAAGCTCATCAAAGCAAGTTCTAGAGCCGATGTTCCCAAGTCAGTGCCGTCATCGTCACGCGAAAGGTCCAAACAAATGGCGTGTGATCGGCCGTCGTCAACATCTATTCTGAAACCCTTCACAAGTCTCGCGTTTCCATAAAGTCTAATCAATATTTCCACCTCCGTTCTGTAAGGTGTGAGTCGCTATAAAAGATTCCCCCCGATGTTACTTCACCAAACTCATTCGGGACGACAAAAGCATTTGGAGATAATGAGGGAGAGGTGAGGCAGTCTATCGTTGCTTCCTTTCTAACAGCGGCAACCGCAATCGCAGGAGCCTCCTGAACTTTCCTGTTTGCCCACGAATTTCATTGGGTTCTTGTCAAAGGTCGTCTTGCATGATTGACTGCAGAAGTAATAGGTTTTCCCCATGTGCTCCGACTTGAACTTGGCAGTTTTTTCGTCCACGCTCATTCCACAGACTGGATCCTTCGCCATATTCGTCTTCACCTCCTACTCATGCCTTATATTTCTCAAATCCTAGTTTCGCGAATTTTAGCGTTGCTGAATTCGTGACCACTGTCAGCGAGCTTATTGCCATTGCGCCTGCCGCAAACATGGGGTTCAGCAGCCCAGCAGCTGCAACTGGTATCATTATTGTGTTGTATGCGAACGCCCAGAATAAGTTAGAATTGATTTTTCTCATTGTCCTCTTGCTCAGCTCCACTCCAAGCGCCACATCTCTAAGATCGTCTTTGATCAGCACTATTCCGCCGGTCTCTTTTGCGATGTCTGTGCCGCTTCCGATGGCTATGCCGATGTCGGCTTGAGCCAATGCTGGTGCATCGTTGATGCCGTCGCCCACCATTGCCACTGTTTTGCCTTCTGTTTGCATTTTCTTTATGGTATTGACTTTTTCCCATGGCAGCACGTTGGCTATTACTTGGTCAATTCCTAGTTGGTTGGCAATGGCTTTTGCAGTTCTTTCGTTGTCGCCAGTCAGCATGGCTACTTCTAGTTTCATGCTTTTCAAATTTCTTATTGCTTCTACGGCGTTTTCTTTTGGAGTGTCCATTGCAGCAACTATGCCAGCGATCTTGTCGTTTACAGCCAGAATCATCGCCGTTTTGCCTTGTTCTTCGAGTTTCAGAAGGCCATTCTCCAATTGCTCAATCGAGATTTTTTCTTGTTGCATGAGTTTTCGGTTTCCAAATAAGATCCTGTTCTTTTCGCATGAACATTGGACTCCAAGTCCTGGCACTGCTTTGAACGCTTGCGCGTCTGGAATGTCAAGTTCGTATCGTTGTGCGGCTTTCATTACTGCTTCTGCGAGTGGATGTTCTGAACCTTTTTCGGCGATAGCTGCGAATCTCACCACATCCTTTTCTGTGTAATCATCATATGAGAGAACATCGGTGACTGAAGGTTCTCCTTTAGTTAGAGTTCCTGTTTTGTCGAATACTATGGTGCTGAGTTTTCTCGCTTTTTCTACGTATTCGCCGCTTCTGAGAAGCACGCCATATTCTGCGCCTTTTCCCACTCCTGCCAATATTGCCGTGGGCGTAGCGATTCCCAAGGCGCACGGACAAGCAATGAGGATTACAGCAAGCAGTGCAAAGAACGCAGCTGAAAAACCGCGGATAAAATACCAATAAATGAATGAAGCTGCAGCCACGGAAAAGACTATGGGAACGAATTTTTCCACCACCCTGTCCGCGAATCTTTGAACAGGAGCACTTGACGCTTGTGCTTCTTCGACTAAATGTATGATCTGTGAGAGTGCGGTCTCTTCTCCCACTTTAGTTACTTTGACTTTTAGCAATCCATTTTTGTTTAAAGTAGCCCCTATGACTTCGTTACCCACGTTTTTTTCCACAGGTATACTCTCACCTGTGATTATCTTCTCATCAACGGATGAGTAGCCTTCCATGACCACGCCATCCGTGGGAATTTTCTCTCCAGGCTTTATGACAACGATGTCGTTTACTTTGAGTCCGTCAATCGAGACTTCAACTTCTTTTCCATCTTTGAGCACGCGAGCTGTTGTAGGCTGAAGCTCAAGGAGTCTTCGGATAGATGCTGCTGATCGTCTTCTCACGCTTTCCTCGATATATTTGCCCAGCAAAACGAATGCGAGTATTCCTATCGATACTTCCAGGTAACCTTCGCCGACTGCGATTTGAGGGAAGAATGCGTTGGTTGCTCCGAACGCCCACCCAGCGATTACTCCTGCAGAAACGAGTACGTCCATATTTATGGCACGGTTTCTGATAGATTCATAAGCTCCATAGATGATGGGCCAACCTGCAATCCAAACGACTGGTGTTGACACTATGAAGATTGCCAGACTGTATACTGACATGCCGCCGAGGATGGTGAAGGTCATTATTGCCGCCACTAAGCCGAAAGTCACCAGAACTCGGAGCGCGGCAACAGCAATTACGCCTGCTAGAGTGACGGCTACTCTGCGTCTCATTGCTTTGAGTTCTTGTTCAGGCTGAGTGTAAACGCGGGCGCATGATTCGGAACAGAAATAGTAGGTTCGGTCACCGATTTTTCTTTTTATGGCAGTTTCTTTGTCTACTTCCATTCCACATACTGGATCTTTCGGCATTCTATGTTTCTCCTATATTGTATCATATTCTGGTGTGCAGGGGAAGTATTTAAATATATCTTTTAAAGATATATCTTCAGAAGATAAAAGTGCAAGAATATGAGCGACGAAATCAATAACATCATTTCCGACTTTTCCCGATTCTACATACTAACGATCTTATACGAGGGTCCATGCCACGGCTACGACATAATCAGCCGATTCAAGAAGAGAATCGGTAAGGACGTAAGCCCAAGTCTCGTTTATCCCTTCCTCAAGAAGCTAGAAGAGAGAAACCTAGTAGAACATACGCACAAGGCAGTTGGAGCTAAGGATAAGAAGGTTTTTGAACTCACAACTGCTGGAAGGGATCTTTGTGAGAGTTTGTTCAGAAGGTTTTCTGATCTCGTGTCTGTTGCAATTGAGCCAAGCCTCGAAATATGTGCTAGTTGCGGATGCAAGGTTTATGAAGGCGGCTATGCAGAAACTATGGACGGCAAAGAAACGAAGTTCTGCTGCATACATTGCGCAAAATCATATAAAATGACACATAGAAAAGTCCACTGAAGCTCTACCTGAGCGTTTTTCGTTTGACAAAATCATCTGCAGTGTCTTAAGAGTGGAAGATGTTAAATAGTCTACGCCACGAGTTATGATGCTGTTGTATTATCATCGCAAAGGAGGCGAGAAGAAAACATGACTAGTAAAATGACGTATCTGATGCTTGGCGGATTGTTGATTCTCATTGCGCTCATCCTACTCCTAGTTCAGCACTTCGGCATGTACAATTTCTACGGTGACGTGAGCAACAAATGGTACTTCTACGGTCTAGATGGACTCATTGGACTCATTGGAATAATACTGGCAGCAATGCCCTACATCAGAAAACAGCCAGCGCCAACACCCAGCTAAAACCTTTCTCACCAACAAGATGCTCTCATTTACCTCAGAGTTTCAATGACAGCAGACATCCCGCTCGCGGCAAACACCAGCAGTTCAAACGTCTTGTATGCATCAACCATGTTATCTGCAGAATACTCAACCTTCAATCCGTCAACTCTGCTGACAGAGGGCAACAACGATGCCACATCTGCGAAGCTGGTTGACTGAAAAGTCACCCCCATTTTCACTGGTTTTTTCGCAATGAGCAGTTTAGTTTTTCCTTTCCGAAAACTAGTCACGGCTTTTTTGACGTTTGCATGTAGCTCCTTTTCGATCACTGGCATGCTTTCGCTTTTGGCTGAAAATCGACTCAGAGAGTGCTTCAAAGCAACCGTTCGAGCCCACGGAGCATGTCGTTCAACATCATCCTTTAAGAGCTGAGCTTCGCCAGCAACCAGCACCACAGGAACTTTGAATTCTCCAGCCACGTACCCGTTTAGAAGAAACTCACTCGCGGCAACTGCATTCACTTCAACCTTGCTGATGCTAGCGCCACTGTAGGTGTGATCGAACGTGGACCTTGCTGTGCCAAACTTTGCATGATAACCAAGGAACATCGCCATGTCGCATCCTTCTATTCCTGCAACCATGCTCAGTGGTCTTGGGAACCCTCTCACAATCTCCACGTATTCGGGCAGATTATCAATCAGAAGATTAACCATTGGTCCGTGGCTGTCAGCAACTACTACTTTGTCGAAACCGTTCTCGTTTAGTTCTTCAATGGCTGCTAGAGTAATCTTGGTGGCAATGCCTCTTGCTTCAGCGTACAGTGCTCCTTTCAAGCTTGTGTGTCCTGGAATGACAACGTGAGGCATGCCTTCCAAATCCACTGAGATAAACGCTTTCAATGAAATCACTCGATAGAAGTCTATGCATACCGCATTAAAGTCTTTTTATGCTGGGACTCTCGATGCGGCAGAACCCGATTTATGAACTTGCATATGTTTAGATTTTCTCTTTTATCGCGTTGCGTTTCTCTTCTGGTAGTGGTCCGAACTTCTTTATTCGATCTGTGAACATGGTAAACAGTTCTGCGGCTTTCTTGTAGACTGGCAGTGGCACGTAACTATATCGTACCCGCATGTTCTCGACGCCGAATGCTGCGAGTTCTCGTCCCATCTCTATCATTCGTTTCTTTGTGAACTTCTCGTCAATCTCTTGTGTGCCTTCAATCACCAGAACACCGTCAGCGCCAAAAGCGAAAGCATTCAACAAAAGCTTCTTGCCTAGCAGGGCAGAAGTGGGAATTGGCACGATCCGAACGTTTTCAGGATAATTCGTTCGATCCAAACCTAAGAAGTCCATGCCCGTGTAACCTACGTTCTTGTCTACGAAAGCCACAATCCTGATCTCTCCAGCTTGCTTGTCTGCGAGTACACCTTGCAACATGGCTACTATCTGCTTAGTCGTCGAATTCTTGAAGTCGATAGCCTCTTTTGGACAGACTGATATGCATGCACCACACCCGGTGCACTGGAATGGATCTATCTTGGCTTTGCCCTCAACTATGCTGATCGCGTTTACTGGGCAAATAGGCACGCAAACACCACAACCATCACACAAGTCAGAAATAACGTAAGCTTTCTCAGGACTAGTGGTAACGTAATCGCTTTTCAAGAATAAAGCTGCCTTCGCCGACGCTCCTAAACCATCAGAAACGGTATCTCGAACATCCTTTGGGCTCAAACCGCAACCGCAAGCATAAACGCCGGTGACAAGCGTGTCGACAGGGTCAAGTTTCGGGTGCTTCTCAGTAACGAATCCATCTTCTCCTGTGGAGACTTTCATTTTGTCGGCAAGTTCCTTCAATCCAGTGGGGGCAACCATAGGCGTTGCCAACGCAATCATGTCGAACTCGTCTTCAGTCATCTCACCAGTCACAGTGTCTTCTGCTACGGCTACAAGTTTGCCATTCTTGTTCTTGTAGACTTCAGCCACTTTGCCTCGGATGAAACTGACGCCTGCTTCTTGATCGCGCCAGTAAAGATCCTCGTATCCTTTGCCTGTTGCTCGGATGTCAGTGTAGTAAATGGTAACGTCTATGCCATGCATTTTCTTAAGGACGAACGCCTGTTTCAGTGAGTACATGCAGCAAATGCGGCTGCAGTAAGGAACGTAGTTCTTGTCGCGTGAACCAGCACAGAGCACAATTGCCATCTTTTTGACGTCGCTACCGTCTGCGCGTTTCACGTAGCCGCCTGTTGGACCCGTCGCGGAGACCAGCCTCTCCAACTGCATCATGGTGATAACGTCTTTGTAGTTGCCAAACCCATAGGTCTCAAGCTTTTTTGCATCATAAAGCTCGAAACCTGTGGCTACTATTATTGCGCCAACCTTCAAATCAACGGTGCAGCCTTGATCGGCCAAGCTGATTGCCTTAGCGGGGCACAACTGTTCGCATTTTCCACATTTTGTGCAAGCCGCAAAATCGATGCAGTAAGCAGATGGAACGGCTTGTGGAAACTCGACGTACGCTGCTTTCCTCGTCGATAAGCCCTCATTAAACTCGTCAGGAACAACTACGGGACAAATCTTTGTGCAAACACCACAGCTTCGGCATTTCTGAACATCCACGCCGCGCGGCTTCATGAAAACCTTCACGTTGTAATTGCCCGGTCGCCCGCTGATCTCTTTAACCTCAGCGTAAGTGAGCAAGTTTACGTTTGGGTTTCGTCCAACTTCCGCCATTCTTGGCGTCAAGATACATTGAGCACAATCTAATGTTGGGAAAACCTTGGTCAACTTTGCCATGTTGCCGCCTATACTTGGTTTTCGCTCCACGAGATCAACTTTGTAGCCCAAATACCCCAGTTCAAGGGCGGCTGTGATTCCCGATATTCCTCCACCTATGATGAGGATTTCCCTTGTGCCCTTCTCGCTGATAGTCTCCAGCGGCTCAAGCTCTTTAACTCGTTCATAGCCTCCTCTGATTAAACTTATGGCTTTTTTGGTTGCTTCGGGCGACGCATGCGGACCGTGAACCCACGAGTCTTGCTCTCTGATATTGACGAATTCAAGCATGAAAGGGTTCAGTCCAGCTCTTTCTAGGACGCTCTGAAAAGTAGCAAGATGCATGCGAGGTGTACAGCTGGCAACTATAACCCTGTCTAAGCCTTCTTTTTTAACAGCGTCAATTATGATTTCTTGGGCTGGTTTTGAGCACATGTACTTATGGTATCTTGCCGTTGCGATTCCTTCCCAGCCTTTGACTGCATCGACCACGGCTTTGACATCTACGACGTCGCCTATGTTGCCGCCGCATTCGCAGACAAAAATGCCGATTTTTGGAGCTTTCTTCTCCATTACTGGTAATCTCCAGTTTTGTTGGTGTTTTTTATTCATACGGGGGAAAACACTTTAATAATGTTATGCTCCCGTTTTACTAAAAAGTGATGGGCAACATGAATGCTCAGGAACTTGCTCAGAAACATAAACTTTTTGAGTGTATTCAGTGCGGAACGTGTACGGGAAGTTGTCCCGTTGCAAAAAAGGCTAATCTTAACATTAGAAAATATATGCGAGAAGTTGCTACCCAAGGCAAGTTGTCCATTCACTCACAAAATGAAGTGTGGAGCTGCACGACATGCAGCACTTGTGGCGTCCGTTGTCCAAAAGACTTGAACCCATACGAGTTCCTAATTGACATTCGCAGCATGGCGGTTGAAGAAGGACAACTCGCACCAACCATACGTGACGCCTTGGAAAGCATATTCAAAAACGGCAATCCATGGGGACGAATACGCAACAAACGCTCAGAATGGGCTCAAGGCTTGAATCTCAAACCTATCTCGCAAGGAGCAGACATCCTCTTCTTCGTAGGTTGCACGTCTGCCTATGATCCGCGAGTACAGAGTGTAGCCAAGAGTCTTGCAATGTGCTTGCAAAAAGCAGGAGTGAACTTTGGCGTTCTGGGCGACGAAGAAAACTGTTGCGGAAGCGAAGTCTACGGCATGGGCGAAAAGGGTTTATTCGATTTTCTCGTTGAGGAGAACATGAAGGTCCTCAACAAATACAATGTGAAACAAGTTGTGACTAGTTGCCCGCATGGATATCACGCTTTCAAGAATCGCTACAACCAGACAAGCTTCGAATCACTTCACCACTCACAGCTGCTCGCCAAACTTGTTGATGAGAAGAAACTTGCCTTCAACAAGCAAGTAGACAAGAAAGTAATCTATCATGATCCGTGTTTCTTGGGTAAACAGAACGGCATATACAACGAACCCAGAAAAGTTATTGAAAGCATCCCAGGGGTGAAGCTTCTGGAATTTGACCGCAACCGAGCCCGAAGCGTCTGCTGTGAGGGTGGAGGCGGAAGAATGTGGGTTGACATTCCAGGCGAGCGTCTGGCAGAAATTCGTGTGAAGGATGCTGCTGAAGCTGGTGCAGATATTTTAACGGTTGCGTGTCCATACTGTTTGTTGACGTTTGAAGATGCTGTAAAGACGACGGGGTTGGAAGGCAAGCTTCAGATTATGGACATTGTGGAATTGCTTGGACTAGCTCTGTGATTCATTAGTTACTGAACGCGTTGTAGGATATATCTGATTATTCTTACTAGTCAGAAATGTTTAAATATTCTGAACAACCCCTCTTTCCTGTGAAGGAGCACTAAAGCATGACCAATAGCGAAGGATGCTGCAAAGTTGATGCAGTTGTGTCAGTCGATTCGAAAGGACAAATAGTTCTGCCTAAGGATCTGAGAGAAAAAGCAAAGCTGAAACCTGATGATAAATTGGCACTCATTGGGTGCGAACGGAAAGGCGAGATTTGCTGCATTATGATGATCAAGGCTGAAGACTTGGGAAAAACGGTGAAAATCATGCTTGGGCCCATGATGAAGGAGATTTTCAAAGAGGGAGGTGGCTAAAGTGAAAGAGGAAAATGTAAGGAAAATGGTGAGACAAGGTTATGCCAAGGCTGCAAAGAATGCAAGCTGTTGCGGTGGCACAGAAATCACTGAGAGAATTGGCTACACTAAACAGGAAATCAAATCAGTTCCTGAAGGAGCAAGCTTCAGCTTAGGATGTGGGAATCCAATTGCTCTGGCGTCTCTGAAAAAGGGTGAAACTGTTGTCGATCTGGGTTCAGGTGGTGGATTTGACTGTTTCCTTGCAGCGAAAAAAGTTGGGGAGAATGGAAAAATCATCGGCATAGATATGACACCTGAAATGCTGGACAAAGCACGAGAAAACCTTCGAAAAGGTAAGTACAAGAACGTCGAGTTTAGACTTGGAGAGATTGAAAATCTGCCAGTCGCCGATAACACTGCTGACATCGTAATTTCAAACTGCGTCATCAACCTTTCACCTAATAAGAAGCAAGTATTCCAAGAAGCGTTCAGGATACTGAAACGTGGGGGAAGACTGATGATTTCTGACATCGTCTTGCTAAGCAAGCTTCCAGAATCTCTGAAGAAAAGTGTTCAAGCATACATCGGCTGCGTGTCTGGTGCGGTGATGAAAGATGAATATGTCCAACTGATCAAGAATGCAGGTTTTCAGGATGTGCGAATAATCGAAGAAACACGCTTTCCAGTCGATGTCATTGATGACCCGAGCGTGAAAGCGATTGCAAAAGAATCTGGCATATCCTTGGCGAAAACAAAGGAATTCAGTAATTCGGTTGCTAGCATAAAAGTGTCTGGAACGAAACCGAAGTAGTCGCGGAGTATCCATACCCTATTCTTTTTTATATTCCTCGCTTTATTTTAGCTCTTGATGATAGCATGTTTGACGCCGAGAAATTCACACAAGAAAAAGTCAATGAATTGCGAAACACGCTGAAGGGTAACGCGATTATTGGAATTTCTGGCGGTGTCGACTCTGCGACAGCCGCACTTTTAGTGAACAAAGCAATTGGAAAAAGTCTTGAATGCGTTCTGGTCGACACTGGCTACATGCGGAAAAACGAGATAGAGAAGAATGCAAAAGTGCTCAAAGAATTAGGGTTAAACGTGTTTGTCGTGGACGCAAAGGAAAGATTCTATGAAAAACTCAAAGGCGTGGTTGATCCTGAGCAGAAGAGAAAAATCATCGGCGAATTGTTCATCAGGATTTTTGAGGAAATTGCTAGAAAAGAAAATGCAAAATACTTCGTTCAAGGCACGATCGCGCCAGATTGGATAGAGAGCGGCGGCGGACTCCGAGACAGAATCAAATCCCACCATAATGTGGGTGGGTTGCCAGAAAAAGTCGAATTCGAAATCGTGGAACCCTTGAGAGACCTGTATAAAGATGAAGTAAGAATAGTAGGAAAAAGTCTGGGGTTGCCAGCAGAAGTCTATGAAAGGCAGCCGTTTCCAGGCCCAGGATTGGCTGTACGAATTGTTGGAGAAGCAACCAGAGAAAATGCAGTTATCATTAGAGAAGCTGTCGCCATCGTAGAAGAGGAAATTGAAAAAGCTATCAAAAACAATGAGATGGTGAGACCTTGGCAGTATTTTGCCGTATTGTTGCCTTGCAAGGCAGTTGGGGTTCATGGTGATGTGCGAGCTTATGGTAACATTATCGTAGTTCGATCTGTTGAAAGCATAGATGGGATGAGTGCTGCATACTCGAAGATTCCTCATCAAGTTCTCGAGAAAATATCGGTCAGAATCACAAACGCTTTGAAGGATCATGTGACAAGAGTTGTCTTTGACATTACTAACAAGCCGCCGGGGACTATTGAGTATGAGTGATGCCATGAAAGTTTACGTTGTTGACAATGGCGGTCAATGGACCCACAGAATTTGGAGAGTCTTAAGAGAACTTGGGTGCGACTCCAAGATTATTCCAAACACGACTCCTGTAAGCGAAATAGATGCTAACGCCCTCGTGTTAAGCGGAGGAGCGCCAAGAATCGCGTGGGAATCGCCGAAACTCGGCTTGTGCATAGATTATCTCAGAGAATTCACTGGACCAATACTGGGCATTTGCGTAGGCTTTCAGTTAATGGCTGTCTATTGCGGTGGGAAGGCTGGGCCATCTGAAATCCCCGAGTATGGCTTGGCGAAGGTGAAAGTCGTCGAAGAGGACGATCTGTTTAAAGGTATTCCAAAGGAGTTTTTGGCTTGGGAGTCGCATAATGACGAAGTGAAGGACTCCAAGGATTTCGAAGTGCTTGCTGTATCGGAAAACTGTAAGATCCAAGCTGCGAAGCACTTGTCGAAACCGTTTTACGGCGTTCAATTTCATCCAGAAGTCAATAACACAGAGCATGGAGAAGAAATCTACAGTAACTTTATTGACGTAGTGAAGCGTCGAACAGGTTGAGCAGATATTTCTTGACCTAGGGCGACTGTTCACTTGTTGTTTCGGGTTTTGCATCGTGGTCTGGCAGAATTTTCTCGGCGCCCCGCACAACCCTTATGCCGTATCCTCCTAATCCAACAAGAACCCCTAGAATTCCAGTGATAACGAACATCAACAGCATGCCTGCTCCTGGTCCTGTGCCAACGAGCCATCCGATGATTGATGACAGATTGCCATTTGGCATCATTGCAGGTTCGAAAACTCTGTCTGCCAATGGCCCAGCCAGCAGCATTGAGACAGGGACGGATATTTGCGCGATGAGAAGACGTGCGGAGAAGACGCGACCTTGTACGTCGGGAGCCACTTTTGATTGCCAGATTGCTTGGTTCGAGCCGTTGATTATTGGAAGGAAGAAAAACCCGAGGAAAGAGGCTAATGCCCATATGAACACATCTTGGCCGAGTCCCATCAATAACCCGCCCAGCAAGCTAAGGCAGATCATTCCGCCCAGCACGCCGTGAACTCTGCGTTTTGGTCCTCCCCAGACCGTTAATGCTATGCTGCCAACTAGTCCTCCCACTCCACCAGCTGAAAGAACACTTCCTAAGGTGATGTTGTTGTTTCCTGTACGCGCCAGAATCATTGGCGCCAACAGGGTGTTGCCAAAGTTGCCAACTAGATTGACTGAGAAGAAAATGAGCTGTAAGCCAAGGAGGCTTGGACGTTCAAAGATATAACGGAATCCGTAGATTGATTCCTTCCAGATGCTTCCCATGCCTTTGCGCCCAGCCTCGGTTCTGACAGGCTGCGGAATATGTACGAAGAGCAGCATGCTAATTGCGAATGTGAACGTTATTATGTCAACGATCAAAACGGTGGGGAGTCCAACTGTCGTCAACAGAAGCGCAGCTATTATCGGAGCAAAAATCCCTGAGGTAAACTGCGCAGTTGCGAGCATACCATTAGCGCGTCCATATTGCTCCTTTGACACCATCATCGTGACAGCTGCAGAGTAGGCTGGAAAGTGAAAGGCTTGAAATGTTCCTGCTATGGCTCCTGTGATGTATAGTTGCCAGATTTGCAGATTCCCGGTTGTGTAGAGCAATAGAACTGCGATTGTGGGTAAGCCTGCGAACAAGTCGGCTAGCATCATCACTTTTTTGCGACTGTAGCGGTCAACTATCGCCCCAGCGATAGGACTTGCCAACACAATTGGAGCAAAATTGAAAAATCCGACAAGAGCCAAGGCAGTTGCTTGACCTGTGATTTCCCAAGCCCAAACCGTGAGAGCAAACCCAGTCATTGCAGTGCCAAGCAGCGAGAACATCTGACCAATCCAGATAATGGTGAAACCAAGCATACCTGTCGGTCGAGAATTCGGGTCTTGCGTGTTCATAACTGAAACTCCTTTCGCACTTATTCAATGATTGTTTCAGTTAAGCTTTTTGAGCGAAAGTGCGAATGATTGATAAACCTGTGGTCTGCAAGAATAATCTGCGCAAAAAGGTTGCTTCGTCATGGAGAATTGGGAATTAGTAATTGTTGGTGGCGGTCCTGCAGGTTTAGCAGCAGGAATTTACGGCGTTAGAAGCGGATTGAAAACAGTGGTTCTAGAAGAGAAAATGGCAGGCGGGACTACCGTAGACGCTCCCATTATTCAGAATTATCCAGGTTTTCAAAGTGTCAGCGGATTTGAATTGGCAGAAAAGCTCGTGGCGCACTGCAAAAGCTCTGGTGTTGAGATCCGCGAGTTCGAAGATGTGTCTGGCTTGGACTTGGGAAGCGAGAAAAAAAGTGTCAGAACTGGCAAAAACATCTACGAGGCTCAGTCGGTTATCCTTGCGTCTGGGGCGCACTATCGTTCCATCAACGTACCTGGTGAAAAGGAATTTCGTGGTAGAGGCGTGAGCTATTGTGGGCTTTGTGATGGACCATTGTTCAAGGGCAAAAGGGTGCTGGTTGTTGGAGGTGGTAACTCGGCAATAATGACTGTGCTTTATCTTGCTGGGCTTGCTTCTGAAGTGAAGATTGCGCATCGACGAGATGTGTTTCGGGCTGAGGAGACTCTTGTGAGAGATTTGGAAACGAAGGAAAACGTAGAGGCTCTTTTGAATACTGAGGTCAAAGAGATTAAGGGCGAAAGACTTGTAGACCGTGTTGTCGTGTTTAATAACAAGTCTGAAGAAACCAAGGAATTGTCAATAGATGGGGTTTTTGTTCAGGTTGGTCAGGATCCGAACAGCCAATTCGCTAAGGAAGCAGGGGTTAATGTTGATGAGTACGGCTATATCGTGGTTGACTATCTGCAGCGAACAAATATTCCCGGGGTCTTCGCGGCTGGTGACGTTACAAATCATCCTGTAAAGCAGGTGGGTACAGCTGTTGGGCAAGGCATAACGGCGGCTGTAGAGGCTTACAACTACATTCGCAAACCATATTACAAACTATAGAATTCGAGCCAAAACCATTATATGGTTTAGATTTGTCTCCAAATAATCCCAGTCTGCCCTCAAGCCAAAGCATGATCTAACGCAGATCGTGGGAATCTGAGGGAAGAAGTGTAAATGACTGAAACGTGCATAGCAGCAGTAAAGATTGATCAAGACCTGTGCAGCAAGTGCAGCATCTGTCATTCAGTTTGCCCGTATGAAGCTATAAAACGCGATGCTGAAACGGGCAAAGTAGAGATTGATCTGCAGAAGTGTCAGGTATGCGGCATATGTTATAGTGCGTGCCCCGTTTTTGCTATTGACATTGCATATTACAACTATGGCAATTTACTGAAATGCATTAAGAGCATGCAGGAGAAAACTAAAAGTGATGTTCTTGTCCTCATGTGCAGGGGAAACTCACCTTCGGATTGCGAGATCGGAGAAATCCTGAAACAACAGAAAATAAGCGTGAAGAATTTCATTCCCCTGCGTTTGCCATGTTCAGGACGTGTACCAACCGAGTTCATTTTCAAAGTACTAAGATCTGGCATAAAAAATGTGCTCTCAATTCAGTGTGAGGACGCTTTCTGCCGCTATAAGGAAGGTACAAGAATTAACACGAGAAGGCTGGCTTTGGGAAGGGCTGTGCTTCAACAGTTCGGCTTGAACAAAGACACTCTAAAAGTTGTAAAGCATTCTCGAAAAGTGATCTATGACACTGACAAATGCGTAGGTTGCGACAAATGCGTGTTCATCTGTCCTTACGGTGCCATTGAGGCAGAGCCTTTTGCGACTCCCAAAATACTTGACGAACATTGTATGGGTTGTGGAGCCTGTGCTCTGGTCTGTCCACATCATGCTATTCAGGTTAAGGGATTCGAGTTTGAAGATGTGCTGAAACGTTATGCAAAAGCAGCTCAGAGTCTAAAAACTCAAAGCAAATCCCCAGCCATACTTGTTCTCTGTTGTCAATGGGCAGAGTTTCCAGCACTGGACAATCCAGCTTTGCTATTTGAGAAAAAAGCGGTAGTCATGGAGGTTCCTTGCTTCAAAGCTCTTGATCCAGCTCAAATCGTTAGTGCCTTGAAAAATGGTTTTGACGGGGTCATGGCCGTTGTATGCGCTTCAGAGGATTGTAAACTTCAAGAAGGCAAGGAAACGACTGAGAGAAACATGGCAGTTCTGAAGGATATTTTGCAGAAAATGAATCTTATTGATCGTTTTGAAATTTTCACCGCTTCGCCTCGGTGCATCGGAGATTTCGATCAGAAGCTGGGCGAGTTCATCAAAAAGGTAGCTTCACTTCCGCCTATAGAAGTGGAGGTGGCGCAGCGTGTATGAAATAGTTAGTAAGAAAGAGTTGGCGCCGAAGATTAAGCTTTTTGAAGTTCAAGCACCTGACATGGCTGCGAAAGCAAAACCTGGTCAATTCATAATTCTCATTATAGACGAAAAGGGCGAAAGAATACCACTCAACATTTGCAATTACGATGCGCACAAAGGAACCATCGGCTTTGCTTTCCACGAAGTTGGCAAGACCACGAAAGAGCTTGGGCTTCTAAAGCAGGGTGACTCCATCTTGAACATAACTGGTCCTCTTGGTATTCCTTCTGAAATCAGGAACTTTGGCAGGGTTTTGTGTGTTAGCGGTGACGTGATGACTGCTCCAATGCTTCTGCAGGTCAAAGCTTTGAGGGAAATGGGAAACAAGATCACGACCGTTGTAGGAGCGCGATTCAAAGATTTGCTTTTCTACGAAGAGGAGATGAAAACTCTGAGCCAAGAATTCTATATGGCGACAGATGACGGGTCAAAGGGCTTTAAGGGCTTGGACTTTCTGAAGGAAGTCTTGGAGAAGGAAAGGTTCGATCGCTGCATTGCCATGGGTCCTGTCGTGATGATGAAGACTGTGAGTGAATTGACGAAGCCTTTTTGGGTTCCGACGGTTGTGACTTTAACGCCTGTTATGGTTGATGGCATGGGCATGTGTGGAGTGTGTCGCGTCACCGTTGGCGGAAAGATGAAGTTTGGCTGCGTTGATGGACCTGAGTTTGATGGACATCAGGTTGATTTTGAAGGGTTGATCAAGCGGCAGAAAATGTTTCTTCCCGAAGAGCGGTTAAGCTCCGTGCTGTGGGAGCTTGGAGGTTGCCGTTGTGGCGGAAAGTAAGCCCAAGCCGAAGATAAGGAAAGGAGTCGTGGAGATGCCGAAGCAGAAGTCGGAAATCCGACGGAAGAATTTTGAAGAGGTTGCACTGGGCTACACGGAAGAACAGGCTAAAGAGGAGGCAAGCAGATGCCTGCAATGCCCGAAGCCGCAGTGCGTGTCGGGGTGTCCCGTGGAGGTTTCCATTCCCGAGTTTGTCAAGTTGTTGCGTGACGCGAAATATGATGAGGCGATAAAGAAGATCAAAGAGAAGAATGCTTTGCCGGCTATTTGCGGACGGGTTTGTCCGCAGGAGGAGCAGTGTCAGAAGCTATGTGTTATGGGTAAAGTTGGTGAACCTGTTAGTATTGGTAGGCTTGAGAGATTTTTGGCTGATTGGGAAAGAAAAAGAGGCGTCACGGTTCCTGAGAGGGCTTCGCCGACGGGAAAGAAAGTTGCTGTAATCGGTGCTGGTCCTGCTGGACTTACGGTTGCTGCTGAATTGGCAAAGCGTGGACATAAAGTTGTTTTGTTTGAGGCTCTGCATTTGCCTGGTGGCGTTTTGGTTTATGGTATTCCTGAGTTTCGTTTGCCGAAGAGTATTGTTCGGGCTGAAGTCGACTATGTCGAAAAGCTGGGTGCTGAGCTTCATCTTGGCTATCTCATTGGCAGAGCTTTCACTATTCCCGAGTTGCTTAAGAAGGAACAGTTTGATGCAGCTTTCATTGGTACAGGTGCAGGGCTTCCTGCTTTTATGAATGTGCCTGGTGAGGATTTGGGTGGGATTTATTCAGCGAACGAGTTTTTGATTAGGGTTAATCTGATGAAGGCTTATGCTTTTCCAGAATACGACACGCCTATTCGCATCGGCAAGCATGTTGTGGTGATTGGTGGTGGCAATGTTGCTATGGATTCGGCGCGTTCTGCTTTGCGGTTGGGCGCGGAAGAGGTGTGTATTGTTTATCGGCGTTCTCGTGAGGAGTTGCCTGCTAGGAAGGAAGAGATAGAGAACGCAGAGGAAGAGGGCATTATCTGCAAGTTTCTGGCTGCTCCTTTAAGGTTTATTGGCGATGAGAAGGGCTGGGTGAAGGCGATGGAATGCATCTGCATGGAGCTTGGTCCGCCAGATGGCTCAGGTAGGCGCAGGCCTATTCCTTGCAAGGGTTCGGAATTTGTTATGGATGTGGATACTGTTGTTGTTGCGATTGGGCGGACGCCGAATCCGATTGTTCAGAGTACGACTGAGGGTTTGGAGGTTACTAAGTGGGGTACGATTGTTGCTGATGAGAATGGTAGGACAAGTATTGATGGGGTTTATGCGGGTGGGGATATTGTTACGGGTGAGGCGACAGTGATTAGTGCTATGGGTGCGGGTAAAAGAGCTGCTAAAGCTATGCATGAGTATTTGATGAAGAAGTAGAGAGCAAAGCGCACTAAAAGTTCTGCTGTGCTTTTCTTTTGCATCGAAATTCCCATATTGGGGTTAGGATGTGCCGTGAAGTTGTTTTTCGTAAAAATCTGGTGCGAATTATGGGGTTAAAAGAAAATGGTTTTACCGTATTAAATGGGCAGATGTTTTCTTATCTTCGTGTGGCTATTTCTGTTGCGAATGATTCACGTCAAGACTGAAGTATTATCATAATTCGTGACAAAGGTGAATCGATTGATAATGAAGGTTATATAGTACTTCCTTCTATGAGTTTAGCTCTTAAATCAGTGATGTAATCGAGGTGTTGAATGAAAATGGTTAGCGAAGGAAGAGGACGACTGTTCAGAAGGAAAGACGGCAAATACCTGATCTATGTGCCACTGGACTTAGCTGAAGACAGTATGTTTCCATTCAAGGAATACACGAGAACGAAGCGAGGCGCCGATGCTGTTCGCGTCAAAGTATCCTTCAAACAAGGCGAAGATAAACTCCTGATCGAAAAGTGGAAAGAGTCAGGTAAACAGTAAGTCACCACAAAAGCTTAGGCTGGTTAAAGTGAGAAGTGCTCGCTAGCTAAGCCTAAAGCAACTATTTTTCTATTAAACGCTCAACTGCCAGTGTCCGATCAGAGTTCTTAAAAAGTTATATTTGCGGATATCCTAGAGTATTGCGTGATGATTTGGGAGGCAGTGTTCAGCATGAAAACTAATCCTGTTATTAGGACTTTGCTTGCTCACAAGTCTATTCGTAAATTTACGGACGATTCTCCGTCTGACGAGATGGTGAAGACAATTGTTAGGGCTGGTCAGCAAGCTCCTTTTGCTTCTCAGTATTATAGTGTGTTGTTGTCTAGGAACAGGAAGCGGAATCCGTGGAAGGCGCCGTTGTTGTTCACGATTTGTGTTGATTCTCATAAGTTTGAACTGATTATGGCGAAGAGAAAGTGGAAGCTTGTTACGAATGATTTGGCGTTGTTGTTTTTTGGAATTGAGGATGCTGCGTTGATGGCTGAGAACATGGTTGTTGCTGGAAGAAGTCTGGGGCTTGGAAGCTGCTTCTTAGGTGGTGCCATGTTTAGGGCTGACAAGATTGCAGCTGAGTACAAGTTGCCTAAGCGCGTTTTTCCTCTTGTGCAGTTGGCGATGGGTTATCCTGCGGAAAATCCGCCAACCAGACCACGTTATCCTTTAGACTTCACTCTTTTCGAGGATGAGTATCCGAAGCTGGATCAGAAGATTGTTTCAAAAGCTATGAGAGTGATGGATGAAGGGTATCTCGCTCAAGATTACTATCGCAAAGCACGGTACAAGATACCGTTGGAAGGCGGGCGGAAGGAGACTTTTACCTACGATAATTACAGTTGGACGGAGCACATTTGCAGGAAATGGGGGCAATGGTATCCTGAGCCGAGAGAATTGCTTGAACAGCTTGAGAAAAGAGACTTTCACATCACTCAGAAGCAGCAAAGACAAAACGCATCCGGTGCATAAATGTTATAAAGATTATCTTCTATGTTGTCGAAGGAGGAAAAGAGTTTGCCTCAATGCAAGAAATGTGGAAGTGAACTACCAGAAGGCGCAACTTTTTGCCCGAAATGTGGGGCTGCTGTTGAGATAGCAAAGGTTCTTGATTTGGCCAATTGGGGTGAAAGGTTCGTGGCTTGGCTTATAGACGTCATAATCATCGGAGTTGCTATCTGGGTTATTAGAGGATTTGTGTGGGTCGCTTGGCCTGGATACACGTGGGTTCCTGGGGTTCCGAGCTGGATTCCGTTTGTCGATTTTGGGCTTGGCAATTTTGTTCATTTCTTCTACTGGACCTTAATGGAAGGCGTCTATGGTCAGTCGTTAGGTAAAATGTTTCTGAGAATTAGGGTCGCAACATTGGATGGTGAGCAACCTGACGTTGGTCGTGCTGCTTTAGAGAGCGTTGGAAAAGCATTCGTGCTTCCCATTGACGTTATAGTTGGATGGATATTTTATCCTAGGAAAAGACAGAGATTGTTTAGCTATCTGTCTGGAACCGTCGTTGTGAGAGATTCTCGATAGGTTGGCAGCAACTATGGTTTCTGATGTTGTGAAGAGTTCAGATAATCTTTAAATTGGTCTCGTTCTCTTTTCTTGTTGTTGGCGATATTTATGGCGTTTTGTTCTAAATGTGGTAAGAAGCTTGCTGAAGATGCGAACTTCTGTCCAAACTGTGGGATTAGGACGCAGAAGGGTTTCGAAGCTGGCGCATCTTATTCAACTGAGGAGATGCGGGAAAACTTTGCGAAGATGGGGGAAGAAATGGAGAAGGCTTTTCGAACTGCGGCTAAGGAAATAGAGGAAGCATTTAAGACTGCGAAGGAAAACATTCGGCAGTCAATGTCTAAAGAGTCTCTTGAATGTTCAAATTGTGGGACGAAGAATCCAGCAATTTCTAATTTCTGTTACAAATGCGGCAAGAAGCTTGTCCGAAAATAGAACGAGGCTTGCTGCAATGAAAGGATGCTTGTTGCGCTGAGAGGCGATTTTAACCCCCTATATATAGGTCAAACATTTAGTCTGAGCTGGTGCTTCGGCATTTTATTCATGGTTTCGGAGGATCGTTCCTGAGCTGTTGCCAGCTTTTGATGACTCG
>Ga0315268_10001428_pt1 | contig 27495 bp, 22 predicted proteins | sample C1_top_MG_FD_204535 | JGI IMG/M metagenome (GOLD analysis project Ga0315268, IMG submission 204535) | Sediment microbial communities from Yellowstone Lake, YNP, Wyoming, USA - C1_top | ecosystem: Environmental > Aquatic > Freshwater > Lake > Sediment | place: USA: Wyoming | collected 2017-08-01
GCCCCTAAGGCTATCTGAATATCTTGTATTGTGATAGGCCTCTTTAACTTATAGGGTCCTACCTCAATAACAGGAACGACCTCAACCAGGTCTCGATAGAGAGTGGGTTCTTTATCAATATCTACTTTAACGATATGATGCGGGAGCGCCGATTGTAAATCCTGCAAATCGTTAATCACCTGATCACTATCCGGGTCATTTTTACGGTAATAAAGAGTAACAACAATCATAGTCTAATATTAATCTCTTCTTTCTTCGTTCTACCACGATAACTGCGCAGTATCGATGTAAAAACCCTCATATACCAAAGTTGATAAAGTTTCCGATGCCAGCCAATATGCTAAATATCCCTAGTAGTAACATAAAGCCTACGATAATCAGGATCACACCCATAAGAATTTCGATGTAATGTAATACTTTTTGGTACTTCATAAGAAGTTCCATAACCCAACCGATGGATAAAGCAGCAATCAGGAAGGGAATCGCCAATCCAACTGAATACGCTGATAGCCACTGTACTCCCCAGATAACAGACCCCCCATTCACAGCAAAGGTTAGGATCGCGCCTAAAACTGGACCAACACAAGGCGACCACCCTGCCGAAAAAAATACCCCCATAAGGACAGAAGAAAAAAAACTGCGTCTATGATCGATCCGAGATTTCGGATGCAAATCATATTCTAGAAAAGGTATCCTTAGTATTCCTGTCAGATGCACCCCAAATAGAATCACGATCAAACCACCGATCTTAGAAATAATAAATCGTAGATCGCCTAAAAGGGAGCCCAACGAAGCAGCAGCAATTCCTAAAAAAATGAAAACAATGCTGAAGCCCAAAACAAATGCTAAGCCATGAAAGAAAGTCTCCAGGCGATTTACTGTGCTCTCCTTTTGATTTGCAGCAATTGATCGACCGCTTAAATAACTGATATAAGCAGGAACTAACGAGAACACGCACGGAGAAAGGAAAGATGCCAGTCCAGCGAGAAATGATATACCTATAGTTATCCTTTGCCCAATCGAGGTATCCATTTGAGAATTAGACCATTTTCAACATATCCAGAAGTCATGATCCATATACATCCACCACTGTCATTCCAGGTCCGGTTACATCAATAAAACCAGGGTCAATTGACACTTGTGGTTGAGTCCAGCGGAAAATCCACTTTGCATCCTCTGGACTGGCATTGATGCATCCATGTGAGCGCGGTGTACCAAAATCGTTGTGCCAAAAGGTAGAATGAATTGCTGCTCCATCAGGATCGAAGATCATTGTCCATGCAATTCCAGGCGTATCCCAACCCGCTCCTGTCGATCCACCACTCATGTGTGTAGCAATTACTTTTCGCCAAGGCAAGTGGGTACCAGGAGGCGTCGCCCATTTATCAACTTGCTCTCCTTGGGAATTAAATTTTGCTCCTGAAGATATTCGACAGAAATATACCTCATTATCCCCTTCGAAACAGGAAAGGGTTTGGTGATCCAGATCAACGGTTATTTTTTTATCCTGAGCGTCCGGATGAATAGGAGCTATCTCTTCAGTTTCAATAGGTCGGAATGCTTCCGAGGCTGCCCAGAAAATGTCACCATAACTTCCTTTTTGTTCATTGACCCGATATAAGGCCTGACCTTGTGAATTGGTCCGGATATCATCAATCCACATCACCTGACTGTAATATAGACGCGGTCTGGGTACCGCTTGGACCCACGGTGATCTGGCTGGAGGATTATCCAGAAAAATATCAACATAAGGGACAGTAACTTCTGCCCACATTCCTTTTCCAAGGCTTGATTGGGGAAGAGACGTTAAAGGTTGGTTTGGTCGGTTGTAAACAGGCTGAACGCTTGGAGCATAAAGGTATCCATTTGGGGTTTCTACCCATCTCCGACTGACCAGACCACCAGGAGCTTGCCCGACTACCTCCCGAAGCCAAACGACCACGGTATCTTCATAGATCATTCCAAGCGAGGTACTATCAGCCGTGGGTTTTTCCCGGACATTAATCATTCCTCCTGTACAATTCCGTCCTAATTTTTCGGCATCCGGCCAATCAGAATAAAATCCAAGCCATTCTATCCATGGACGAGATAGGATGCCTGTTATACCCATTATGCTGTTTTTTAAGAACGATCTACGTGATAACATTCACTTCTCCGCTCAAAATAGGACAAAGATAATCGGTAAAAGACAGATTGTCAACCCATGAATTAATACTATAAACAGGCCGGTGAAATACTTCGATTATCAAGCAGATCGCGCACTTTTTGTATTTCAGGCCCCCACCAGGCATCACCAGCCTGGTAAGGAACAACCTCACGGATTTGTTCATATACTGCCCTTGTTCCTATCCCTAAGGAAGCATTCGGATTGCGACGCAAGCGAAGATCGATTGCTCTGGCTGCAGTATATAATTCAATCGCCAACACATGCGTAGTATTCTCAATGATCTGCTGCGCATGACGTGCTGCAGTCATCGAGTTTGCGTTATGATCCTCTTGTTCTGCGGAGGTAGGGAGTGAACGGACTGAGTCGGGAGTAGCCAGGGTTTGGTTTTCTAATACCAACGAGGCTGCAGTATATTGAGGCATCATTAGACCCGAATTTAAACCGGCAGCTTCCTGATGATCCACCAACATCGTGGGCAATCCTCCATTCAACCTACTATCAACCAGGCGAAAAACTCGCCGTTCAGAAATCGCAGCGACCTCCGCTATAGCAATCCCCAAGAAATCCATTGCCATGCCAATCGGTTCGCCATGGAAATTTCCTCCTGATAACGCCTGACTATTCTCAAAAATAAGCGGATTATCGATTGCTGCATTGACTTCTGTTTGAACTGTCTTTCTGACAAAACCAAATGTATCACGAGCCGCTCCTTGTACTTGAGGAGCACATCGAAGAGAATACGCGTCTTGAATTCGACCAAACGAGTCAACCAGTGTACTGCCTTCGATATAACACATAACCTTTCTTGCAACAGTTATCTGTCCTTCGTGCCCTCTTACCAATTGGATTCGAGGGTCGAAAGCTGATGAACAGCCAACCATGGCTTCAAGACTTAATGCAGTCGCTATGTCTGCAATCTCAATCATGTATTCAGCTTTGTCTACAGCAAGCGCTGCAATTGCAGCAGAAAATGTTGCACCGTTATTTATAGCCAGACCTTCTTTTGCGCCAAGATGAATTCGTCGGATCCCTGCTAACTGCATAGCCCGTCGACCAGTCATTTTCTCCCCTATATACCAGGCCATGCCTGAATCCTCTTCTCGATCCTCGTCATCAGTTGTAAACACTAATGCAAGATGAGAAAGGGGGCATAAATCCCCCGATGAACCTAATGACCCTTGAGACGGAACCACAGGGGTGACCTGACGGTTTAACATATCAATCAAGGTTTCTACAACTTCAACCCTAACACCAGAGTAACCCTTGGTTAAGGTGTTTGCTCTCACCACCATAGCTGCGCGGACAACTTCCTCCGTTAGTGGATCTCCAGTTCCAACCGCATGGCTCAACACAAGATTTCGGTTTAGCTGAGCCAGATCTTTAGCGGGTATTCGTTGGTCTGCAAAAACCCCAAAACCAGTATTGATACCGTAAACCGGTTCCCCGCGTGAGATGATCTCATCCAGCCTCTTTCTTCCTTCTTTTATGTGTTGATAACCAGCTTCTGCTAGGGTAACAGGTTGTCTGTACCGGGCTACATTAACAACTTCATTTATGGTTAGGTTTGAACCATCAAGTTCGATCATTGAAAATTTATGGCAGCAAAATATGACCCATGATCAAAGCGGCCAGGGTAACTGTAATGTTATCAATATCTAAAAAAGGCATTGATTCAACTAACATGCCAACAATTGCGATGATGGTTACTGGCAATAGGAACGAATCCAATCGTCCAGGTAGCATATGGGTCGCCAGATATAACCCTGGAACAATCATCGCAAATACCCAGCCACCAATCAACATTCCCAGAGAACCTATCCAGGATTTCTTTGGTGACCAAGGTAAATGGACTCGACCAAAACGCTTGCCCATAATATCTGCTAACCCATCACCTCCACACATCAGCATGAGTGCTACAATGCCAATTGGGCTGGAGCGCCAGTACACAATAGTGAGGAGTACAAAAATAATTCCATAATAAAGTGGGCCGCGCAGGATCTCTCGCCGGTCACCTGTTCGTGACATCGCCGCGACCGAAGCTTCATCCTTGATAATGCCCAAACCGATTAATGCAAATTGGGCTGTAAAGGAAAGCGGAACTAAAGCCGCCAGGAATCTGGCTGCTGGTCTCTCCGGAAATAGCAACCAGCATAAAACATAAATGGGGCCAGTTCCAATGTGGATGATCTTTCGGCTAACTTGGCCGCTCAACCAACCTTTTTGAGCAAGGTAATCATTGAACCTTAGCCACACCAAAGCAGCCAGAAAGGTAATACCTAATGCAACCCAAACATTATTAAGCATCCCATCTCTCCTGCATAAGGTTCATCGAACGCGTCTCTTGCGATCCATTTCACGTTCTAAGTCCCGCCGGGCAATTTCATCTCTTTTATCATATAGCTTTTTTCCTTTAGCGATAGCAATATTTACTTTTGCCCGACCTTCTTTCAGATAAATCTGCAGAGGAATAACCGTAACCCCTTTTTGACGGATGGCATTCCATAATTCTCTGATTTCTCTGCGATGCAGGAGAAGCCTTCTAGCACGTTTTGGGTCGTGGTTAAAACGGCTCGCCGGATTATAAGGAGCAATATGCGAATTCACTAACCAGGCATCGTTGGGTCCGTCGATGCGCACATATGCTTCGACCAGGCTTACTTGGCCGGCGCGCACTGATTTTATCTCACTTCCCACCAGAGCAATCCCTGCTTCAAAATGATCAAGCAAAAAGTATTCAAAATGTGCTTTTCGGTTTGATGCTACGACCTTCACACCCATAAACCCATTTTAACATAACTATCCCCAACGAAGAATAGATACCCCTGCCAGGACCAGACTGATAGCAAAAACCAGCAAGGCTACTGGCAGACTTATCAAGCTAGCGATTAATGGTCCGCCGAGTGATCCAATCAATATTGCAGAGTTCAAGATCAAGTTATACCAGGATAAGTAAGCAGGTCGGTCATTAAATGGTACTTCTTCAAGGAGATAATTCATATAAGCAACATTAACCATAGACCAGGCCAACCCACCTAAGATACAAGTAAAAATGAAAAGTGGCGGAGGCCTGCTTACGATCATCAACCCTGGATTAAGACTTAAGGTGATGATTCCTAAACCGGTAGTCTTACGGTTTCCTAAGTGGTTTATGATACGCGCGATGAAAAACGAGCCTACGAATACAGCCAGGTAAAACGCACTTGTTCCAAGACCTATAATTTGATCACTAAATTGTAGAGCTTTGACCTGGTAGACGGGAAACAAAGGGATTGGTAAATATTGAGCAATGTGAAATATGAGTAGCAATAACAAAATCTTACCATAACGGCCCTTGAGGATCTCAAACCGGAATGTCTTGGCAGGATTTCCTATCCTTGTCTTTCGATCTACAACATCCATCTGATAGGCCAATGAGTTGACCTTCTCGACATTTAATTGCATGGGTATCCGAATCATCCCTAGTAACCATGTACTCGTCATTGCACCAATAAAGCCCAGGAAAAATACAACTTGATAACCTTTTGGGAATATTAAGTGGGAAAGAATATAACCGCTGCCTGTCGTTGCAATCATTGATATGATGGATAAAGAACCATTTCTCAATCCCGCCACATATCCTCGCCATTCAGCTGGAACTGCCTCAGCGAACAAGGTATTAAAGCCAATTGCAAAAGCAACGGCTGGAATATTCATAATAAATGTGATTATGATAATGATCCAAATTTGGATCCTAGGAATGTATAGGATGGGTAAGAATATAAGTACTAGGTAAAACAAGCGACTGATAAGGCCACTCCAAAATACAGAATGCACTACAGCACGATGTTCCAGCCATCTGCCAGCTGGTAGGGTGAAAATTAAGTTGACTATGGCTGGAATTGCCCCGATTAATCCTATTTGAGCACCTGAAGCACCAATTCTGACCGCAAAAATAGCTAGAAATGCTAAGGTGGTTCCATTAAGTACACCAAATCCTGCGATTTCCATCCACAAGTAACGGAAATTACTTCTATTCTCCAATGGCACGACTTGACTGGATCGAAAAATAAGTTTTAATTCATTTACAAGTCTGCTCATTGGTATAATCCATTTATTTGTGGGAGAAATTATCTTAGCGATATACTCTGGTCGGATAACCTTTTTTAATGAATAATCCCGTCATTATATATATCGCTGCATTTTTCTGCCAGTTTTTTCGCGGAGATTTATTGAGTTCTTAAAGAAAAGTGTCCCGAGACAAAGTAGAAATAATTGTGGAAAAAAGTGAAAAGAGATCTTCGAAACTATGCTAAACAGACTACATTCCGTCTGCTCGTGGGTGCTCTGATACTTTTATTCATCATCGGTGACGGGTTAATCTTTATCCTATACGGATCACAGGCAGCCGTTTTTGGACTAACATGCTTAGGTCTTGGGTTGTTGCCTATTGCACTCATTCTGATTATTTTTTGGATAATCGAATGGATCATTAACCATGCCAATCAAGAATGAACCCCGGACCATTTATGACAAAGGATGGATCATACGAATAAGATATCCCTCCGACACCATTAACATAAAAGCATTGATTCTTCTGCACGGATGGACTGGAGATGAGAATTCTATGTGGATTTTTGCTAGGCAGCTTCCAGCAAATTTCTTAATCATCTCTCCTCGCGGCCTGATACGAGCTAACCCAACTGGATATGGGTGGGTAAGGCAGTCCACTGGTGAATGGCCTGGTCTAGCTGAATTCGATTCTATTGCATCTCTCGTTATGGAGAGATTGATAAATTGGTTCAAAGAACAAAGAATAAGGATTGTACGCTTTAATCTGATGGGATTCAGCCAGGGAGCTGCTCTCGCACATGCAATCACTGTTCTTTATCCTGATTATATTGAACAAACAGTCTGCCTGGCTGGTTTTTTCCCTCAACCTAGTGCGGGATACCTTCTTTTACCGGGTCAGTTGGCCGGGCATCGCATCTTTATTTTCCATGGGACTAAGGACAGCGTGATTCCCACGGAAATGGTTCTACGGGAAGCATATTACTTAAATCAAGCAGGTGCTGAGGTAATTTACTGCGAAGAGGAAGTCGGCCACAAGCTGGGAACTTCTTGTTTCAACAGAATGGAGGATTTTCTGGCCTATGAACGATCTTAACGCCCCTGAGCTAGAGAAAATAACCCTAGAATCAAACCAGCTGATGCTAATGAAATGATAATTAATCCCATTGGCACACCTCCACGAGTAGGTGTTTCAGTAATTGGTTCAAACGTAGGAAAAACCAAAGGTGGTGGCGCTGTAAATGTTGGTAACCTGGTGGCTTCAACAGTCACTACAAATTGCGCAGCCAGTGTCGGATCAATTGTCGTTGTAACCACAGGGGAAGGAGTCGGAGGAGGAGCTACAATAGGTAGGTTTGCCCCTGGAGGTATATCAACCAAAGGCGCATAGACCCACGCTTGCCCTCCAGCAATGCCTGGATATTCTATTAAAATCCATTCACCACCCACTGAGCGTCCTTTTGCTGGTGCTTTTTGTCCTGCCAGGAGAACACCCACTTTTTCATAAAAAGTTCCCGGCCCCGATCGAACATTAATCTGAGTCTGATCTGTATCTAAACGCACGGTAATTTGTACTCCTAAAGGAGTACTGGTAACAGTCGGAATATCGACGGTTGGTGCTTGCGCGACACCCTCAGCCTGGACTGGATAAGAAAGAATCAGTCCTAAGAATAGGAAAACAGATAAGATTGAGAAATAAGAAAATCTGACTAAAAACCATCTCATGGTGTGGTTCTTTTATAACTGGTAGATTTTTTCATTGTAATCCATCTCTAAGCCGGCGATTTTATCACTGAAATCTTAAAATATCTGATCTGGAAAATTCTTTTTTTAACTCTCTTATATAACATTACCGGTCGGGCTACCCAAGACAGTTATGCCAATTTCTCCCATCCAAATTAATAAATTCGTCAGCCCCAGGCGGCCCCCAAGTGCCTGCTTCATAAACCGGCAGGTTTCGCAATGGATATTTCTCCCATGCATTTATGATTTCACTGGTAAATTGCCATTGCGCAATTACCTCGTCGCTACGTGCAAAAAGGGTTGCATCTCCCATCAAACAATCGAGTAATAATCTTTCATAAGCTTCAGGCGGCTCTCCGCCAAATGCTTCGCGATAACTAAAATTCATCCTGACAGGAGATATCTGATTAGGGGCATTGGGATCTTTTGCACCAAAGGTCAATGTAATTCCTTCATCTGGCTGTAAGTTCAAGATAAGGATATTCGGCGCATCACCTGCCATATTTTGCCAATTAAACAATGAAAGTGGTGCTTGTTTAAATTGTATGGCTACTTCGGTCACGCGGCATGGAAGACGTTTGCCGGAACGCAGGTAAAAAGGAACACCTGCCCATCGCCAATTATCAATAAACAGCCTCGCTGCAAGGAAAGTTTCAACGCATGATCCACTCGATATATTCTTTTCATCTTTATAACCTGAAACACGCAATCCATCTATCATCCCAGATACATATTGTGCTCGGAAAGTATTCTTTATCGCATCCATCTCCCGTATGGGTCGCAATGAATGCAAAACTTTTACTTTTTCATCTCGAACCTTATCCGCATTATAAACCGCCGGAGCTTCCATAGCAGTTAGTGTCAATAATTGTAATAAGTGGTTCTGAAACATGTCTCGGATAACCCCGGCACCCTCATAATACCCTCCCCGAGTTCCTACCCCCATTGTTTCCGCAACCGTGATTTGAACATGATTAATAAAACTCCTGTTCCATAACGGTTCGAAGATTCCATTGGCAAACCGCAATACAAGAATATTCTGGACCGTCTCTTTACCTAAGTAATGATCGATTCTATAAATTTGATCCTCATGAAATACTTTATGAATCCCTATTTCCAACTCCTGGGCAGATTCCACATCTCTTCCATACGGTTTCTCTACAATAATTCTAGTCCACCCCTCCCACCCTTTGTTGATACCACTAGAACCAATAGAGTTGATGATTGGTAAATAGGAATCAGGAGGTGTGGCTAAGTAGAATAAGACATTCGACACCGCCATCTTGGAGAGGATCTGCCCTAATCGAACATATCCCTCATGATCCTCGAAAGTTGAGCTGATATAACGAGCTCCAGCAATTAATTTATCAATCAGCTTAGAATTCACTGGTTGGCTACGCGCAAATTCGTCGATCCCATCTCTTATGATTCCTTGCAAGGTTGTATCGTTCCAATCACGACGAGCAAACCCAATGAGAGTTAAAGGGGTCTGAATACGATTGCTCAACATCAATTGATATAGAGCAGGAACCAATTTTCGTCGGGTCAGGTCACCAGTTACGCCAAAGATCACCAGGGCCGTTCTAGAGGATGGGGGTGTCGTTTCCATCACAGAAAGCCTCCTTATAGTGAATCGGAATCTATAATGCTTAGAAAAGCATAAGCCTTAATAATAAAAGAAACATGAACTGTCTGTATTCACTCGCTGTGATTTTACACTAGAATTATATAAACTTACCCTTACGCTAGCTTATTGGAGATAAGAATGAAGGCGCACCTTAATTCAATCACAGATGTTCCCGGGATCAGAGTTGGCCATGACCAGGATGAGCAGGCCTTAACCGGATGTACTGTAATTCTATGCGAAGAAGGAACCACCGGCGGAGTCTCTCAGGCAGGAGGAGCACCTGGAACACGGGAGACAGATGCACTAACCCCGATGCATTTGGTGGATCGTGTAGACGCGGTAGTGCTTGCTGGAGGATCTGCATTTGGTCTAGATGCCGCCTCAGGTGTAATGCAATATCTCTCTGAAAGAGGAGTTGGCTTCAACGCCGGAGTAGCCAAAGTTCCCATTGTTCCGGCAGCGATCCTTTTTGATCTTGCAATTGGCCTTTCAAACATTCGACCTGATGCAGCAATGGGATATCGGGCTTGTCAGAATGCATCTTCAGAACCTTCTTTGTCAGGAAATATTGGCGCTGGTACGGGGGCTACAATTGGAAAGATTCTTGGGATGAACCATGCTATGAAATCAGGGATTGGCTCAACTAGTATAGATATTGGAAATGGAGTAATTATTGGAGCAATAATGGCAGTAAATGCTTTTGGTGACGTAATTAATCCCTCTGACCAAAAAATAATTGCCGGGGCTCGCACACTAAGAACAGGTCCATTCCGGATAGGAGAAGAAGGCATATTCGCTAATACGATGGATGTCATGCGCAGATGGGCTGGTAGAATCACATTAGGCTTCTCCACCAGTCAAAATACAATAATTGGTACAGTTGCAACAAATGCAAAGTTTAATAAAGAACAAGCAAACAAAATCGCTCAAATGGCGCAAGATGGTATAGCGCAGGTTATTCGCCCTGCACATACCATGCTTGATGGGGATACAATATTTGCCTTAGCAACCAATCGCCGTAAAGCAGATGTTAACATTGTAGGAGCCTTTGCAGCACAGGTAGTTGCTACTGCCATAATCCTGGCCATAAAACATGCAAAATCAGTCGCTGGTTTACCCGCTGCGTCTGATTTTCGCAGCGACCTATGATTTCAATTGAGATAAGGAAATTGATTTATCCGTATAATAATAATTAGACAAAATTGACTTTTTACCTAACCAGACAAGACAAAAGGATGAGCTATGACAAAAATAATTGCTGACACCCTTTGCGGTCTTTCCCCCCAAGAAGCCGCACGTTTGGGAATAGCTTATTTACCTCAAATAATCATTTTCGGAGACCAATCATATCGTGACGATAGCGAGATTGACTCGGATACTTTCATAAAACGATTACGCGTCTCTCCGGTACTCCCCAAAACCGCTGCCCCGCCCCCAGCATTTTATACGCCGATCTACCAAAAATTTGCAGCTGAGGGTGAACAAATGGTGGTTATTGCTCCTGCGACTGAGCTGAGTGGCACAGTAAGAAGCGCTTCAGTTGCCGCGAATGATTTTCCGGAAGCGGTCATACGCGTGGTCGATACACATACCATGGCTGGACCCTTAGCCAGTCTGGTACTTAATGCTGTTGAATGGGCCAATCAAGGAATGGACGCATTTTCAATAGAAGATCGAGTTAATGAAATGGCTTCTAGACAACGCGTTTACTTTTTGGTGGATACACTTGAATTTCTCAGGAAAGGTGGCCGGATTGGTGGGGCTCAGGCACTCTTAGGCAGTGTATTGCAGATAAAACCCATATTAACCTTAAAAAATGGTCGTGTTGAGCCTGCCGAAAGCCAGCGCACAAAAGCCCGTGCTCTTGCTCGGATACATGAAATAGTATACAGTGATTGTCCACCGGGCAATGAATCTAATCTCTCTGTAATGCACGGCGATGCTGAAGCGGAGGCGACTGCTCTTGCACAAGAGCTCGGTAATAAATTAGGAATGACTCAAGTTCCAATATACAAGCTACCTCCTGCTATTCTGGTTCACGCTGGACCAGGCGTTCTGGCAGTAGGTTACTTTGTATCGAAGTAGACCTTCATAATGCCATATTGAGAATATCCTTGAGTTCTTCTTCGGTTAACTGAACCGGATTTCCTTTCATGCTGCTGGTACGAGCAGCTTTAACTACTAATTCAGGTATAGACTCTTGGGACATTCCATACCAAGATAAAGGAGGGATTTGTAAATCACGACACAATTGTTCCAACCATTCGATCCCATCTTCTATCTTTGCCTCTTGGTTACCGGTTAGCATCTTAGCCACCTCCTGGTATCTTTCCAAAGCAGGATGGTCTGAGCCTTGCTTTTTTAAAGCTCTGACGTTCACAGATACGACCGGAGGCAACAAGCGGGCACATACCGCACCATGCGGCGCATTATACATACCTCCTATGGGTGCAGCGAATCCATGCACAGCGCCAAGACCCGCATTGGCTAAAGCTAATCCTCCCATAAGGCTTGTAAATGCCATATTTTCTCTTGCCTGTTGGTCATCACCTTTATAGAATGCCTGGCGAAGTGAACAAGCAGCTCGGGCCATGCCTTCTCGGCAGAATAAATCGGTGAAGGAATTTGACCTAATCGATACATAAGGTTCTAATACCTGTGCCAAAGCATCCATTCCTGTTGCTGCAGTTACTTCAGGTGGAACTGTAAAAGTTAATTCCGGGTCAATCAATGCAACGCGTGGCAACAATAAGGGGCTTCGCAAGCTTACTTTTACTTTCTTCTGTGGGACCACCAGAACAGCATTACGCGTGACTTCACATCCAGTACCTGCGGTCGTTGGGATAGCAATCATCGGTAAAGCCGTCTGTGTCACCGTTTGGTTTTTTCCCACTACTTCCAGATAATCCTCTACTTCCCCAGGGTTGGTCAACATCACAGAAACAGCTTTTCCTGTATCAATGACACTTCCCCCACCAAAGCCGATGATCAAGTCACATTTAATCTTCTTCGCAAAAGCTACTCCTAGCCTGATCATATCTACAGTCGGTTCGCCTTCAACTTCCATCACCTCACATTCGAGGCCAGCCGTCTTCAGTATATCTAAAAGGTTTGTTATACTTGCTCCCCCTTTGGACGAGAAAATCAAAACTCGTCTCCCAAATGGAATCGAGATAGATCCAATCTCGCGGATCCTCCCAAGCCCAAAAATAATCCTAGGAGTTGTTATAAAGTCAAAAGACATGGATTACCCCCATCCCTCATCGGTGGGAAATAAATTGTTATATCTTATTCCCTGGCGCGGCTCCGCCATCATTTCTGCTACGGTGTCGCGCCAAAGTTTATAATGCATTGTTTCCTTATGCTTAACTGGATCATCTGATGTGCGATACACCTCAACCAAGACAAAATGAGTGGGATCATCGGATTGCTGCAGAACGTCAAAACGAGCGATACCAGGTTCTTGAATGCTGTTTTGAGCATTGTTAAGGGATGCTTGCTTGAATGCATCTATTGCTTCTGACTTTACATGAACGTGAACGAATACAATATGCATGGTCTTCTCCCATTTGGTTCAGTAGAATTTGTCTCCCAAGGAACCTAATTTCTATAGAATATTTTATTTCTGGTCAACGAACATTGTATAACACTTTCAGCTCCACTTACAAACATTGCCAATATATCTGATAGAATTTACAATAATGAGAACTTACCTTGATCATGGTATCGAATCGCATGGAGGGTATTATTAAAATGGAGTATACACACTTAGGACGGACCGGTCTATTAGTAAGTCGCCTTTGTTTAGGAACAATGAATTTCGGCCCAATAACAAATGAGGCTGATAGTTTCCAGATCATGGATAATGCTTTAGAGCTTGGGTTTAATTTCATCGACACAGCTAATGTCTATGGCTGGAAAGAAGGCGAAGGGATAACCGAGCAGATTATTGGACGATGGTTAGCGCAAGGTGGAAAAAGACGGGAGAAAATAGTACTGGCTACCAAGGTTCACGGCAGGATGGGAAAGGGGCCTAATGATCGGCGTCTTTCTGCGTATCATATAAGAAAGGCCTGCGAGGACAGCTTGATGAGATTGCAGACCGACCACATTGACCTTTACCAGATGCACCATATTGATCGAGAGACTCCCTGGGAGGAGATTTGGCAGGCTTTTGAAATTCTGGTTCAACAAGGGAAGGTCTTGTATGTCGGCAGTAGTAACTTTGCCGGTTGGCAAATTGCTCAAGCTCAAGCTGAGGCTAAGAGAAGGAATTTCATGGGCCTTATTTCCGAACAAAGTCTCTATAACCTGAATGCTCGCATGATCGAGCTCGAAGTGATTCCCGCCTGCAGAACGTATGGCCTCGGAATCCTCCCCTGGAGTCCACTTGCGGGTGGCCTTCTTGGAGGAGCTTTACAGAAAGCAACGGAAGGAAGACGCGCCTCCAGCGATGTACAAGCTGAAGTTGAGAAATACCATTCAAAACTGGAAGCTTTTGAAATTCTATGCCATGAACTGGGCGAGAATCCTGCTAATGTTGCCTTAGCCTGGCTGTTACACAATCCTGTGGTCACATCCCCAATCATTGGACCAAGGACTGTGGACCAGTTAGAAGGAAGTCTGCGCTCCCTAGAGATCAAACTCTCTGAAGAAACACTCAAGAAATTCGATGGAATCTGGCCTGGACCAGGTGGAGAAGCACCTGAAGCTTACGCCTGGTAGATGCCCTACACCACCTTTTGATATTCTCTAAATTCCACATCTGGATTAGTTAGCTATAAAAAACAAAAAAATCGGAGCTGAGTTTCCTCAGCTCCGATTCCATCCATAAATTACAAAAAAGCTTAGTCTTAGTCAGCTGTAGACACCTTTTCCTCAAGTTCGGGTACGGGGCGTTTACTCTGGAAAATTCCCCAAATTAAACCAGCTGCCAATAAGACGACAACAAGAATTCCACCCAAACCCAGATTCTGATATTTTACAATGATCGGTGCTGCGATCAGACTGACCAGGTTCACCACTTTAATCATCGGATTCAAGGCAGGTCCAGCGGTATCCTTCAAGGGATCTCCGACAGTATCACCGACAACCCCAGCCTTGTGGCGTTCAGAACCTTTCCCGGTATTCTTAACCAGGTCACGGGGTTCATCTTCAATAGACTTCTTAGCGTTGTCCCACGCTCCACCACTATTCGCCATGAATACAGCTAAAAGTTGGCCACAAAGGATTACACCTGCCAGGAAACCTCCCAGGGCCTCTACTTGTAATACCAATCCAACCAGGAGTGGCATCACCACTGCAATCAAGGCCAAAGGAATCAATTCCTTTTGAGCCGAACGAGTTGAAATAGCTACTACACGAGCGTAATCAGGTTTTATTTTCCCTTCCATGATTCCTGGAATTCTGAATTGATTACGAACCTCTTCTACGATTTGGCCAGCAGCCCGGGAAACGGCTTTTATAGAAAGTGAGCTAAACAACCATGGTAAAGCACCACCCAATAGAAAACCGACGAACACCCTGGTGTCCGAGATACGGATTGCATTTAATGCAGTAAAACCCAATTGCGATTGCACGCGACTAACGTCAGTAATAAATGAGGCGAACAAACTTACAGCCGCGATAACCGCTGAAGCGATCGCTACACCTTTGGTGATTGCTTTTGTCGTGTTACCAACCGCATCCAGGTCGGCCATGATCTGGCGCGCCCTCAGAGTCTCTGGATCATCCAAATCATGCCATGCCATCTCTCCAATGCCGTTAGCATTATCGGAAATTGGGCCATAGGAGTCCATAGCCACATTGTTACCAGTATGGCTCAACATACCAATACCAATCATGGCGACTGCATATAAAACGTATGTTGCATTTGGTTCGTTGCCATACAACAGGATCCCCAGGATGAAGCTAATTGCTATAACGACAAGTGCCCAGACACTTGACTCCATTCCCACTGAAAGACCAGAGAGAATGGTGGTTGCTGGACCGGTCTTGGTCGATTTGACAATATCCTGGACCGGTGCACGTTTGGTGGATGTAAAGTATGAAGTTAATGGGTTAAACGCCACAGCCAGACCAACACCAATTGCCGTTAACATCGCTAATCGCCAGTCTTTGGCATATGCAATAGCTACAACGAAAGCCCAAAAGATGGTGTTGACGCTGGAAACTTCGTAAGAACGGAACATGGCTTCTTCAGCATCATGTGCCCGGAAAAACTTGAGAGGGAATTTTTCCCAAATCGGAACCGTAAAAGTTCCCAAAATTGAGCTAATCACACCGATTGCACGGATGATTAAGGGATAAACGATCCACCGCATTCGATACGGGCTTTGATCAATCGTCATTAACGCCAGTCCCAGGATCAAAGCCGAAACGATTGTCACCTCGTAACTCTCAAAAATATCTGCCGCCATACCAGCGCAATCGCCAACATTATCACCCACCAGATCTGCTACAACTGCGGCATTTCTGGGATCATCTTCAGGGATATCTTTCTCCACCTTACCTACCAGATCGGCACCAACATCAGCAGCTTTCGTGTAAATGCCACCACCCACCCGCATGAACAATGCCAGCAGCGTACCACCAAAGCCGAACCCTAACAACGCATCTGGTGCAGCCCGACCGAACACGATAAAGATAACTGTTCCACCAAACAAACCCAGACCATCGGTCAACATCCCGGTAACTGTGCCAGAATAATAGGCGATAGATAATGATTCCGTAAAATCACGCCGCGCAGCGCTCGCAGCTCGGACATTCGCCTGGATTGCCATGCGCATCCCAAGCTGACCGACTATCAAAGAGAAAGAAGCACCCATCACAAAGGCAATGGTTCGCCCTATCGCAATAATAATCTGAGTGTTCTGGGGGAACTCCTCTAGAGCCTCATTGCTCGGGGGAACCACATACACGCTTAAGAACAGAGCGATTGTTAATAAAAGGATGGCAGGTAAGATAGTTCGCAACTGACTGGTTAAGTAGCTCTCCGCACCAACGCGGACTGCATCCCAAACCTCCTGCATCTTTTGCGTGCCTTTGTCTTTCTTCATCACAGTTCCACGCAGCAACCAGGCGTAAATCAAGCTGACAAATGCCGTGATCAAAACTATGATCACGGCAATTTGCTCAAAATTATTAAGGCCATGTCTGGCCAGTCCAAGAAGATTCATGTGTCCTCCACGACGAGAAAGTTGTTGATTTTTATCTGCAATAGATTAAGGGGGGTTTAATCATATCTGCACAATTTTACTCCAACATTGAAATATGTCAATTAATTTCAAAAGATTAGTGTTTGATTAGAGTTTATATACCTTATTGACTTTTTAGGTCCGGTTGATGTATAGTGTTATGCGGCCTAAAAATAATTTTTGGCGTGTATAAAATCTTAAGGAATGGGCGGAAATCAACTCCGCTCATTCCTTGTAAAGATAGGAATAAATTAGCTTAAGGAAGATGTAAATGATCCGTGTTTCAAAATTAACCAAAGATTATGGATTGCGACGCGCTATTTCGGATCTAGACTTTAATATTGAAAAGGGCGAAATTGTAGCATTCCTTGGGCCCAATGGCGCGGGTAAAACTACTACTATGCGAATCCTGTGTGGTTATATGCCACCCACTTCTGGTAAAGCAGAGATAAGCGGACACGATGTCGTCGACCAATCTTTAGAGGTTCGGCGAATTGTGGGTTATTTGCCAGAAACAGTACCGCTTTATCCTGATATGACTGTATTCGACTATCTCATGTTCATGGCAAATCTTCGTCATGTTAAAGATGCTGAAGACCGAGTGGACGAAGTGCTCGAAATGGTTCATATGGAAGATCGGGCTAGTGGCTACGTTGCTAATCTATCCAAAGGCATGAAACAACGCATTGGCCTTGCACAAGCTTTAGTTCATAAACCCGAGGTTCTGATACTCGATGAACCCACCATCGGACTAGACCCAGCGCAGATCATTGAAGTTCGCAATCTTATCCGGGAAATCGGAAAAGAGCATACGGTATTACTCTCCACTCATATTCTCCCCGAGGCTCAGCAAGTATGCGATCGCGTTCTTATCATTAATAAGGGAAGAATTGTTGCCGAAGATACGACCGTAGGTCTTCAAGCTCGGCTTACAGGAGCACAACGTGTTTCCTTAAAAGTGCGGGGTGAAGTCAATGAGCTGGTTCCTAAAATATCAAAGATTCCAGGGGTTCTGAAGGTCACACCAGAACTTGATAACACATTGGAGTTCGAGACATCCCCTAGCAATGATGCAAGACCTCAAGTGGCTCGGGTCGTTATCCAAAGCGGATATGATCTTCTGGAGATGCATATGAGCACTCTGAGTCTTGAGGAAATATTCTTACAACTTACTAGGGACGAACCCTCTTCACCATCTTTAGATGAGTCAGCAACTTTGGAAACCGAAGAAGAGAGGTAATGGAATATGCATAATATTTGGACGATAGCACAACGCGAATACAGACATTTTTTTATTAGCCCAATAGCATACGTATTCTTGGTCGTGACTCTTCTGACTCTGGGAGGGTTTTTCTTTCTTGATATTATGGTCGCTTCACAAACTATGCAATATGTACCGGATATCCAACGAACACTCTCATTACTCGTTTTTCCACTATTATTCCTTTCTGTGCCTGTTATTACCATGCGTACGATTGCCGAAGAAAATCGTACCGGTACCCTCGAACTTCTTCTTACTACTCCCTTATCGGATTGGGAGCTGGTCGTTGGAAAGTGGTTTGGCAGTTTCTTATTCTTCTTGACTGCTATTGCGCTTACATGGATATACCCGATTATTTTGAACCGACTCATTTCTCCTGGGCTTGATCGCGGCCCCCTTCTGGCTGGTTACTTGGGTCTAATTCTATTTGTCGCTTCTTTGACAGCGCTTGGGGTAATGGTATCTTCTTTATTCAATAGTCAGATTGCCGCCCTCTTTGCCACATTTGGAATTGTGATTCTTTTTTGGGTGATCGGTAGTCCGGCTCAAGTGATGAGTCCGGGTATCGCCGCCGATGTATTACGCTATCTTAGCATTACGGATCATTTTTATAACAGCTTTCTTGTAGGCGTGATCCGCATTGACGACATTATATATTACCTTAGTCTGACAGCATTCGCCCTTTTGCTTGGCTCTGTGATCGTAGAAACTCGGAGGTGGCGATAATGAAACGTGGATGGAATAGATTTGCGCCAATTGGCCTTTATTTAGCCCTGGCAGCTTTGTTATCTTCTCTTGGTTTTTATATTGTTCAGCACACCTTCAGCCTGGGCGTCCAGATTAGCTTGGGAATTCTTATTCTTGGAATTGCTACCTTTATTCTTCTAGACCCTCAACGTGTTCGTCAAGCTTTCACTGGCCGTCAGGCACGCTATGGGAGCAATGCTCTGGTAATAACCCTGGCTATGTTGGGAATATTGATTGTTATCAATTATTTAGCATATAAAAATACTAAGACCTGGGATCTGACTGAGGATAAAACCTACTCACTGGCCAAGGAAACCCTTGATATCTTAAATAAATTACCCGAGCCTGTAGTTGCACAGGCATTCTACACCAGCAATCTCTCTACTGACACCGCTCGAAAATTGCTTGATAGTTATCAACTAAATAGTAAGGGTAAATTTTCATATAAATTCATTGATCCAAATGCAGATCCCTTGGCAGCTCAAGCCGCCAAAGTAACTCGCGACGGAACAATTGTATTAAAAACAGGAGATCGACAGGAACAAATCACTTACCCAGATGAACAAGAACTTACCAATGCCTTGATCCGCCTTGCCAATCCGGGGCAACGCATTGTTTACTTCGTAACCGGACATGGAGAATCTGATATCAATGGCACAGACACATCCTCTTTAAGCCAACTGAAAAAGAACCTGGAAAGCAAGAATTACACAGTCAATACTCTTAATCTCTTGAGCCAGGCCCAAATCCCTAAAGATGCTTTGGCGGTTATCATTGCAGGTCCCAAAAAACCTTTAACCAACCAAGAAGTGTCTATCTTAAAAACATATGCTGATCAAGGAGGTGCTCTTGTTATATTATACGAGCCGAGTCCGATTAGCGGAATTGATAATGATAACGACCCTTTAGTGAAGTATTTGACTGATTCATGGGGTGTTACTTTAGATAATGACCTAATTTTGGATCCTAATGTTGATCCGATGGTTGTCACTTATGCAGCACCGGATAGTTATGGACAGCATCCAATTACTCAAAAAATGACTGGCGTAGGAATCGTTTTTCCAACCGCCCGGAGTATTGAAATCAACCAGAACGCAGCCAGTCAATCGACCGTAAAACTGGCAGTCACTGCTCAGAATGCTTGGGGTGAGACTGATTTAGCAGCGTTAAAGAATAATCAGGCATCAATCGATCCAAACAAGGATATAGTTGGGCCATTGACACTTGCAATCTCGTCCGAAAAAACCAATACAAAGTCACGTTTAGTGGTCATTGGCGACGTTGATTTTTCGACGGATAAGTACTTCAACCAATTTGGGAATGGCGACTTCATTATGAATTCCATCGATTGGGCTGCAGTACAGGAGAATCTGATAAATCTAACCACCAAACCAGCCACTACTCGTCAGCTGGCGAATCCATTGCTTGATTATCAGATTGGCCTATTGCTGCTTCTACTGGTATTCATCATTCCGGGTTTGGTAATCGTGATGGGTATCATTGTTTGGGTACAACGTAGACGTAGAGGATAAGTATGATACGTCGTTCTACCTGGATTCTGGTGTTAATTTTTATCGCTGTTCTGGGCGTAACTATTTATTTGAATAAAACCTCCACCAGCCTGGTTGCTCTCACCCCTACCCCTACTCAATTGCTTGATGTTCTCCCAGGCTGGGAAGGGAAGCAAGCGACAGTGATTCAATTCCAGGATAAACAAGGAGTCTCTACGAAGGTTGAGCGAACTTCACAAACAAACTGGATTTTTATTCCTCCTGTTCCAGGAAAATCAATAGATCAAGGTAAGATCCAGGAGTTAATCAGCTCAATTATTAGCATGAAGGTGGCTGCTCAAATCAATCCAGATCTATCACCTGATGCAACCGGGATGAATGCACCCAGTTATGTGATTGTGATAACAGCAGAAGATGGTACACAAAAAACAATTCAAATCGGCAAAATGAACCCAACGCAGACCGGATATTACGTTAAAGTCGGTGATTCGCTTCAAGTCGTAAGTAGCACATCTGTGGATGCGATTACCGAGAAACTCTCTGTTGATAGCCTTTCAGTTGAAATTACTCCTGCCCCTGCAGGTCCAGAAGTACCGACTCCATCTGAACAATAAGCTCATTAAGGAATTCATTGGAGAATCAGTATCATTTGCTATTGATTTTTAGTAAGAAAAAGTGTATTCTGTGAAGTAATAACTGAAAACCGGATAACCAGAATTCATATCTGTAACAATTCTCCGGTATTTATATAGATTTAGGATAAAGAGGTGACTGTACGAGTTTATGGATGATGAGCTAGTAACAGTCGTTGATGACGAAGAAGAATATCCTGCAATAGCACGATTGATTGAATTAGGTAGGCAAAAATCGTATATCACGATCGATGATGTATTGCATTTTTTCCCAGAAGCCGAGCAGGATATTGAGCAATTAGAAGAAGCATTTTCCGCGCTGATGAGCGCAGGAATTCCGTTTATTGAAGACTCTCCCGTCGAAGAACCCAGCGATGAAGATCTTGAACTTGATGAGGTAGCCGAAACCGAAGAACCAGGTCATGAAGTTTCCTTTGACGACCTTGCGAACATCGACACCGATGACACGATTGGGTTATATCTGAAAGAGGTAAGTCGTGTTCCTCTTCTAACAGCCGAAGAAGAGGTTGAACTCGCCCAGCGAATTGAACGAGGTCGCATGGCTCGTGAAGAACTTGCACGGGGCAATGTCAGCACTCGTCGACGAATGGAATTGCGCAGGCTTATTGAAGATGGATGGTCGGCCCGCGAACACTTGATTACTGCAAACTCACGTTTGGTTATCAGCGTTGCAAAAAAGTATATGGGTCGTGGGGTTCCTTTTTTAGATCTCATCCAGGAAGGCAATATTGGCCTGATCCGGGCAACCAAGAAATTTGATTATCGTCGTGGCCACAAGTTCAGTACATATGCAACCTGGTGGATTCGCCAAGCGGTGACCCGGGCGATTGCCGACCAAGGTCGTACGATCCGTGTCCCAGTGCATATGGGAGATCAGATTAATAAATTATTGCGAATCCAACACCAACTTACGCAGCGCTTAGGGCGCGAACCAAGTGTCGAAGAATTGGCTATTGCACTCGATGTTCCACCCAAGAAGGTGGAAAATATGATCCAGGTTGCCCGCCGACCACTTTCTCTCGAGACGCCTACAGATGACGAAGAGGATTCTGTCCTAGGGGATTTCATCGAAGATGATGAAGCACCGCCTCCAGATGATACTGCCACTTACAATCTTCTGCGTGAACATCTTGAAGAAGTTCTAAATTCTCTGCCGCCGCGGGAAGTTCGTATCTTGCAATTGCGATATGGCTTACTAGACGGTCAGGCATACACTTTAGAGGAAGTGGGTCGCAAGATGGGAGTTACCCGCGAACGTGTTCGCCAGATCGAGGCACAGGCCTTAAGTCGGCTACGGCATCCTTCCATAAGGCGAAAATTAAGGGATTACCTCGGGGACTAATCCCAAATGCTGGTTTCAAGAATTTCATGCGACATACCACCTTCAGGTCCGATGTCGCATAGTTTTTTTATAGCTATATGGCGTGATACAATTTAACACTTGCAATATCTTTCGGATTGATGCATACTAAAGTAGGAGTGCATTCAATGAGCAAAATTACTCTTCGTGCATATAATCAAGAGATTGAGAATCTAATCGAGCATGGGCAAACCGATGAAGCGGTTGCACACTGTAAGCACATCCTGAAATTCTTTCCTAAACATATTGACACCTATCGCTTGCTCGGAAAAGCCTATTTAGAGAGTCAAAGATATAGCGAAGCAGCCGATATCTTCCAACGTCTTTTGTCCGTAATTCCAGATGATTTTGTCGCTCAAGGAGGGATGAGTATCATCCGTGAAGATGAGGGCGATCTGGATGGCGCGATATTCCATATGGAAAGAGCCTTCGAAATTCAGCCATCCAACAATGTTGTCCAAAATGAACTACGCCGGTTATATGGGCGACGAGATGGTGTCGAACCTCCGAGGATTCGCATGACACGCGGAGCTTTAGTTCGTATGTACATGAAGGGAGAATTAATCCCCCAGGCAATTGCAGAAGCACGCGTCGCTCTATCCGAGGATCCAAGGCGGGTTGATATCGAAATCTTACTCTCTAAGCTGAATTTCCTTTCAGGGAAATTACCTGATGCCACTGAACAGTGTGGCAGAATTATCAAACAATTGCCTTTTTGTTATGAGGCCAACCGCTTACTCGCTGAAATTCTTCCTTCCACTTCAAAAGCAGAGGATGCTAAAGGTTACCAACAAACCATCCAGGCGCTTGATCCTTATACTGCCTTTACTTCTACAACTACTCCTCAAAGCCATCAAGTTCCTGAGAATACCGTGGTACTGGAGCGACTTGAATGGCGACCGGGAATGGCACCCTCTCAACAGCCAGATTGGGCCCGAACCGTAGGAGTTGAACTACAAGAACCAGAAAGTACATCTCCCGATTGGCTGTCAGTTATCCCACCCGAGGAAGTTCCAACAGAAGCATCATCGGTTGTTACTACAGTACCAACGCAAATTTCAAAAAGCCCCCCGGATGAACAAGCAATACAACCCACTGATGAGGATTTAATTCCAGAATGGATGAAATCGGCTGGTTGGACCAAATCCGAAGGGATTGCTTCTGAAACCCCTCCTGCAATCGAGGGGATAGAAGAAACCGGTGAAAGCATTGCCGAGGCTGAAATTCCAGCTTGGTTGCAGGAAATTGCGCCTAAGATTGAACCAGGCATCGAGACCCCTGAGGATCAAGAAAAACTCACCTTACTTGAGAATCTTCTACCTCCCTCTGGCGAAGAAGATTTAGCTGCTGCATCCACTTTAAATGGTACCCCAAAGCCGGAAGTTACCATACCTGTTAGAGAAACGGACGAAAAGTTACCCGACTGGCTTAGTAAAGAAATTCAAAAAGAAGATGAATCTACGGAAAAAGAATTACCAGACTGGCTTCGTTCAGAGGTCGTTTCGCCTGATATATCCGAAAGTGGCACCTTGCCGGAATGGTTGCAGAACCTAGAAGAGGAAACTGCCATCTCCGGTGTTGCTGGTTCAGAAGCCTCCTCCTTACCAGATTGGCTTAAGGACCTTGAAGAAATCGGTAAACCAGAGGAGTCTTCATCCACTGAAAAATCTATATCTGCCGCCCAATCAATGCCTATATTCAATGAAAATCTGGAAGTACCAGAAGAAACAATTCCGGCTATAGAACAACCTGAGGGTGAGCCTGAACTTGGGTTGCCGGAAGTTTTTACAACGGGAATTTCCCTACCAGAAAAATCATTGCCTTCTGAGGGTAAGCTGGTCGGGATAGAACCAGCTCTACCCGAAGCAGAACTTAAACCAATCGAAAGCAAGGAGGAAATCGGCGAAGTACCAGAGGCAGCATCCGAAGGCTTTGCATCGCTTACTAGCGAACCAGAGATCGATACCGCTATGGCCTGGTTGGAAGCATTAGCTGCTCGCCAGGGAGCTAACGAAGAGACATTATTGACCCGGCCTGAAGACCGCCTTAAAGCTCCACCAGAATGGATTCAAGCAGAAGCTGCTGGTACACCCTTATCTACCTCTACGAGCAATGTTCCTGTTGAGCCAACAGAAGTTGCGCCCTCTTCTGAAGAAACGGAATTCAAAGAGCCATCCCCTTCAGAACCTATCACGGTAATGCAGACCGGAACTACGACCTTTGAAGAAGAAATCGTACAAACCGAACAACTTGTGAGCCAAGTTCCCTTACCAGTCTCTACCGAAGAACTTACAAAAGCAGTGGAACAAACCCAACCTGTGGCTGCTGTCCGTGAGAAGGATATTGAAACTACACCAGTCCCCCCTGAAGCAAAAGAGGAGATAGAACCAACAATACCAGAAGCAGTATCCTCTATTATATCTGAACCACCTGTCAAGGTTCTTGAACCTGAACAGCCAGTGACTGAGCAAATGATAGGTGAACAACCTCCTCAACCTGCTATTGGAGAAATGGACATTGAGTCAGCCATGGCATGGCTCGAATCTCTGGCAGCTCGTCAGGGAGCGGATGAAGAGACTCTGAAATATGCTCCGGAAGATCGCCTAACTACACCTCCAGAATGGGTTCAAAAAGAAACAGAGGCTTATACAGGTGAAATTTCCCCAATTATCGAGCCCAAAATTGATGAACCGATCCCTATCGAACCTGAGGAAGGTGTTCCGGAAGAAATTGCCTCTTCAGAGGAAATCCCTTCTCCTCCACAGCCAGAAGAAATCGAATCCGCATTTTCCTGGTTGGAATCATTAGCTTCACGGCAGGGTGTAGACGAAGACACGCTCTTAACGCCTCCATCCTTACGACAAAAAACTCCACCGGATTGGATAATGGAAGAAGCTGAACCTCCTACACCTTCTCCGGAAGAGATCGCTCAACCAATAGAAGAAATCTCAGTCGAAAAAGAAGAAATACTTATGCCGTCAACCGAATTGGGAGATGTGCCAGTAATTTCAACAATCGAGTCTGAAACGGTTAAAAAGGAGCCAATTGAAGAGGAAATGCCCGAATGGTTGAAGGGCTTGGAGGTTCCCGAGCAAACATCCGATGTAGAAAGTACTACTGAAGTACCAGCTTGGGTGGAAGAAATGGAAGTTGGTCAATCTCCGGAGACTGGATGGCAACCAACTGAAGAAATACAGGTTGAAGAGATCCAGCCACCAACTACTGTTCCTACCATTGAAGAAATAAAAGTGACTGAAGAAACACTTCTATTAGGGGAAGAAGGTTTTGAGCAAGAAACTGCTAAGCAGGTGGTAGAACCCACTTCTTCTACCGAGTGGATTCCTGAATCCGTGGAAATACCATCTGAGGAAGTAAAAACTACCATAACAAAGATTTCAGAGGCTCCTGAGGAACCCTCTCCCTTCTTCCCAAGTGCCAAGACATCAAAAATTGAAGATGCCAGAACGTTTATAGGACAAGCTCGACAATCCTTAGCAGACGGCAAATTAGATGAAGCTGTAGAACAATATAACCAATTAATTCTTTCTGGCACCATGCTAGAAGAGGTTATCCACGATTTACGCAATGCGTTATATCGCTATCCAGTGGATATCACCCTCTGGGAATCTCTTGGAGATGCCTATTTGCGCGAAAACCGGCTTCAAGACGCGTTGGACGCTTTTACCAAAGCTGAAGAACTCTTACGTTGATAATGCATCTTAACGCTTGACGAAGCCTTCATAACATGATAACATAACGTCCGCTTGGGGGCGTGGTGTAGTGGCTTAACATGCGGCCCTGTCAAGGCCGAGACCGCGGGTTCGAATCCCGTCGCTCCCGCCAGAAAAAAATCTACCATCTTCGATGGTGGATTTTTTTCTTCTAGCAGTAAGCAAAAAACTACATGACACCATCATATACTCCTAAAATTATTATGGTCCGTCCTTCTTTACCTTTAACAAAGTTTGTTATATGATAAATTTATCGGAAAAATGTTTCTTGACTCCATAATATTTCAATCCAACACTCAGATCTGTCACTTTTCATGGAGGTAAAAACATGCTAAATTGGGGAATTCTTGGAGCTGGAGGAATCGCGACGGTATTTTGTAACGCGATACGTTTTTCAAAGACCGGACAGCTAATAGCAATAGCCAGTCGCTCTCTAGAAAAGGCAAAACGACTTGCATTGGATTTCTCTATTCCAAAGTGTTCTTCTTCGTATGAAGACCTACTCAAAGACAAAGAGGTGCAAGCAGTATACATCTCGACTATCCATCCAACTCATGCCGAATGGGCGATCAAGGCAGCCCAGGCAGGAAAGCATATCCTGGTAGAAAAACCAATCGCTATGAATTATTTCGAAGCCAGGGCAATGATTGACTCCGCTCGTGAAAATGATGTATTTTTGATGGAAGCCTTCATGTACCGATGCCATCCTCAAATACGGAAAATGGTAGAGCTGATTCAGAATGGTGTAATCGGTAAAGTTCAGTTGATCCGGTCAGTGTTTGGCTACCATGCCGAATTCGATCCATCTTCACGTGTTTATTCTAATAAACTAGGTGGAGGGGGAATTCTTGATGTGGGTTGTTATCCAGCCTCTTTTGTACGTCTGGTTGCTGGTGCAGCAGTAGGAAAATCCTTCCTTGACCCAATGCAGGTAAAAGCCTGTGGTGTGGTCGGACCTACCGGCGTAGATCATTACACCGCGGCTACTTTACAATTTGAAAGCGACATCATCGCCGAGATTATAACCAGTATAGGATGCCAGCTGCCAGTCCAGGCAACTGTCTATGGTGCAGATGGAATGATAACAGTTCCAAATCCTTGGCTTCCTTCCACCCCTTGTCGTTTTGCTACCAAGCCATTATCGCTAGATACCCGATTTCCTTCCGAAATGCTACTCGTAGAAAAATATGAGAGTGGAAAAATTGATGAGATTATCATCGAGGCAGACCGCGACCTTTTCACTTACGAGGTTGATACTGTCGCTGCCCATATCTCGGAACGCCAAGCTCCCGCGATGAGTTGGGATGATACTCTGGGCAATATGCGGTTGTTGGACCGGTGGCGGAAAGAGATTGGAGTAATGTACCAACAGGATAGGAGGAAATATGAATAAGAAACGAATGAAGATTGCAGTGATCGGTGCAGGAATGATCGCCAATGCTGCTCATATTC